>Ga0334899_1003012_pt1 | contig 12349 bp, 10 predicted proteins | sample GraSluR3_MG_FD_207219 | JGI IMG/M metagenome (GOLD analysis project Ga0334899, IMG submission 207219) | Sludge microbial communities from methane-producing bioreactor in Wageningen University, Netherlands - Granular Sludge_8_08-R3 | ecosystem: Engineered > Bioreactor > Anaerobic > Unclassified ... | reverse complement strand
CCGAGGACGAACGGTTGAGGGCTGCGGTGGATAAGGAATCGGTGAGACAGGGATGAGAAAAAATGGGACCGTCGAAGACGGTCCTGGAATCTGAATCGTTCTAGTCTAGTCCTCAGGTGAGAAATCAGACTTGGCGGCGCCACAAAGAGGGCAGACCCAATCTTCCGGAAGATCTTCAAAAGCGGTTCCGGGCTGGACTCCATTATCCGGATCACCCTCTGTCGGGTCGTAGACATACCCACATAGATCGCATACATACTTCTTCATAACGTGTTCCTCCATTTGGAATCTTATGGTTAGGATACCGTGACATATCGAAAAATGCAATGCAAATTGAAATCCTTTCTAATTTACATCACTTTCTTCGTATATCGCCAGTATCTTCCTCAACAATTTGGTGAATTTCTTCTTGAATGAAGAAGGTTCAATGATTTCCACCGTATCTTCACATTGTATGATTCTCAGATAGAGTTCGATGGAATTTTCCGCATCCATCCTGCAGATGGTTTCTCCCTTTTCGTTCTTTTCAAAACGGGGTGTGCTGTGGTTGATGTGTCTGAAAGAATTGATGGCCGATTGTGCCTTGATCTTCATCACAAGGGGTATGAAGTCGATTGAGTCGTATACCTCGTCGTCCTGCTGTTTGTGAAAAGGTTTCAGGTTGTCGGGAATCGTATAGGTCTCGTCCAATATGACAACACTGGTGATTGCTCCAATATCGATCGTGGTGATCGCAGCCGTGTGTCGAAGTCTTCCAGTCACACTGATGGGATTGCGACCGTCCTCCTCTTCCCTAAACCCGATGAAGTAGGGGGCGAATTCGGTCTCCTGAACCTCTCCATCCACCACATGCTGGATTCGAACGATCTTTCCCGAGACCCAGCTGTCGATAAGTGATTCAAGTACGGTGTTGTACTGTCCATTGCGATCCTTCTTCAAATACACCTGTCTATCGATCGATTCGGCGAGACCGATGATGTTGTCGCTTATCTTCGGAGCATATGAGCGCATGTTCATGGCGATCTTCCGTAAACCGGAGGCGAGGTGGGGGTTCTGGAATTCGCTGTTGGTGGCGAGGATTTCAGCCGAAAGGTTGAATGCCAAGGATTCGTATACACTTAGGGAGATGTTCTCCTCTCCTTCCTTGGGTTGCACCTTGATGAGGTTGTTGTCCTCATAGATGTCGATGTATTGCTTCAATTCATCGATATATCTGCTTATGGTCGAACGATGGACCCCAAGCCGTCTTGCGATCTCGGATCTTCGCAACCCCTCCGGATGCGAATGCAACAACAAATCCAACTGTGCGACCCTTTCACCTTTCATCTGCGTTAATCCTCTCGTCTGCACCAAATTGCAACAATACAGTTCAGTATAGCATGGATTTGAGGTTAGACAAGGAAATTGTGTTGCAAATCATGTTGCAAAAAGAAGTATCGAAGCATACAATCTGGCATGGATGAACGATTGACCTTGGTTGAGACGAAGCTTGCGTACTTGGAAGACATGGTGATGACACTGAACGATCTTGTGATCAAGCAGCAGAAGGAACTGGAACTGCTGCGTATCACAAAGGACCGGCTTGAGAGTCGGATCGCGGAGCTCTCCGAGATGGCTCCGGATATTCCCCAACGACGGCCTCCCCACTATTGAAGTCGGTTGCGGTCTGTCCAAGTGGTTGAAGCCACGCAAACCTGTTGTCTCTCCCCCTCCTTGGATATCCTTACCACCTCATGGAACAAAACGGGTTGTTCATCGTTGAACACACTCTCGGACTTTACTCCCGTATGGACCAGAAGCGTATCGTCCCGGAAGGTCTGTGCAAGATAGGAGATGTCCACTTCTGTGGCCAGATGGGTATCACGGAAGGTGAATGGCAATGAATCGAGCATCCATTCGAGATACCTGACATTGTTGACATGCCGGTTGAAATCACAATCTGTATAGAGGATTTTCGGTTCATGGGCGATAATCTGTTCGAACATGCCGGCTTCGAACACGACCCTCTTTCCCAAATCTGGATCGACTGTTTCCTCGGTATCGACTATTTCGAAACGATCCGATATTGAGGTCGGTTTCACCGGACGCTGTCGTTCAAGGTCCATCACCACCCAATGGCTCAATGATTCGAACAAGGCTGTTCCTTCGTGATCGAATAGGCGGCATACCCTGGGGAAATAGAGTTTCCATGGTTGCTGTGGCCATGTTCGCACCTGCAGTGTATTGGGCCAAGTGACATAATGTGCGATCCGCATCCTTGTTCTTGTGACTACCCAGGTCAGGCCTTCCTTTTGCAGGTGGGGAATACTGAGTCCCCTATGGTAGGCGTGTGCTCCGGCAGCCTCCTGCATGACTCTGAAATAGTAGGCCGTATGGGCATGGTAAAAAGGATCGACTTCGTAGCTGTCGAGTTGCAAGTCATCCGTGTAGATACCGTTGGTGATGTTCATGATGTGACTTCCGTCTCCTTGTAGAATCGTAGTAGGGAACGGCCGTATTTCCGCTCATCGATGAATCGCAGACTACCGAATTGCGTCGGCCAGAGTGTTTGTTCCTCGGCGGGATAGTGGATGATGAAGAGTCCTTCGGGTTCCAATATCGTATGATCGGCGACCAGTTGTGCGATCTTCTGTTTTCCCTTCATGGGGAAGGGGGGATCGGCATAGATGATGTCATAACGTCTCTTCGCTTGGGGGAGAAACCGCAATACGTTTGCCACGAACAATTTGATGTCGGATTCCACGAAAGAGATGTTGCCGAGTATCGTCTTTCGTTTCCCTCCGTCCATCTCCACCAGATGCACAGGTTCAGCGCCTCGTGAAGCCGCCTCTATACCCACCAGACCACTTCCACTGAAAAGGTCGAGGAACGACTGGTGGGAGATATTGCCAAGTATGGAAAAGAGTGATTCCCGCATTCTATCCATTGCGGGACGTATTTCTCCAGGAGGACAGGTGATGACCCTGCCACGATAGAGGCCTCCGGTTATTCTCATGTGTCCACCATACGGTGTTGGAAAGATAATTGCAATCAGGTTGGTCAGTTCTCGATGGTCTTGTCTTCGAATGGAGGTGCTTTGAGGAGTACTTCCCGGATTGTGGTGTTGGAGAGGGACACGAGTCCGGGATCGGATGAAAGCAGGAGGTCCACTTCCTTCTTGGCCTTCTCGATTTGCTCGAAGTCTTCGGTGAGACTTGCGAATCTGAGTTTCAGGAAACCCGATTGTCGGGTTCCCGCGACTTCCCCCGGTCCCCTGATGAGAAGATCCTGTTCGGCGATATGGAATCCATCATTGGATTCTTTCATCACCTTGAGTCGTTTCCTTGCATCGTCACCAAGATTCGGTTCATAGACTAGGAAACAATACGATTGCAGGGTGCTTCTTCCCACACGTCCCCTCAGCTGATGGAGTGCCGATAGCCCGAATCGCTCAGCGTGTTCTATCACCATGCAGGTGGCGTTGGGCACATCGATTCCCACTTCCACCACACTTGTGGAAACCAGGTATGCCAATTCCTTGTTCCTGAATCGTTTGAGTATGGAAACCTTCTCCTCTTCGGGAAGCCTGCTGTGGATCAAGGCGGAGGGGATTCCCGGATACATCCGTTCGGAAAGGAGTGTGTACATTGTTTGGACATCACGGAGTGTCGACTCTCCCTTGTCGTCGATTCTGGGATAGACGAAATAGGCTTGGTGGCCACGGGAGAATTCGACTCCGATGGCCGCATACATCCGCTGGCGGCTCTCATTCGCCACAAGATAGGTGGTGATCGGCAAGCGGCCCTCGGGCATGGTTCGAATCGTGGAAATATTGAGATCTCCGAATACCGTCAAGGCAAGGGTCCTGGGTATCGGGGTGGCTGTCATCATCAACACATCGGGAGATCTTCCCTTCTGAAGCAACGATACCCGTTGCACCACTCCGAAACGATGCTGTTCGTCTATGATGATATATCGCAGGTGTTTGAATTCGACTTCATTCGAAAAGAGGGCATGGGTTCCGATGATAATGTCGATTTCACCATGCGACAATGCCGCAAGCAAGAGTTGCCGTGATTTTCCCGTCACCGAACCGGTAAGGAATGCCAGTCTGATTCCAAGTGGTTCGAGCCATTCGGCGGCTTTTTCCGCATGTTGCCTCGCCAAGAGCTCGGTAGGTGCCATAAAGGCCACCTGTCCACCCGTTTGTATGACCTGCAGTGCGGATATCCATGCGACAAGTGTTTTTCCGGAACCCACATCACCTTGGAGCAGCCGGTTCATGGAATCGGATTGCCCAATCTCAACCGAGATTTCGTCCAATACGGTCTGTTGGTCCCTGGTGAGTGAAAATGGAAGTTGGGCTATGAACCGCTTCTGTAGTTCCGACAGGCGTATCGAGGGAATTGGTTGCTTCGTTTCCTTGATTCCATTTCTTCTTCTACTCATCAGCAACAGGTAGAACAATTCCATGAATCCCAGGGTTCTTTGTGCTTCCGTCGCCTTCTCAAGGTTGGGCGGATGGTGGAGGTTTCGAATCGCTTCGTCGGTTGTCATCAGGTTGTGCCGATTCATGATCTCCTGTGGCAATTCATCGGCGAAATTGCGATGGAGAGCGAGTACGGAGGAGACGTCTCTTCTGATGATCCTTTGTGTCAGTTCACCGCTTAGAGGATAGATTGAAAGTAATGTTCCGAAATTTCCAGGCATCGAGCCATCTGCACGCAATGGCAACATTTCGAACTGGCTGCTCTGCAACTCATGGAAATTGTGTTGGAACTGGCCATACAGATAATAGTGTGAGCCGGTGTGGAATACGCGCTCGAGAAAATTTCGGCCGAAACAGAGCAAGGCGGCCTTTCCATCGCCTTCTCCGCTCACGTCGCGAACAATGACCTTCAATGTTCGTTTTTTTCCACCTCCGAAATATCCTTTGGAGATCACCTCCACCAGTGTGTTTGCGGTCTGTCCATCCTGGAGATTGCCCAGCGGAACCAAACGGGAACGATCCTCATAGGACCGTGGAGAGAGCAACAATAGATCGCCAAGCGTGAAAACGGAGAGGTTCGCATAGTTCTCACCAAGACGTTTGCCTACTCCTTTGAGTGTGGTGACAGGATCGGTCAACTCCCGAATGAACACCGGATGCACCTAGAATGGGAGGTTCGCCAACCATTGGACAAGAAGATTCACCAGTATCGCAACAGCAATATAGACGGCTATCGTGAATATCAGGGTAGTCCAGAGCAGGACCCTGTCGGAGACCTCCTTTCCTTTGAAGAACATGCCGTGGACGGTATCCAAGGGTCTTCTCAACCACATCTCCAACATGGAGATGTATTGGATTGAGTTGGGAGTCCTCCTATAGGAGAAAAAGAGTCTCGCACCCACCAGTACGGCGAAGATTCCTATGATGAGGGAACCTATCGACCACCACAGGGATTGTACTATGGTGGCGAGCATATACCCGAGCGATATCTCTCCGGTATAGGCGAATGTCTGTAAAATCCTTTGTACGATATTGATTACGATGAATGCCACGATGGGGGTGAAGTCGACTCTTCCACGACGGAGAAAGGAGATTCCCTTGAATAGATTGAGATAAGGATCGACGATCTTGGCCAAAATGCTTGAAAATCCCCCATCCGTTCCCTGTGGTCGTATCGGGTTGAACCATTGGAGAATGATTCTGATGATGATGAGCATGTTGTAGATCGACAACAATACCGATAACAGTCGTGCAAATTCCCTCATATGTGCACCTCCCTCCTTAGTTGAACCAAATGTCGGAGACGGCTTGGTGTGTCTTCAATGATGCGATGAATTCATCGCTGTAGGCAACCGAGAATTCCCTTCCGGCCCTGATGGCGGTTTCTTCCTTTGGTGCTCCTTCGGGTTGGTCTTCTCCAGGTTCTTCCTCGATGGAATTGTCTTCGATCAAATGGATCATGAGCGTACAATTGCCCCGATAGGTGATACAAGTGTCCACAATATTTCGCAAGGTGGTCTGGGTACACAGGTCCTTCACCAGCACCATATGTGCTTCACGTATGGCTTGTGGTTCCAGACTTTCGGGATCCACCACCGATTCGAGCACGTATGAGAGCTTGTCCTGCCTCTCTTCGAGTTTTCCCTTGAATCCATAGATGCCATCCGCCCGGACCGTCGCTTCGCACTCTTTCCACACCTTGGGAAAAGCCACCGCTTCGACCGATCCGTTGAAATCACTCAATTGCAAAAAGGCCATCCTATCCCCTGCACCACCTTTGGTGGTGATTTCCCGTAGTCCGGTCACCATTGCCACAAGGTTGACGGGCCTGCTGAGCGGGAGTCGGTCGGGTTGTCCCAAATCGACGGTAACCGATCTTTTCCATACATCCCTATACATGTCCATAGGGTGGCCGGAGACATAAAAGCCGAGAAGATCCTTCTCAATCTCCAATTTCTCCAACAAGGTGGAGTCGGGCAACATATCCATCTCGAAGGTTTCCATGGCAGCTTCTTCCTCGGCATCGAACAGGGACGCTTGTCCGAACGCTTCGCTTTCCTTCCTCTTCTGGACATATTTCAACGCCGATTCCATGTTTGCCATCAACGTGGGTCGGTTGTCTCCCAATCCGTCGAATGCTCCCGATTGGATCAAGGATTCCAGCAACTTCGAGTTGAGTGCCCTAGACTCGCTTCTGTAGAGGAAGTCGAGGAAATTGAGGTAGGGACCGTTTTGGTTCCTCTCCCTCAGGATACTTTCGACCGCAGCTTCACCCACGTGTTTGATTCCTTGCAAGCCATATACGATTTTTCCGTCCACCACGGTGAAATGCTTATCCGATTTGTTGATCGAAGGTGGCGTGATTTCAAGCCCCATCCGTTTGGTTTCATCGAGATACTGGGCGAATTTGTCGGGACTGTTGATTTCATTGGTAAGGTTTGCAGCCATGAATTCGGCTGGAAAGTTGGCCTTCAAGTATGCGGTATGATAGGCGACCACGGAGTAGGCTGCGGCATGGGATTTGTTGAATCCATACCCTGCGAATGGAAGGAGCATCTCAAATATTCCTTCCGCGACTTCTTTCGAATATCCTTTGTTTGCAGCCCCTTGGATGAAGTTCTTCTTTTCCTTCTCCATCACTTCAGCCTTCTTCTTTCCCATCGCACGACGGAGAAGATCGGCATTTCCCATCGAGTACCCTGCGATGGTTTGGGCTACTTTCATCACCTGCTCCTGGTAGACGATGACTCCATAAGTGGTTTTGAGGGCATCCTCCAGATCGGGATGGTAATACTCGATTGCCTTCCTTCCATTCTTGGAATCGATGAATTTGGGGATGTAGGCCATGGGTCCGGGACGGTACAGCGCGTTCAAAGCCACCAGGTCTTCGATTGAATTGGGTTTCGCATCCTTCAGGACCCGCTGCATACCTGCGCTTTCAAACTGGAATACACAGGCACTGTCTCCCCTTCCGAGCATTTCGAAGGTGGTTCCGTCCTCTTCGTCGATTTCGGCAACGGAAAAATCGGGGTGTTTCTTGCGGATCAAATCTTCGGTATGTTTGATCAAGGTGAGCGTTTTGAGGCCAAGAAAATCCATTTTGACCAGACCGCAACCTTCAAGCATATCCATCGTGTATTGCGTGGAGACCGCTCCAGTCTTGGGATCCCTATACAACGGGACATAATCGGTGAGTACACTTTGTCCGATCACGACACCTGCGGCATGGGTCGAGGTGTGTCGATTGAATCCTTCCAGTCGTTTCGCCACATCGAACAACTCGGCATACACTCCTCCGCGCTGTTCGAGTTCCTGCAGTTCGGGTGTGAAGTCTATGGCTCCTTGTACAGTGAGTTTCCTCGGCTTTTTGGTCACTTCGTCCTCGGGCAAGCTGTCGGGGATGAGCCCCACGATGCGTGTCGCTTCCGCAAAGGGGATGTCCAACACCCGGGCCACATCCTTGATCACCGCCTTCACCTTCAGTGTACCGAAGGTGGCGATCTGCGCAACCCGGTCTGTGCCGTACTTGGCGGTTACATAGTCGATGACATCTTGTCTTCTCTCATAACAGAAGTCGATATCGAAATCGGGCATCGAAACACGTTCCGGATTGAGAAACCGTTCGAATATGAGGTTGTACTTGATGGGATCGATATCGGTGATGGTCATCGCATAGGCCACAAGGGAGCCTGCTCCGGAACCTCTTCCGGGACCGACAGGAATATCGTGTTGCTTTGCCCAGAAGATGAAATCCCAGACGATGAGGAAATATCCGGTGAATCCCATGCTTATGATGACATCGAGTTCATAGTCGAGTCTCTTCTGCAATTCCTCGGTGATGGTGGGATACCGCTTCTCCAATCCTTGCTGGGCGATATGCCGCAGATAATCATCGGGAGTATCGAATTCAGGTGGAATCCCATAGGCTGGGAGTAGGGGACCCGGTTGGCTGATGGTGAGGTCACATCGTTGTGCGATGCGGTTCGTATTCTCCAATGCTTCGGGAATCCAATCGAATAGAGCCGCCATCTGCTGTTCGCTCTTCATATAGAATTCCTGGGAGTCGAATCGCATGCGGTCCGTATCGTTCTTCTTCTTGTTAGTTCCTATGCAGAGGACGATGTCCTGCGCATTGGCATCAGATTCCTCAATGTAGTGGATATCATTGGTGGCCACCAAGGGAAGATTCAGTTCCCTGGCCAATTTGACTATCTGTGGATTCACCTGCTTTTGTTCAGGCAGTCCGTGGTCCTGAAGCTCAAGATAATATCGCTCGTCATCGAAGACGGATGAATAGAAAGCAGCCCGTTCCTTTGCACCCTCCCAATTGTTGCCCAACAGGAGTTGGGGAATTTCTCCTGCGAGACATGCGGAAAGGCAAATGAGCCCTTTGTTGTGTTTGACCAACAGTTCGTCACTGATGCGAGGTTTGTAATAGTATCCTTCGGTGTAGGAAATGGAGTTGAGCAACATGAGGTTCCTGTACCCCTCTTCATTCATTGCCAATAGAACCAGATGATAGTAGCGGCTGCCACTCATGGTGGTCGATTTCAAGGTATGGGATTCGGGATTCACATAGAATTCACAACCTACGATCGGGGTGATGCCGTTTGCTTTGCACTCTTGGTGGAACTTGAGTGCACCAAACATGTTTCCATGATCCGTGATCGCAACATGAGTCATTCCAAACTCTTTCGCCTTCTTGATATAGCGATGTATCGGAGCAGCTCCGTCGAGTAATGAATAGTCGGTATGGTTGTGCAGATGTACGAATCCGGGCATGCAGATCTCCTTGGTGGAGCCCATTGTACCATAAGGCGAAATTAATTCGTAGCCTATCGTTCGGAGAGACTTTGGGCATTCAATTCATGCATTGCCGACTCCACGAAGCCTCTAGCCCGTTCGAGTTGAATGGGTGGAATCTCATGTTCCGTGGAAGCCAGTACTTCTTCCATGACGCTTCTCACCACCCGTTCTATCTGGGATGAGGAAAGGGGCAATAGTGTTCCGTGCATCATCATGTCGAGCTCTTGCGGAACGAGCAACAGTGATGTGGGAAATCCCACACATAATCTGAAGCGGTTGATCACCGCTTGGTTGTAGAAGCAGGCGAAGGAGAGAAACACGGTTTCATGGGGATTTGCCAGTGGATTCGTTGGTGAGATGAAATAGGAGAAATTTTCCCTCTCGAAGCCCAATCGTATTCGTGTGACCACTTCATTCCGTTTCAATTGCAGTCGTCCCTGCCGATCATAGAGTCGTCCCATGTCGAGCCACTTGGTCTCTGTTTTGGGTCCCAGGCAGGTTTTTGTCTCCACTTCAGCCTGCAATGCCAAGAGGGAACAGGGCAACGACAAGCGAAGATCCCTGGTGCAGATGGCGCCTCCTGTGGTCATCTGTCTTCTCACGATCATTGTCCCCGAACGTTCCAGAGTCGTGTGGAGCAGTCCCGGCAAGACTTGTTTTCCCACAGTGAGCAATTGTTCGAAAGTGACCATCGAACCGATCTCAAGAAAGCGGTCGGTCCTATTGATCCGTTTGAGCTCGGGAACTTCGGCGAGATAGATGATGTCGTTGCTGTCTTTGGTGGGATAATAGTCGGGACGACTCATGATATAGGTACCGCCAGCCCAGAATGTCGCATTGGGAAAGCGGGTGGAGGCCGATATCAGATCATTCATTGTTTTCGGGATATGGACCGCGGGTGACCTAATACCTTCGTACACGTCTTCTCCTCCGATAATTCGCAGCCGATCTGAAGATGTCCAGCATTTCATTCGCATCGAGACAGGGACAACGGTTCAATCCGATTTCCCTCACTATGGTTTCCGTTGTGGGTTCCTCGTCATGTCTTGCTCCGGCTTCCGACTTCACGATCATCTGCAACAGTGACTCGAAAATCAACGTTTTCGATGCATAGCAATGTGGACAGGGATGACTTCCCGTATCCTCGTAGGCCCTCTCCATATCATGCCAAAAACGGGTTTTCCTATAACCTTCGAACGTGAGGACCTTCGAACCCTTGAGCCTGAAGGCGGGGATAAGACAGGAAAGCACGGCCTCTTCATTCAACAGTACGATACAATTGCCACAATGCCCATCGCGGCAACGTGAAGGCATAGCCGCTGTTTCGAGTTCATCCATGAGGATGAGATTCAACGGCTTGTTGGAATTCACAGTGAGTAGTAGGTGCTTATTGTCTATGGTACATTCGATTTTCATACGGTTCTCCGTATATGGCCGATGATGTCTTCGCTTGTGATCGGCATGGTGGTCGCTTCACAATTCAAGGCTTGTGAAAGTGCCGCCGCACCGGAAGCCATCACCATCGCCCTAAGTGCAGATGTGGCGGAAGAAGGAAAGGCCTGTGAACCAAGGGTGTTCACTTCGATATCCATTAGAGGAGCATTGCCCTCGATCTGCCGTGGAAGGATGTTGCATTCGTTGAGGCTGGAGTTGATGATGTGACGGAATTTCACCCTGAGACGCTGGATGTCGGGTGTATTGCTGAATGAAAACCGTCCCCAGACCCTTCGTGCCTCAACCTCCAAAGTGATGGTGTTCACCTCTAGCTCCAGGATCAGGCAACCCCAATTCTTGCTCGAGAACATTGGACCCGACGATGTGTTGAGCACACTTCTGGCGGTGACCGATTCGGTTATCGGCAGGGGTTCCTGAAACCGCTTTGCCTTTATCGCGGCGCAGCATTGGACGATCATCATCGCCGACCGTTCCACATCCAAGGAGAGGACTTCCGGTCCGGTGTCCACCATATGTGCCGTATCGGGTTCAATGAACACGACATTGTCCTTGTCCATAGAAAGTTCCTTGGCCACCACCGACTTCCAGAGGGTGACAGTCTTTCTGCTGGCGGAAAAGCTGCTGTTCACCAGTACACGGTTCTTCGCATCGAGCGTGATTGCGATCTTGGCCGAGGAGTGGAAAGGTGATTCCAAGGCGAACCCGCTGATACCTGCTCCACATGCGATGCCAATCCCACGGCTGTAGTTGAGGAAGGTGGAGATCGAGCGTTTCGATTTTCTTTGCAGCTCATACACCGAGTGGTGTCTGGCGAAATCGGAGACGGCACAGGTTTCCGCGATCAGGTCCCGCAACTTGGAAGACGGCAGCGTCTCAAGTACGGAGCTCCTTTCCTTTCCATCCCCATAATGCTTGATTCTCCAATTGGAAGGATTGGTTTGGCGCATACTCGCAATTGCAGAGGCATGTGCTTCGGATGAGAACAAGGCGGAACTATATCCCAAGTCTCCAAAAAAATGGGATGGAGGAGAGTGCGACTCCACAATCTTCACCTGTGCACTGAATGCCTCCAGTTCATACAGGGGAATGAGACCGGCAAGGATTTGTTTGAACAACTCACCGGTGAACAGGGGGAATGCACCTTGGTCCACCACAGCCTCGACCTCTTCCGCCAACGGATTTCCCTTTTCATCCAATGCCGTCTTCCTAGTGATGGTCAAAGGGCTCTTGTAGGTGGGAAATCGGGATGCGACCTGAACTCGACTGTTGCTCTTCAAGGTTGCCAATGCCGCAATGGAAGATAGTATGGAAGGATTCACCAGCTTCTCGTCCCTAGGTGAAAAATGGGGCAAGGGATGCACCACTACACTCTTTTTGGTTCTCCCACACACTGCGGCCACTGTATCCCTGACATGAAAGGGCCATTGGGTGGGAACACTCGCATGGAGGGCCCCATCCTCCAACCATGTGGTCGCCCAGGTAACCGTATCCTCTTGGGTCCACACCCTTCGGTCCACATAGGTCCTTTCGATGGTGTTGGCTGGTTCGTTGAAATGGTTCTCGATATTTCCCCAACGGTAATGGATGGGGGAGTGCTCGTGTTTGTGGTGGTAGGGTCTC
>Ga0334899_1003001_pt1 | contig 12376 bp, 10 predicted proteins | sample GraSluR3_MG_FD_207219 | JGI IMG/M metagenome (GOLD analysis project Ga0334899, IMG submission 207219) | Sludge microbial communities from methane-producing bioreactor in Wageningen University, Netherlands - Granular Sludge_8_08-R3 | ecosystem: Engineered > Bioreactor > Anaerobic > Unclassified ... | reverse complement strand
ACATAACTAGCCAAGGAAGCATCAAACTGATCTTCCTTTATGAAAATCTTAAAGCTTTTAAGTGAGAAATAAGCAAATACAATAGCAAACACCATAAACATTACATGATAGTTATCAGTAATGCGAGATAAATAAAAGGCTACAGTATTGAAATAATAATCTTTTTCCCCTTCATTGAATGACAAAAATTCTTTAAAACTATTAGAGAATTCATACTTTGAAACAAGCTTGTAATTTTCAAACCGGAATCTATAACTAATGCCATCAATTGAGCTTTCGGTTCTATAATTACCCACTGAAAACGCCATTCCAAAAAAAACAGCAAAAAGAAAGAAAATGACATAAGATGAACGAGTCTTTATCCTGCGTAAGGAATATAAAAACGATAGAAAAGGAGATATTAGAAATAATATCAACTTAATAGCTTTATCAACATTGCTTTCTTTTAGCCAAACAGCCATCTTGTAATAAATCTATTTGATTAATAATTCAGCAATCCTACCCGTTGCTTTTTCATCCCACATTGCCGGTATTCCCCCTTCTTTCCATTTACGTGCAAAGAGTTTGTCAAGTGTTGGCTTGATAATTGAAGGTTTTGGGCCGATCAATTCATTGGTACCAATGGTACTGGTTTCCGGACATTCAGTATTATCACGCAAAGTGATACACAACCCAGATTAGCATCAGGTGCGGGGATATTCAGCTCCGTGAAAAAGGTATCGCTCATCTTCTGGTCATAATGCTGACCGGTATGAACAAGACGATAATCTATGTTTTTGCCGTTTTGCTGCACCGATTTAATAGCATGAATAACCGGAGCGATTTTCATGAAATTTGGACGCGCACCGGCGATAAGGGTGAGGTTCATATTGATATATATTTTCTCCTTACTTTTTCAAACTTCTCTTTTGGAATAAATCCATAAAATTCTTCTTCATAATGCCAGGGCACAAATTCCTCTTTATTCAGATTTTTAATCACTTTTGCAGGATTACCCGCAATTACACAAAATCCATCAGGAAAACTTCTAGTGACCACAGACCCGGCGCCAACAATAGTTCTGGTTCCTAGCTCTACACCTGCAGTAACTACACTATTCATTCCAATCCATGAATAATCACCAATTATAATTGGTTTAAAATTATATTTATTTTGGTCATATAAATCATGATTAGTACTAAGAATTCCCACATTAGGTCCAAATCGGACATAATTACCAATATAAACATTACCGGCTCCCTGAATATAGCAGCCTGGTCGACCTACAAGACAATTTATACCTACATAGATTTTTCGGGCATTTACAACCGTACAATCTTTGTGTTTATACCAATATATTTTTTTACCACACAATTTGAAAAAAAACAAAATCTTTATAAGAAAATGGAATTTTTGATTTAGTTAGTCTATTAAACTGCCCATAAAATGGTAAAACACTCTTAACAACTAGTTTTATAATATTTATCATTTCTTAATTTTTGATATTAATGGTCTTATGATAGATAAATTATCAATTCTGGCAACATAGCACCAACCCAAATAAACAGCTATATATATTGCAAATGTTAATATTAGTAGCGGAATACCCTCAATTTTCATTAAATTCATAAAGAAATAACGAATTGAAATCAATAAAATAATTGAAGGCAGTACGATTTTCATAATTAATTTTAATGGAAATAAATCTAAAAGCCTTACATCAAAATACTTTGACAAGAATAAAAGTAAAGCGAATATTCTACCAATTTGACATAAAACTGATATTACTGTAATCATGTATGGTGAATTTATTGTCAGTATACTAATGTACTCTAAAGCAAGTAATAAAATTGCTCCGTACATATGAACCTTCGCATAAAACTTTGTTGCACCAATTGCCAACATTAAAGGAGCATATGTAATCATGGTGAAAAAATTGACAGTCAATTTAATACGAAAATATATTCCAGAATTTTCATATTGTGCACCATACAAGAGTACCATTACAATATCAGCAAAAACCCAAAAAAACAATACCAATGGATAAATTAGTTTTGCTGTTTTTTCAAAAACACTAATCCACAGTGGTAAAATTTCCTTTTTGACATCTGCTTTTTCATGAACCTGACGTGAAAATAAAGGTCCTAAAACCGTTGAACCTGCCCCTACTATCATTCCAACGAAAGGTAGTTCCAATGAACCATTGGCGAAATCGGCAAATACTTCATTTCCAAAATACCGACTGATGAAAAACTGATCGGCAGAACCAATCAACATTCCCCATAGACTAGCATAAAGTAAGGGTAACGAAAACCGGAATATTTCCGTATAACTGATATCGCATTTATCGTTAGCTTCATGCCGTACCGGTAAGAACTTAAAATATATTGCTAAGGCAAAAGTAAGTGCCGAAGCTACTACAAAACCGATAATAGCATGAATATAGGTTCCCTTAAAAATAATAACCGGCAATACCACACATAATAATGTGAATATACGTGTAGTTATTGTGTAAATTGTAATGAACTGCGTTTTGCGGTACGTTGCCAGAATACTTTCAAGTCCCATAGTCGGTAACATCAACAAAGGAACAGGTGAAAATATCTTTATTGCCAGACTTAAATCCGGATTTTTAAGAATAGAAGCTATTTGTGGTGAAAAAGCAAACAACAATACCGAGAATATTCCACCCAGCAAATAAAATAAGTTAGTTATTTTACTAATCAGATTTTTTGCTTCATTTAATGGCACTCTGGGTAAATAATACGAGAATGCTTTGGGAAGTCCTAATGTAAATACTGTTAGCAAAGTTCCATAAACATATAGGACTTGTTTGTAAGTTCCATAATCTCCTTTATCGAAATATCGGCTCAGTATCATAGAACTGATAATACTGAATCCAAAAGAAAACAGACTTCCAATTCCAACCCAAAAAGCTTGTTGAGTATTGCTTGTATTTGCCACTAATTTTATCTTTCGTTTATCTCACAATTTCCCATCAAACCCATTGTTCATCATCCCCTTCACATCATACACCACACTTTTTCCATTAATCAGTGAAGATATATCTAGGGTTTCAAATTCTTTGTGAGCTACTGCCATCACAATGCCGTCGAAGGTGCTGGCGGGCAGTTTGTTATGCAGTTCTAATCCGTACTCGTGTTTTGCAATCGCTGGATTTGCCCATGGATCATAGATGGTTATATTCACATTATACTCCTCGAGTGTGCGTACTATGTCGATAACTTTTGTATTGCGTACATCGGGGCAGTTCTCCTTGAAGGTAAAGCCAAGAACTAAAACATTGGAATTAAGTATTTGTATCCCTTTATTAATCATTAGTTTGACTACCTTCTCTGCCACATATTTTCCCATACTGTCATTTAAACGGCGGCCAGCAAGAATTATCTCGGGGTTATAGCCGTACTCCTGTGCTTTTTGAGCTAAGTAGTAAGGATCTACGCCTATACAGTGGCCTCCGACAAGTCCTGGTTTGAATGGCAGAAAATTCCATTTTGTTCCTGCGGCTTCGAGCACTTCGTGAGTGTCAATTCCCATAAGGTTGAATATTTTAGCTAGTTCATTTACAAATGCAATGTTTATGTCGCGTTGGCTGTTTTCAATCACTTTTGCAGCTTCGGCTACTTTTATGGATGTTGCTAAGTGGGTTCCTCCTGTAATGACTGAAGCATATAGTTCGTTTACCTTTTTTGCAGTTTCGGGTGTGCTGCCGGATGTAATTTTTTTTATTTTTTCTACTGTGTGTTCTTTATCGCCTGGGTTGATTCTTTCGGGAGAATAGCCTGCAAAAAAGTCCTGGTTGTATTTTAATCCCGATGTTTTTTCTATTACTGGGATACAGTCCTCTTCAGTCGCTCCGGGGTAAACTGTGGATTCGTAGATTACAATATCGCCATTTGAGATGACTTTGCCTACGGTTTCACTTGCTTTAATTAGCGGAGTAAGGTCGGGGCGTTTGTTTTTATCTACTGGTGTAGGTACTGTAACAATGTATATGTTACAATCTTTAATGTCTTCAAGTAATGTTGTGCAGAAAAAGCCATTGTTGATTGATTCTTTCAATAGGTTTTCATCGACCTCTAGGGTGGAGTCTTTGCCTTGCATGAGCTCGGTTACACGTGTTTGGTTGATATCGTATCCGATTGTTTTGTATTTTGTTGAGAATAATCTTGCAAGTGGTAGTCCTACATAGCCCAAGCCAATTACTGCTATTTTAATATCTTTCATAGTTGTTTGTACATTATCTAATGTTGTTCCAGTACCATTCAGTTGCCAGTGCAAAACCGTCTTTTGCGCTGTATTTTGGGTTATAGCCAAGGAGTTCTTTGGCTTTTTCTATTGATGCCTGGGAATGGGGGATATCTCCGGAACGGTAGGGGCCGTGGATTGGAGTGATGTTTTCTATTTTACTGTCATATTTGGCCAGGTTATCCCTGAGTATATCGAAAAGCTCTTTCAGGTTGGTATTTCCTCCAAATGCAACGTTGAATACTTGGTTGTTGTAGCCCTCTTTGTTGGTGATTTTGTCACTTGGTGCAAGGATTGCTTTTTCGTTTACCTCAACCACATTGGCTACATAGGTAAAGTCACGGGAGTAATCACCTTGTCCATTGATTACGGGTTGTTCATGGTTTATCAGTTGTTTTACCCATAGGGGTATAACAGCTGCATATGCGCCATTGGGGTCTTGTCGTTTGCCAAATACATTGAAGTATCGTAGTCCTATGCATTCCATGCCGTAGGTTTTAGAAAAGATATCGGCATAGAGTTCGTTTACATATTTTGTAATTGCATAAGGTGAGAGGGGTTTGCCAATCTTATCCTCTACTTTTGGCAGGGTAGGAGAGTCCCCGTAGGTACTGGAAGAGGCGGCGTAGATAAAGCGTTTCACTTTGTTGTCCCGTGCTGCGACCAGCATATTCAGGAAACCTCCGATGTTTACATCATTGGTCGTGATTGGGTCTTTGATTGAGCGGGGGACAGAGCCAAGTGCAGCATGGTGGAGTACATAATCTACTCCTTGTGTAGCTTTTATGCAGTCATCAAGGTTTCTTATATCTCCCTCTATTGACACGAAGTTTGGATTACTCATTAAGGGCTCTGTGTTTTTTTTGAACCCGGTTGAAAAATTGTCCAGGCAAACAACAATATGCCCTTGGTTAAGGAAGTGTTCACAAAGGTTGGAGCCGATAAAGCCGGCTCCACCTGTGATAAGTATTCGGAATTTATTTGTTTGCATTGTATAAAAAGGGGAAACTGAATGTTGATTTATTTATATACCCCGCAAAAGTCGTATTCTTCTTTTTCGGGTATTTGGGGGTAGTTTGTGAATTCTTTATGTCTTACCAGCCAGGCGACTATGTCGGCTTTTTTGTAGGCTTCTTTGTGGTCTATGAGGTTGAATGTTTTGTGGGTTTTGATGTTCGGTTCTACCACAAGTACTTGGGCGCGGGCTTCGCTGATTATGCGGCTGGTTATGTATTTGGCGGGTGATTCGCGCAGGTCGTCAATGTCGGGTTTGAATGCGAGCCCCATGCAGGCGACTATGGGTTCGCGGTTGTATTTTGCTTCGAATTGGTTGCAGGCTTCTATCACTTTGTTTGCGCACCAGTCGGCTTTGTAGTCGTTGGTTTCGCGGGCGCGTTTTATGATTTGGGCTTGTTCGGGGAAGTCGCTTACAATGAACCATGGGTCTACTGCTATGCAGTGGCCGCCTACTCCGCTGCCGGGTTGTAGTATGTTTACCCGTGGGTGTTTGTTGGCAAGTTCTATGAGTTCCCATACATTGATGCCGGCTTTATCGCAGATTATTGAGAGCTCGTTTGCAAATGCTATTTGTGCATCGCGGGAGCTGTTTTCGGTGAGTTTGCACATCTCTGCCGTGCGGGCGTTGGTTATATGTAGGTTGCCTTTTACAAAATGTTTGTAAAACTCTGTGGCTTTTTGGGATGATTCTTGGTTGATGCCTCCTATAACCCGGTCGTTATGCTCCAGTTCATAAATCACATTGCCCGGGAGTACACGTTCGGGGCAGTAGGCTATGTATATTTTGTTTTTAAGTTCGGGGCGGGTTTTGAAGATGAGGTCGGCCATCTTTTCGGTGGTCATTACCGGTGATGTGCTTTCTATGATGAACAGGTTGCCGGGTTTGAGGTAGGGGATTACAGCTTTGGTTGCACTCTCTACATAGGAGATGTCGGCACGGTGATTTTGTTTGAACGGGGTGGGGACTACAATGAGGAATACATCGGCCTGTTGAGGTTTGGTCTGGGCTTTGAGTTTGCCTTGCCGGACTACCTCTTTAACCACTTCGCCCAGTTTTGGTTCTACAATATGAATCTCCCCGCGGTTTATGGTATCTACAACATCGGGGTTGACATCAACCCCGATAACCTCTATTCCGCTTTTTGCAGCTACAGCTGCGGTGGGCAGGCCAATATAGCCTAGCCCCATAAAGAGTGCTTTCATTTAATGTTTAAAGTTTGCTTAGTTGTTCTATAATCCGTTTGGCTGCAAGACCGTCTCCGTAGGGGTTGTTGGCTTTGCTCATTGTGTTGTAATAGTCGTGGTTCAATAGCAGGTTGCTCACCTCTTTTATTATGAGTTGTTTGTTGGTCCCTACAAGTTTCACAGTGCCTGCTTCCAGGGCTTCGGGGCGTTCGGTGGTGTTGCGCATTACCAGTACCGGTTTGCCAAGGCCGGGGGCCTCTTCCTGTATTCCGCCGCTGTCTGTTAGTACAATTGTGCAGTGGTTCATAAGGTAAACAAATGGTAGGTAGTCCAAAGGCTCTATGAATATTGTGTTGGAGCCTTTGTTTAGGTGGTTGCCGAATACCTCTTGGATTGCACTGCGAACATTGGGGTTCATATGCATTGGGTAGAGGAAGTCGGTTACTTTATGTTGTTGTGCAAGCTCTTTGATTGCGTTGCAGATATCTATGAACCCGTCTCCAAAGTTTTCGCGGCGGTGGCCGGTAATGAGCACCATTTTGCGCTCTTTGTTTTGCCAGTTTTGCAGTTTGGTTTGAGGTATGCCTGCTTTGTACAGGGTTTGCTCTATCTTTTGCGTTATACCCGGTGTCTCTTGGATTTGTTTGATTACTATATGGAGGGCATCGATAACTGTGTTGCCGGTAACCGAAATGCTCTCTTCGGGGGTGTTCTCTTTGAGCAGGTTGCTTTTGCTAAGCGGGGTAGGTGAGAAGTGGAAGGTGCTTAGGCGTCCTGTGATGCGGCGGTTCATCTCCTCGGGCCAGGGGCTGTAGATGTTGTTGGTGCGTAGCCCTGCCTCTATGTGGCCTACCGGTATTTGGGCATAGAATGCTGCCATTGCAGCTGCCGTGGAGGTTGTGGTGTCGCCATGTACCAGTACAATATCGGGTTTTGCCTCTTTGAGCACATCCCTCATGCCCAAAAGGACGTTGGCGGTGATGTCGTAGAGGTCTTGCCCCGGCTTCATAATATTGAGGTCGTAATGTGGCTTGATTTGGAACAGTTCCAGCACCTGGTCCAGCATCTGGCGGTGTTGGGCGGTAACTGTTACAATGGTTTCAAATTTGTCGGGGTGCTTTTGGAGCTCTTTGATTACCGGTGCCATTTTGATGGCCTCGGGGCGGGTCCCGAAGACCAGCATTATTTTTTTCATATTTGGGTTGTCGGTTTAGGATTACTACTGATTATCGGCGCCGTAGCCTTGGCTGTAGCCGTATTTGTAGCGGTATTTGTATTTGTAGCCGTATTTGTAGCGGCCGAGGTTGTCACGGGCGGTGGCGTAGTTAAGCACTACCCCTACGTTTTTGAGGCGTTTGTCCGATACCAGGTTGTTGATGAATGGTATGGTGTCCTTTTCGCTGTATCCTTCCCTCACCACATAGATGGTTGCGCTGGAGTGGCGGGCAATTAGGAAGGTGTCGGATACTACCCCTACGGGTGCGCTGTCTATGATGATGTAGTCGAAATCTCCTTTGAGCTGTTCTAGCAAATCATGTAGGAGCTCCTTTGAGAGGAGTTCGTTGGGGTTGGGGGGAATAGGGCCGCTCTGCATAACAAAGAAGAATGGGTCTACCCGCTCTATGAGTTCGTTGTGGTTTTGGACTCTGCTTGCAAGGTATGAGCTTAGCCCTGAGTCCCTTTTTGGGATCTTGACCGTTGCAGAGATTTGGGGGTTGCGAAGGTCGGCTCCTATGAGCAGGGTCTTTTTGTCCATGAGGGAGAGGCTGCGTGCAAGGTTTGCGCTGATGAATGTCTTGCCCTCTTTTGGCAGGGTAGAGGTTACCAGTATTATGTTGTTGCTGCGCTCTGTGGTCATGAACAGGAGGTTGTTGCGTAATGTGCGGAACATCTCTCCAATTGTGCCGGTGTCGTTTGCGTTTACCACAATGGCGTTTTTGGTGGCAATTGCTACTTCGCTTTTGATGATATCTCCAATGAGGTTGGCGTCTTTGAGTTTCTCGAACTCTTTTGTGCCCTCTATTTTTGTGAAAAAGAGGTCTTTGAGGTAGAGTGCTGCCGATGGGAGTGCTATGCCAATCATAAGGAAGATTGCCATGAGCATCATTGTCTTAGGCTCTACGGGGGATGTGCCGGTATGTGGTTTGGCAATCATCTTGGCTTTTGGTGCCACTGCTGCCTGGGTTAGGTTGGTCTCTTCTCGTTTTTGGAGCAGGTACAAAAAGAGGTTGCTTTTTACCTCTTGCTGGCGGACTATGTCGGTGTATTGGCGTTCTACGGTAGGGATGTTGCTTATGCGGGAGCTGGTTATTGTGTATTCGCGTTCGAGGTCTTGCAGGGCAATTTGCGAGGCGCGTTTTTCGTTGCCAATGGAGGTGGTTATGTTTTGGAACATGTTTGCCACCTGTTGGTTGAGTTGTTTGAGTGCGGGGTTCTCTGTGGAGGTGGCGGCTTCTATACGTTCGCGGTTGAGCAGGAGTTCGTTGTATTCGCCTATGAGTGCCGCAAGCCCGGGGTCTTTGATGCCTAGGTTGGGTATGAGTTTGTTGCGGTTTGCGGGGTTGAGTATGAAGTCTTCTATGTATTGTACCAGGTTGAGTTGTGTCTCAATTTCCATGCGGCGGGTTTCGTAGCCTTCGCTGCGGCGCATGTAGGAGCCTACCTGGGTCTCTATGTCGGTCACTTCGTATTCGCGGCGGAACTGCTCTACCTGCCCCTCTACCTCTCCAAGCTCTGCAGCTATGTCCTTCAGGCGTTCGTCTATGAACACAGAGGTGTTGTAGGCTACGGTGTTCTTGTCTGCTATGGCGTCTCGGTTGTACTCTGCAACCAGTGCGTTTATGAAGTCTTCCCCTTTGTTGCGGTTTTCACATTGGTGCTTGATTTCCAGCATTGTGGATTGTTTGGTGGTGGCAGAGATGTTCAGGTTTTGGGAGGCGTTCCTTGCCACTTGTGCCGCGTTGCGGATTGTGACCCTGAGGGGGTCTGTGCCGAATGGTATGCCGGCTTGCCTTGCCACGTAGAATTGGCCGATTGGCAGCTCTATGAAGCCGGGCAGGGTGTCTATGGTGGTGTTTGTGGTGTGCTCTTCTCCTTTATGTATGTAGGTTGCGTGCACATTGAACGAGCTGTCGCGGTTGGGGTGGAACACGAGTGTTGTGGTTCCGGGGATCTTGTCGGGTTCTACGTTTTCCATGCGGACGTAGAGGGGGGAGTTGAGGTAGAGCTCGGGGGAGTAGAGGCCAAATTTGGCTTCGCGGTGGTAGGTTGTGTGCAGCTCCATGGAGCTGATTATGCGGGTGAGGAGGTCGGGTGATTTGAAGACCCCGATTTCGTTGTCTATGTTGTTTTTGCCTACGTTAAAGCCCATGTCTTCGAAGAGCATCATCTCTTCGGGTGCTTTTTGTTCTTGGCGCAGGAGCACTGTGGTGGTGCTTTCGTATATGCGTGGCTGTATGCGTTGGTAGTAGTAGCCGAGTGCCAGGAATATTGCTATGGATATGACAAACCAGTGCCAGTGGGAGAGTACTTTGTAGATTATCTCTTTGATATCTATGGTTTCTTCTTCTTGGATATTGTGGTTTTCGTATGGTTGCATGTTTGTTGGTTGGGTTGTTAAGGGTTTGGGGTTGGCTTTTGCTTTGGCGGGGAGGGCTTTACCTGAGGATGGTTACCAGTAGGGTGGTGACTGAGACCAGGGTGCTGATGACGGAGAGGGCGTAGCGTTCGCTTTGCCCAAGGTTGGCGTCTTTTGCCCGCTTTTCGTTTGGCTCTACATAGAGCACGTCGTTTTGCTGCAGGTAGTAGATATTGGGGTCTAGTACTTGGTTAGGGTCCTGCAGGTTGATGCGGGCTATCTGCTTTTTGCCTGTGTTGTCTTCCCTTATGAGCATTATGTTGTTGCGTTTGCCGTAGATGGTGAGGTCGCCTGCCATTGCAAGGGCGTCCAGGATTGTGCATTGTTCGTTGGCCACTGTGTATTGGCCGGGGTTGTTGACCTCTCCCAGTACCGAGACTTTGTAGTTCTCGAACCTTACGTTTATGATTGGGACTTCTGTTATGTAGGCGGGGTGTATTGCGTTTTTGATTTTGTCTTGTGCTTGTGTGCGGGTGAGCCCAAGCAGGTTGATTCTGCCTACTATGGGGTAGTCTATGTAGCCGTCTTTGTCTACAATATACGTCTGGAGCTTGGCCCCGGGGATGTTGGTTGGGGTTAGTTGTCCGGGGGCCATGCTTCCAGCACTGGAACCGAGGTTGAAGGGGGCACCAGCCTCGGGCACGGTCGTGTTGACCGATATGGTGAGCACATCTTTTGCCATGATCTTGGCTTCGTAGATGGTGGCGTACTGTTCTAGTTGGTAGAGTGGTATTTGCTCTGCATTTACCATATATGGGATTTTTTGGGGGGTGCCGCAGGATGCTATTGTGAGTGCGATTGCCATTGCAAGGGCAGTTGCGATGCGGTTTGCGCGGGTTTTTGCGCGGGTTTTTGCGCGGGTTTTGGGTGCATTTGCGCCGGATTTTGCGCGGGTTTTGGGTGCATTTGCGCCGGATTTTGCGCGGGTTTTGGGGGTTATGTGTCTCATATATTGGCTTCTAATTGGGGGTTAGTCGTTTTTGCGGGTGCCGGTTGTGTTTGGGTGGCCTCGGGTGCGGGTTGCATGGCCTCTGCAAATATAGAAAAAGTTTGTTGCAATTCATTGTCCAGCTGGCAGTATTGTGAATTTACGCTGCGGAATTCGGGGATCATGAGTTTTAGCTTTTTGACTACTTCGTGTGGGGTGTCGTAGTTGAGGGCGGTGTCTATGAGGTGGTCGATTTTTGGTCCTGTTTGGCCCAGGGGGTATTTGCGGACCATGGCTATCATGATTTTTTTGTGGTATGTGGGGAGGGTGTCCTCTGTGTTTGCCAGGAGTTCTTCGTAGAGTTTTTCTCCGGGGCGGAGGCCTACCTCTTTTATTTCTATGTCTTTGCCGGGGATTTTGCCGCTGAGGCGGATCATCTTTTGTGCCAGGTCGTATATCTTTACTGCGTCTCCCATGTCAAAGATGTAGATTTCGCCTGAGTTGCCCATGCAGCCGGCTTCGAGTACTAGGGAGCAGGCTTCGGGGATGGTCATGAAGTAGCGGGTGATGTCGCGGTGGGTGATGGTGACGGGGCCGCCTTTTTCTATTTGGCGGCGGAAGAGTGGGACTACGGAGCCGTTGGAGCCGAGTACGTTGCCAAAGCGTGTGGTGACGTATTTGGTGGCGTTTGGGTTGTCTTGGTTTTCGAGTGCGAGTGACTGGATGTAGATTTCGGCTGCTCGTTTGGTGGCGCCCATGACGTTTGTGGGGTTGACGGCTTTGTCGGTGGAGACCATGACAAAGCGTTTGACGCCGTATTCGAGTGCGAGGTCGGCGCAGTTTTTGGTGCCTTGGACGTTGGTTACTACTGCTGTGGATGGGTGGTATTCCATCATGGGTACGTGTTTGTAGGCGGCTGCGTGGAAGACGAGGCTGGCTTGGGCGCATTGGAAGACTTGGCGCATTCGTTCTTTGTTGGAGACGTTGGACATGACGGGTTTGATTTCTACTCCGGTTTCCATGCCTTCGAGTTCGAGCCAGAGGTCGTTGAGTGGTGTCTCTGCCTGGTCTACGAGTATTACTCTTTTGCAGTGGAATTGGACTACCTGGCGGGCGATTTCTGCGCCGATGGAGCCGGCTGCGCCTGTTATGAGTATGTTTTGGCCGTCGAATTGGTCGCGGATGGCTTCTTTGTCCATTTCTATGACGTTGCGGCCAAGGAGGTCTTCTATTCTTATTTTATTGAGTTGTTGCGGTTGTTGGGGTTGTTGCGGGGGTTGTTGTGGGTTTTGTTGCGGGTTTTGTTGGGGGTTTTGGTTGTGGGGTTGTTGAGGGTTTTGCGGGTTTTGTTGGGGGTTTTG
>Ga0334899_1002971_pt1 | contig 12462 bp, 6 predicted proteins | sample GraSluR3_MG_FD_207219 | JGI IMG/M metagenome (GOLD analysis project Ga0334899, IMG submission 207219) | Sludge microbial communities from methane-producing bioreactor in Wageningen University, Netherlands - Granular Sludge_8_08-R3 | ecosystem: Engineered > Bioreactor > Anaerobic > Unclassified ... | reverse complement strand
TTCAGTTGTTATTTCATATACATAATCGGAATATTTCATAGTAGAATTTTTCTTCTAAGGTGATGGCTAACGGCTGGGGGTGTGGCTAGTGTAGGAGAGCGAGCTTCGATTTCGTCCCCGACGAAATCGACCCGAACGTGCGAAACCGCTCCGAAGTTCCAATGTCAACCCACATTGGCTACACCCCTTGTTGGCAGCAGCTTTTTTATTTATTCGCTTTAAGATTATCAATAACCTCAATAACCCAATTACAATACTCAGGATATGTTTCTTTGAATTTGTCTTCTTTCATTTGTTTATCAAGTGTTGATTTTATGTTTTTATTCAAAACTTCTTTAAACTTACCTTTAAAGTCAATTTGGTAAGACTGTTCAACATATGTATTTACTATATATGAGTCATAATCAATAAAAGGTAAACTTTCATTGATTTTTGTTGCTATATCTTCTTGGTTGTGTTCAATTTCCAAAAAGTTAAATGTATCAATGTATGAATTTATTAATATTTGAGCAGGGAGTAAATCTTCTAATTCTATTTCTTTATTTATAAACTTTGGGGTTGAATATTGAAAAATTAGAATGTCTTTTCCTATATAGCCTTTAAACTTACTTTCAAGAAATTGCTTTAACTCATCAGCTGGTTTATCTTTATCTAAGACAAAGACCCATTTAGTTGTTAATTTTATTGGTTTGTGACTAAAATACTTAATAATGTCTGAACACTTTCCTCCTTGGAAAAATGATGTCAAGCTTAACTTGAATGGACGATTTGTGTCTTTACTTAGAACTACATTATAGTAATGTTCAAATAGAACAGCATCACCATCGCCTTCAAAAACAAAATTAAAATCTGATGAAGCGGTAAAATCGCTGTTAATATTTACATCTAATGCATTATAAATAACCTCTTCCTGAATAAAATACCCAATTCTACCAACATTTGCTGGAATAATATGTGTTGTTTCAGCCTGCTTCTTTAATATTATATGACGGTCAAGGTTTTCTCTGTCAATTAAAAATATTGAATGTGTTGCATAAGCAACAAAATTATTATTCTCAGAGATTTTAATAAGTTCCTTTAGCATAAATCTAACCCCTGATGGATGTAAATGTGATTCGGGTTCGTCAAGGAGTAGAATTGTGTTTTTTATTACACCGTGTTTAGCTTCTGCTCCAATTGTAAGTAAAAATGAAAGAAAGGTTTGGCATCCTTGACTTCTTTCTTCCATATTATAATAACTTGCATTGTCTTTCTTTGGGTCATAAAACTCAATTCTAATCTGTTCCTTTTCTAGTGTAATATTAATGTCTTGGTCATAATCTCCCCATACTTTTTTTATGTACTCGTTTATTTTCTTGTTTAAAGTCTTGGCTATTCTACTCCTTTCGTTAGAGTCGTTTTGAATTTCTTCAATCTTATCCTTAAGGTCGGTATAATTTCTAATACCCAATCCAATTCTAAAAATATTAACAAGGGGTCTAGAAATTTCATTAAGATTAGACTTACTTAATATTTCTGAAAACAGAGTTTCAGAACTTAGTATATAATTATTGTTATGCTCCCAATAAACAACCTTTGGTAAATATTTTAAAATAATTGTATTAAGTTCTGAATCTAGGTGATATGAAAGTTCATCAATGTCGTTTGTGTATTTTTCTGAAAGAGGTTCTTTTAAAGACTCAATGTTTTCATTTGATAATTCAATATTCTCCTGAATTTTGCTAATTTGATTAATGATATCCGAATAATTCTTTTTAAGTACAAGTAATTCTTTCTTCTGTGCATCTGTAGCAGTCCCTACAGACTCAATTTCTTTTATTTTAGTTGCTAGTGTAGTTTTATCGCTTTCTAAACCTGATATTTTCATCTCATTTTTTTCAGATTCATTTTTTAGTTCATTTATTAATTTAACAATATTAAAATCTTGTATTTTTAATTCAATTTCTTCTTTTTTAGTATTTAATGTTTCAACTTTTTTAGTTTTTTTATTGATTTCTGTTTGAATTTGTTTAATCCTTTCTTCTATTTCTTTTGTATCTACAACTAATTCATTTGAAACTACTTCAGTATTTTCAGTTGTTTGTTTATTTAAACCCTCAGACAATTTTGCTTTTTCTTCAAGAAGGTTTTTTAACAAATTTTCTTCATTGGTTATTAAATCTATTAATTCTTCAAGTTCATTGCTGAACTCTAGAGCATTATTGTTCTTTAATGTTTCAGCATTTATTATTATTGAATTGTTTAAACTTCTATATTCTCCATTATGCAAAACTTTATATTTATTGTTCAGTTTTTCAGCCTTTAGAATTAAGTCATCTGAATTAAAGTTTATTTCATCTATTTCGAAATACCTAAACTCTTCATTGGTATCTTTGTCTAAGTAGATATAAAAAGTAACAAATTCTGAAAATGAAATGTTTTTTAAATGTGTAGTGTTTTCAGCACACCATTTGTTTAGAAACTCTTTCGTTTCTTGAAATTCTTTGTCTTCAAGTTTGAATTTAAATCTTAAGCGCGGTTTATTTAATCTAGACATCTTTGGAGTGTCAGAAATGCTTAAAGGTCTATTCCCGCTTAAAACGTTAATTGCTTCCAAGATATTTGATTTTCCTGATTCATTTGAACCAACAAAACCCATACAGTCAAATCTTATTTCTAATTCTTTGTTTAGTAGGCTTTTAAAAGCATCAAAATAAATCGTCACTAGTTTCATAGGTCTATTTTTAGGTTAGTGAGGTATAGTTTGAAAATTCGTCTTAAAGTTGCTGCCAACGGATGGCGGTATGAAATCGTTGGGGATTGCGTGCTACTTTCCTGTCCAGATACACCGAACTTGATGTGGGGTAGAATGTTTGCATAACCACTTAAACCCCAATGTTTTATACCGCGTGTTGTGCACTGGCGTTCATTTTCGTCCGTTTCATTGTCTTTTAAATTTGCTGCACTTTCTTGTCTGCCGTGCGTTGGGGCAGCCATACTCTTTGGCAAGTTTTGGATTGCAGGGTGGCTTTGTGCGACTTGCCAATGTGTATGGATGAGAAGGGTGGGCTTACTCATTCAAATAGTCTTTTAAGTTCTTAATCTTTTCTATCGCATCTTTCAATTCATGACTGTATAGTGGATTTTCTCCATGATGAGAAGCCGCATTCATTACTCTGTCCAGAATTTCTTTCGTATCCTTGATTAACAGTTCTTTTCGATTACCTTTTTCGTTAAACTCAATCAGAAAATCGAACAGTTTGGTTTTCATCCTGTCTAATTTGTCCTTTTCAGCTTGTGCAATAGTGGAATCAGAATGATAATCGGTCTTTATTTTTCTGAGTTTATTTATTTCAAAATCAGAAAGAAATACCTGTTTGAATTTTTGAAGTCGTTGACCAGAAACTATATTAAAAGCTTTTTCTAATTTTTCGCTTAAACTTTCAAAATCCTTGTTAAGGTTCTTCATAGTTGGGTCAAGAAAAGCAGATAAGACAGCTTCTGCCTCCTTTCTTAATTCATTTCCACAATTCTCGAACTCGTTTTCCTCAAAATTCTTTACCGCTTTTTGAAGTGGAGTTAAATCTTCTTTGATTTTTGGAGCAGAATTATCACTCTCGTCTTTAGTGAAATTGTAGTATACCCATTGCTCTTCATCGGTGTTTCGTCTGATAAGATTAAAAAATCCTTTGTCGTGGGTAAGAACTATTTTCTGGAAGTCATCAAAAAAAATCAAATCGGGTTTGTTTTCCTTGTTCAGAATTATTCTTACAACGTCCATTCTGTTTGATAGGTCAAGGCTAATAAGCATATCATCCAATACTAGGATTTTAAACCTTGCACTTGCCAAAGGTCTTGTCCGTAATGCACCAATCCTGATTCCGATTGCAATTCGGGTTAAATGTGCCTCGTTCAGGAATGATTGAACACGTTCAATTTTTCGCCAGTTTGATGTGCAAGTTTCATCAAATACTTCAACTGTAAGTTTTATTCTTAGTTTATCGTGGCGAAGTCCTTCTTTTTTATCTTCCCATAGTTTTTCCCGAATGTCAGTAAACTTAAACTTGCCTGAAAAATCCAATTTAATGCGGATTACATCTTTACCGTTAAAGAAGTGGCTTTTTATAAAAGTATTTGCATTGTCCTGAATTTCAGTTAATAGATTTTGAACTTTTGTATTTAAGTCCGTAATTTCCTGCTCGTATCTTTCTCTACGCCCTCTGCTTGCAACTGCACCTTTGGGTGTACGGGGAACATCACGAGTTTTGCTTTTGATTATATCCTCTAACCAGTTTTGAGTTCCTTCGGTTAAGAACGGAAAGATGTCATGTTCAAAAACAGGCCACAAGTTTACTTCCTGCTTATGCGAAGCACGATAAAAATTGTGCAATAATTTGTAGTTGATAAAATCGCTTGCAAGGTTTAGTTCCTGTATTAATGTATCTCCGTCATTGTTTGTGTTAATTGTATCGTGTGAAATGGTGTAAATATCTTCCCTGCCTGTTGCGGTATCAATTGCCGTAAGTTTTATATATGAATCTTCGTTTTCGTCAACAAATACATTTTTAAGGGTTTGGTGGGTGGAATTATCTGAATCTACATATTTCTTGAAATATTTCTGAACACCTGCATCGTCTTTTGTGCTGCTTTGCAAAAGAGTATATAAAGCCCAAAACAACGAGGATTTACCCGAACCATTGTTTCCATACACCAATACATTTTTGCCGTCTATTTTGAAAGGCTGTACGCCCTGAAACGCTTTGAAATTCTTAACCTGTATTTCCTTAATTCTTTTCATGGCTTAACTCTCCAAGATAGGTTTAAGAATCTCGGGGCTGCGAACGGCAAACAGTTTTATGCGGTTGCGAACCTCGCTATCGGGGTGGCTCCAAGTTTGATGTAATTGCTCAATTACTTGTTCTTTTTCGGTATCGCTTAGATTTTCAAACTTCCTGCCTTTCATTACTTTTTCAATATCTCGTTCAATAAATTGTAGAACATCTATTTCTCGTTCTTGCATGTGGTCGGGGAAGTAGAGGTTAAAGACGAGGGCATTAATAATTTCTTTAAAGATGACTCTATCAGAATATTGAGCTATGTCACTTAAAAATTCAAGAATCAAATTGTAGTTAGTTACAATTTTTATAGGTAACTCCTTTAAGTGAATGCCTTTAATGTATGGGAATACATCAGGATTCGTAATCATTTTTTTATTGAAGTAAAAATTCAAAACAAAAGAATTTAATATAGAATTTATTGCAGCTAACTCAGGTTTTCCTATATTTTGTTTTTTGGGGTACAGATTGTATATACTTTGGTCGGTAAAGTATTGCTTATCATCTAATACACTCAAAAGTCGATTTCCTGTTTTCCTTACAAGTAATTTGAATGGTTGATTATAAACACTTGAATCTGTATTGCTATGTAGTAATTCAGGCTGATAGTTTAGGTATCGATTATTCCATTTTAGTTTGAAATGATCAATATCTCTTCCAAGAATATAGGGTTTATAGTTATCGTTAAGCTTTTCATTTGATAAAAACTGTTTTATTCCACTTGCAACAATTCCAACATACACGTTAAGCAACTTATCTAACTTTAGAGCACCTTCATCAATCTTCGATAAAATTTCAAGCTCACTTTTTGAAGCTCTTAAATTTATAATACTACCATTTTCTTTTAACCAAATATTTTTATCCCAATTTTCATATTTGTTGCTGTCATATGCAAGTTCAAGATTTGTTTTATTTAAAACTTGCGTAATGGAATTCTCCTTTCTTTTGCTAATAATAACAATCATTGAATCAGTAACGGCTTCAAAAACACTATTCTTAAATACCACAAGTATTTCTAAATGATTGTCTTTCAATATTAGATTACGAGTGTTTTTTAAATATTCATTTTGAAGTATTGTGCTTGGGATAATGAAATTAATGTTACCTGATTCGTTCAAGATGTCAGAAGCATTTTCAATAAATAAAGCATAACTGTTAACTTTATATTCTGCGGATTTTTTATATCTATAAAGGAGGTAATTGAATTCAATTGGTGAAATATCAACTTTTTCTTTACCCTTATATGTGACGTATGGTGGATTCCCAATAACGATATTGAAGCCATCCTGTATATCAAACATCCATTCGGGGTCAAAAAACGGTGAAGAAGCGTTTTGGTCATAAGGGTCCCATTTAGCTAACTTTTCAGCAGAATCAACGGGTAACCCTTGACTTTTCAATTCTTCGGATATGGTCTTTCGGAGCTCTTCATCTTTTTGCCTGTATTTCAGTTTTGTATCTTTTGTACGGGCACTAAAAAGTTTGTGGCGAATATGTTTTAGTTGTTTTTCAAGGTCTTTTACTGTGTCGGTGGTAAACAGGTTAGCTTCTTTGTTTATGCCAATCAAAGTATTGGCGGTTACAAATTTGGTTTCGAGGTTTGGCAAAGGTCGAATGCCAAAATTTTCATCTATTTTGGTGTTGCTTTTTTGGTCAACTACCAACGAAATAAAGAAACGTAATTTTGATATTTGCGTGGCAATGGGCTGTATGTCCACGCCATAAATACAATTCTCAATCAGGTAGAGTTTACGGGCATAATCAGGGTCGTTTACCCGTTGGTCGAAAGCGTTGTTTATCTCTTTCAGTTTTTCTTCCCGCTCGGCTTTATCGCCAATGGTTTTAAACACTTCGCTGGTTTCTTCCTGTACTTTTTGTATTTGTACCTCTTTCCAAATAATGTTATTAGGGTCGAGCTTTTGCAGCATGTGCACCATTTTTTGAAGCACACCCATAGGGAAAGCTCCCGAACCGCAAGCAGGGTCGAGAATTTTACAACGGTCAAGGGCTGAAACAATATCTCGGGTAAGTTTCTGATTCTCGGCAAATGGGTTTTTTGCATCGAATGAAGCCAGTTGGTGCAACTTTTCGTCCACCTGTTTTTCGTCCATTTCCCAATCGGTAACTGCATTTTTCAGGTAAGCAATCAAGCTTTCGTCAACCATATAGTTAACAATCTCACGAGGTGTATAAAACGAGCCTGTTTGTTTACGAGCCGTTGTTTTGGTTTCGGGGTTGTAACTTGCCAATAGGTTTTCAAATACTTTACCCAATAATTCGGGGTCAAGAGCAACGTCTTCTTCAATCGGGGTATTTTCCGTAATTGTAAACTTGTACGATTTCAGAATATTTATCAATCCTTTTACTGCGGCTTTCTTCGTTGTATTATTATTAACGCCGTATTCGGTGCTTAAATCCACCTCTTCGGGTGTGCCAAAAAACAAGTAATCGGGAACAATTAATTGTTCGCCTTTTGGCAAATTGTCAGAAAATCCATCAACATATATTTTATTAATTTTTTCATCCAAACATTCAAAAAGACCACCATTTAAGAATGGAACATAAGAGTTCATTAATTTTAAAAATTTCTCAGGACTTTTGAAATGTTTCTTGTATCTATAAAGCCAATCATTACCGAAGTCATCACCATAGTTTTTATCTCTTCGAAAATCACGGGTTCTTTTATCTAGGCCATCGGGTTTAATGGGGCAGTTAAGTGAAGCGAAAAACAAGTTTTGCAGAATTGCTCTGTAATAAACACTGTCTTTATTTGCCTGATTAAACAAGCCATTTTCGTGATAGGGTGCAATATCATTCAAAATATCTTTTTGCAATGCTTCGAGGTCAAACAGTTCCTCGGGAATTAATTTCTTTTCTTTTATAAACCAGGTAAATAACAAACGGGTAAGCAAACGAATTACATTTGTGGCATTGTGTTCCTGAATTAAATCATCCAACTTGGCATTTTTCTTAATAGCATCGGCTTCGGTTGGTTTATCAGGGAAAGTAACCTGCTTAACTGCCCAAAAATACCAGTTTGAAAGTTCCTGATAGAATCGCTTGTTAAGAACACTAACACTAAAAACCTCTTGCCAATAAGCATAAAGTTTGGCGAAAGTATCAACGGCTTTTGTACCAGATGTTTGAATACGAAGTTGGTTGATAATATCTTCGTGTCCACGGTGAGGGCGTTGTATGTCAATATCACGTAGCAAAGACACTTTTCCTGCTTTTTCGCCTTCACGCCACGCCTGTTTGTATTTCAGTCGTTCAGTGTTGGCAAATGCAATATATTGTCCTTTGTCATCGGCATATTTAAAAACCAATACAACAGGTGTGTAATAAAACTCACGGTTAAATGCCCTTGAAATTTCAGCCAATTGCGAACGTGTAGGTAAAAGGTTGTTTTCACGCTGATTTAGAGATACGCCAAAAATCAAAATACCATCGTAATCGGATTTGATTTTGTCCACCGCAAGACTTTTGTTGCCTTCAAAAGCAGCATCGTCAACCATTCCCACAAAATATACTTCGTTTACGAGTTGAAACGTGCTGTTTTCTTTGTAGGTATCTTTTAAAATTTCTTGTGCTGAAGTTGGTTCATCGGCTACATAATTAACAGGAGCGTTAAGTTCGTTGAACAAGGCTTTAATTGCCTGTAGAAAAGAAATATCTCTAAAATAACTTAGTTTCATAATGCTATACTGTTACTAAAAGCCATGTAATTAAATCGAAATTGTCGAGTTGATATTTTTCATCAACTTTTACGTTTTGCTTCACTCTCGCCAAAGCACCTTTGTCGCCTTTTCGGAGTTTGTCTAAAACGTCTTTTGCCTCTCTGCCCATTGATTTTTTTATTGTGCCATCGGATTGTACTTCTGTTTCGGTTGCCTGACTATCTAAATAGTTTTTCAGTGCATTTACTAATTCCTTTATTGCAGATTCATCTCCCTTATCAATGTCATCAGGCACAAAACGCTCCCTGTCTTTGTGATAAGTAATTGCATCCAAAACCTCTTTCTGGTTGAGCAAAACCATTTCTCCTTTATAATCAATGTAAATAATATCAAACACTCTGTAAATGTGGTCACGCTGCTTTTCAGGTTTTGAAGGATAGCCTAAAAGTGCAATGATACCGTCTTTTGAACATATATTTTTATCCGATTTGAAACCCGAATACACACCTTTAGGCATTCGCTGGTATTTTGCCTTGTCTTTATTAAATTCCTCAAATAAATCTTGTCGGTACTTTTCGAGCGATAAATCGTCAAATCCAAGTCCCTGGTCGCTCACTTCAATATCATCCCAAGATGTTTGCATTTGCTCCATCATTCGGGATTTTAGGCGATTTTCAAGATTTTCATCTTCTGCCATTTCTTTGAAGGTATCGGAAAATTCAAGGTTCACTTCGGCTCCTGCCAATTTCATGGCAGCCATTCGCTGCTCAATACGACCTTGCAAATCTAAGTAGTTGTTTATGTTGTTTGATGGCCAGAAATTAATACCGTAAATCTTTTGGTTTGGCGAGCCCAAGCGGTCAATACGCCCCATCCGTTGAATTATCCTTACAGGGTTCCAGTGTATATCGTAATTAATTACCATATCAGCATCCTGCAAGTTTTGTCCTTCACTTAAAGCATCGGTTGCAATTAAAATATCAATCGGGTTTTGTAACTTTTGATAGGTTTTTGGATGGTTGTCTGCAATCCATTGTATCCATTCCTGATAAGCATTTGATTTATGTTTTTCGGAATCAAAATCCCACTCTTTTTCCTTGTAAAGTTTCGTGTAAGGAGCAAAGCGTTCAAGTATTGGTTCAAAGTTTTTGGTTTCTTCATCCGAATCGGAAGTTAATGAACCAGAGCCTGAAACCATTGCTAAATTATTAAATCCCCTTGCCTTTAATTGCTCAAACAGGTATTTAGCCGTATCCCTATAAACCGTAAAAATTACGACCTTCTGATTATTTGCATTTTCACCTTTTAACCGTTTGGATTGAATTTGTTTTATAAGTTCTTCAAGCTTATTATCAATTGAATTAATATTGTTTGGTTTGTCAATTTCCTTTTTAATCCGTGTCTCAAATTTTTGAAGATTAATAAAGAGGTTATCTAAAGCATCTAAATCTTTCTTTAAATCCTTCTTGAAGTTTTCAATATTTCCTGCTGCATCAATTTCAGATAAACTTATTTTACGCTTTTTACCAAGTGAAAATTCATCGTATTGGTCCTCAAATTCATCATCTTCAAATTGAGTAGAATATACATCATCAATTGTTTGGTTCTTTTTATTTTCAAGATAATTCTTGATTTTATCCAAAGCATTTTGATGATGGTTTTTAATTTTCTCTACTGTTGAATAAAACGAAAACCACGACGATTCCAAACGCTTAACCATTAAAATGTACATCATTTTAACGAGGAAACGGTCACGTTGCCTTTCATCGTGCAAAACATTCTTTTCATTTTCGTTAATATCAACATAAAACGAAGGTTGATAGCCCGAAAGCATTGGCGGAAAATGGTCAAATAATTCTTCAAATGTTTCGAAATTTCCTAGTTCATGCGGAGTGACAAAAAGATTTATCGGTTTCTCTTTATGTGGAAAAATCAATTCTTTCTGATGGCCGTCAATCATTTTTCGTGTACGGGCAACAGTTAATGAATCGGTAAGGGTAAAGAAATTTGCAGGTAGTTTTTTTATAAACTCGCTTATCTTTGGCTTATCGTCTTCTCTCCATTCGTTAAAAGCCTTTTGTGCAGTTCGAAACGTATATTCAATATTTCTAACGCCCAAATTCTCGTTATATCCTTGCACATCGCCCTGTACCATTAATTTAAACTGGTTACGAATATCATTTAACGAGTTATTGATTGGTGTTGCTGAAAGTAAAAGTACTTTAATATCTTCGTTTGGTTTTAGAACTTGTTCTAATAAAAACTTATAACGGTTTGATTTATCATTTCTTAAATTATGGCTTTCATCAATTACTATAAGTTTGGGCTTGTCGTTATTGAAAAACTTATCTGCACGGTCGTCATATTTTTCAAGTCTTTCTTCGCTCATATCTGTATGGAAACGAACAAAAAAATCAAACTGGTCTTTCTCGAATTTTGATTCCTGATTCTTTCTATACCTCTTCCAGTTGTTTTCCAGTTTCTTTGGACAAAGCAGAAGTACTTCTCGCCCTTGCAATTGAAAGAACTTCATTACAGCCAATGCACTCCATGTTTTTCCCAAACCAACGGCGTCAGCCAATATTGCTCCATTATATTTTTGAAGCATTCGGATTAAACTTAAAACGCCTTTCTTCTGGAAATCATAAAGTGCATTATAAATTACACTGTTTTCCAAACGTCCAACCTGTCTGCTAAAATCAGGGTCGTTTTCTTGTTCAATAAGCTGAGAGCCGAACAGTTCAAATAGAATTTTGAAATATATTTCTCTTGGTGTGTACTTGATAAATATTTTCTCTATTTCGTGAATTAGATATTCCTTGAAATCAACTTTTGTTTTAGTTCCATCATTATGAATAATTGTCTTATCCTTGTGGGCTTGCGGTCTTACCCAAAGGTTTTCAAACCAACTAACAAGTTCTTTGTATTGGTTGTTATTTCCAGTTTCAGCAATGTTTAATTCAACATTATTTGTTGTCTTTAATCCAATTCCCGCTTCTGTCAGATTAGAACTTCCTGAAATGAAGTATTTCTTTCTATCATCGTTTTCTGAAGGATTAAACAGATAATTTTTAGCATGGCAAAAATTAGGTTCAAGTGTTTTTGCAATTACTTTATTTTGTTTTAGAAAATTAACGGCTTCCTGTGCAACACTGCTTAATTTTAAAGATGCTTCAATGCTTATGTTCTCATTCAATAAGTCCAAAGGTCTGCTGTCCTCAATGTCAACATTTACAATATCGCCTAATACTAAACGGAAATCGTTAATTTTGTCATTAACCTGTCTGGATAAGAAAGCTAATGCACCAATTGTAAAATAGCCTGTTACAATATCCAATTTTCCTGCTTCTGTATATTGTGAAATCCACTCGTGGACTTTTTTATTTTCGTTTTCGTTATCTAAAATCATTTTTTACTGTCTTCTGTTTTAATTAATTCTTTTGGGTCAACATCAAGAATTTTTGCAATTTCGAAAAGCACTTCTAATCTTGGTTGTTGTCTGTTTTGTACATATCCATTTACAACATTATAACTTTTACCAAGTCTTTCAGCCAACCAAGTTTGCTTAATTCCTTTTTTTTCAAGTACTTCTTTTATTCTGTTCATGTCGTAAAATTGTCAGACAGCTAAAATAGATTTTTTATATCAAATTTCATTATAAAAAGTGTCTGAATTATCAACAGTCAGTCGGTGCGTCGGTAAAACGAAGGCTCTTTTGGCTGCGAAGCGGTCGCCCGTGTGTTGGGGCAGCCAAATGTGCCTGAGTGTGCAGTGGGTTTCCTTTTCTTCTTTGTCTTTATGCAGCAAATTTTTCACTGTGGCTCTGTCTTTCTACGCTTGTGCACAACGGTTGGGGGTACGTTGCGTGCCCCTTTGGTTCAGGGCGATTTTCGTATCCACCCGATAAATTTACATTGAAACAGGATAATTTCCTAATCGACCAGCCCTGGGGCATGCGATGTACCCGTTGT
>Ga0334899_1002965_pt1 | contig 12480 bp, 20 predicted proteins | sample GraSluR3_MG_FD_207219 | JGI IMG/M metagenome (GOLD analysis project Ga0334899, IMG submission 207219) | Sludge microbial communities from methane-producing bioreactor in Wageningen University, Netherlands - Granular Sludge_8_08-R3 | ecosystem: Engineered > Bioreactor > Anaerobic > Unclassified ... | reverse complement strand
ATAAAGAGTGAATGACAGGAGGTTTGTCGCCTTCAATAGAATGAATAGCGAGAGCCAGAGCCCAGAATCTATCAGCGTGGCCGTCAGTATCAGATCTGTTGACGTCAAATCTGATATTGCCGGCTGACGTAATAACTTTTTTAACTGCGTGCAAATCATTTCGTATTGGTTCAGAAGGCGGAATTAGTATAAGTCTGTCATCGAACTGCATTTTGAGGTTTGTTGCCATAGCTTCTTTGGACTGCTGTGTGAATTTGACTTTTTCTACTCTGTATCTACCGAATGTATATTGCAATGATTCTGAGAGATTGTCGCCGATGCCGGTTGCATCTACACATGCACGCTGGAGGTTGCAGTTTTGAAAGATGTTAGAGATAATCTGCTCTTGCTCTCTATATGGAGTTTTAGCGAGTTCAATGACCTGTCGTGTATATTTGTGGTTGCCCAGCTTTTCTAATAGCCATATGACGGTGAGGTCTTTTTCTCTGCCAATATCAATGCCAGCAAAGACCTGCCCTTTGATTGTATTAGTCGGCTGAGTTGTGTTGTCCATTTCACAGGATCGTATTAGCTCGTATGTGAGGAATGCGGTTGTTTCGTCAACAGGTATGCAACAATATTCTTGCTGCCAGGTATTTTCATCAAAACAGTTTGAGCGTTGCTCTTCAAGCCAGGCTTCTTTTTCTTCTTCTGACGCCACTTTACCAAGTATTTTATCCACTAACCCTTCTGCAACGGCAAGTTGAATCGGTGTGGTATGCAGGGACCAGCTTAACTTGCCTCGCTGGGTTTCTTCGACAAACTTGTAATACCGGCAGTTTTTGCCGTTATGGGTCGATAAAATCCTGAGCGGAAAGCCCCAGGTGATGCAGGGTCTTGCAGCCTTCCAGAGATCATCCTGGCTATCATGATGAGCAAATTCATCAAGGACAACTTTGCCGCCTTTACTTCTGAACCCTTTGGGATTGGAAGAGAGAGCGTGTATTTTGGTGCCGTTGGCAAACTCAATCACGAAGGCTTTAATATCTTTTTCAGAATCTATGACCACCTGCCCTAGCGGCTTTGCAGCCATATTAAAAAGTTTTGTCCACTGCTCACAGTAGGCAATATATTCTCTGGCAGCGGATTCATCAGCAGAGGAAAACCAAACAGCCGGCACCTTCTTTGATACACAGTCTCTCACATCTTCATAGGATTGAACGTAGGTGGCTCCGATTCTTCTTGATTTTTCCCAGATTTTAATCGGGCTCTCATCAGCCAGCCATCTTAATTGATACGGGAGAAAGTATTGATTACTCATCTTTGCCTCCCGTCTTGATGCCTAAAACCTCTGCTTCAATCAGAGAGACAAGATCTTTCGTGAGACCTTTGTTTTGCTCTTTTTCCTCTGATTTAGTGATAACATCCTCATAGTCTTTCACTTTGGTTATCAAAGGGAGTATTCTTGCCAGAGCATATAGTCTACCGGGATCAACTTTTTCTTGCCTGTCTATATCAGATTTAATCGATTCCATCAGCTTTCTCGAAAACTCATAAAGTTCTTCATGAAAAGACAGTTTTGATTGAATATATTTCTTTCGCTTGGTTTCCCAGTCTCCCATTGACTTCCAGGAGCTCAGGGTCTTTTCATTGAGCTTAAGCCTTGATGCAATCTCGGAAAAAGTCATCTGTTCTATGACATACAATCTTTCAGCTTCTGCAAAATAGATGTTGCGTTTAGCCAAGATCCTCCTCCAGGTTCTTAATTTTGATCTTTAACTCTTTCATAGATTCAATATTGCTTTTGAGGCGTTCGATGGCCTGCAGGGCTTTATCTATATCTAAAGTCGTTAAATCATCTTCATAAGGAGAGATATATGTGCGAATCAAGATAATCAACCCGGCAGAATCAGCATCAAGCTTTTTGAGTTTTTGTTTTGATTCAGAGAGAAGGCCTTTTAGTTTCAATCTTTCAATATTCATTGTATTTTGAACTCCTTTTCACAAGCGGGCACCACTGGTTTGAATCCATCTTTTCAGAAATTTTCGTCAGCAGGGTTGAATGGTACTGGTTCGTCTCAAGCATCTCCTGCAGGAGCGAAAAATTGCGCTCTTCTCTTTTTGACTGCTCTTCAATCAGCTTTTCAAACGTCTTAACCTGCGCCTGATGGTAGAGATACCAGATAAAAAAGATCAGGCCGGGAAAGCCAACACTTTTGATTACCTCAAGAATAAGGGTAAATTCCTGCATAGTTTTTCCTCTTTTTTGTTTTTAGAGTAACTTCTGACACGATAAAGTTCAAATAAACGATTTAAGAGGTTTTTACTTAAACCATTTATTTGTTTTTGTTTTAAACACAGGCTATACTGCCTTTCAAAAGTCACAAAATATGAAGGGCAGACATTTTTATGAATAAAGGAAAAAATATTTTAAAATCCAAAACCTTCTGGCTCAATGCTCTCTCAATATGCTTGTCCAGGCAAAGACCGGATTCGTTGTTGATCCGGCTAGCCAGGCCATCGCACTCGGTTTTGTGAACACCCTCATCAGAACCGTTACCAAAGAACCAATAACCTGGCAAAAGGATTAATTCATGAAGTTTTTTGAAATATTTAAAGCCGGTAACTACCCCCAGGGAGCCTTTACAGAGTCCGATATCAACGCTCTTTGTTCTCACTACGACCCTTCCTTCTGTGAGGCTCCCCTTACTTTAGATCACACACAGAAAGGCCCGGCGTATGGCTGGGTAGACTCAATGAAAAATGAGAACGGGAGCCTGAAAGCCTCCTTCAGGGATGTCACAGAAGACCTCAAAGAATTCGTTCAATCCGGCAAGTATCGAAAGGTGTCTGTAGAAATTTATAGAGATCTTGAAGGTAGAAAACCGTATCTTAAGGCGGTTTCCTTTTTAGGAGCCGCCATTCCTCAAGTCAAAGGCATGGAGCCGATCGAGTTTAAAGAATCGCCTTCTGATGTCTATACGTTCGAAATTGAAGAAGAATCCACGGAATCCAAAGAGCTGCAAGAGATTCAAGACAATATCCAGAAACTGAATACCTCTGTGAGTTCTTTTAACGAGCAGCTTGATAAACTCAACACCCCTGAAAAGAAAGAGATTCAGGAAGCAAAAACACAAATTGTCACCCTGCAAGAAAAAGTAGAAGATCTCAGCCAGAAACTTTCTCAGTATCAAGAGAGCGAAAAGCTCCGCCAAAAATCAGAAGAAGAGCTTAAAAGCCTCAAAAGTCAGATGCGTCAAAAGGAATTCGAACAATTTCTTGATGAGTATCTCTCTAAAGGCTTTTTAACCCAGGTTCAAAAACAACATATTGTTCGTATTTTCTCATCTATGAATATGATTGCCTGCTTTGGTGAAGAGGATGAAGCAATAGTTCAGCTTAAAGAGCTTGTGAAAGCTCTTCCCAGGCAGGTTGTTTTTGAAGAACTGGCTACCAAAACCAATCAAGCTCCAAGAGAGCCGGATATTTCTCACTTTGAAAATGCCAGCGAAGAAAGCCTGACACTCTACAAAGAAGCCAAAACCCTCAGTGAAAAAGAAAACATCTCGTTTCGAGATGCCCTACTCAAGATTAACAGGAGGTGGCAGTGCCACTGACCACATAAGGGGCAAGCCCCTTCGCCTACTTCGTAGGCTACCCCATACAATAACATTTATATGTCACCAATAGGAGTAAATAATGGGACGACTTGAAGACCTACGGATTAACGCCTATCTCTCGGAAGTTGCCCGGGGATATAAAAATAACGCATTTATTGCCGATGCACTCTTTCCTGAAATAGAATCAGAGCTTGAAAAGGTCGATATCTTTGAATTCAACAAAGAAGCCTTCTCGGTCTATAACACAGAACGAGCCATCAGGGCAAATTCAAACGTAGTAAGCCCGAAAGGATTCACCAAAAAGACCACTACATTAACAGAGCATGATCTCGCCTATCCGATCGATTACAGGGAAGAGGAAGAATCCAAAAAGGTTAAACTGCAACTCCACGCCACAAATGTAGTGACAGAAGGCTTAAGACTGAAGCACGAAAAGCAGTGTGCCGATCTTGTCCAGGATGCCGATAAATTTCCGACAGGGCATAAAGTGACGTTGTCAGGAAACGATAAATTCTCTAATTACAGTGAAGAAGAAGCAACAAAGTCTGACCCTGTAGGCGTGATTGAAGATGCCAAAGATACCATCGCCGGTAAAATTGCCCAGGATCCCAACACAATGGTTATCGGTCTTGAGACCTGGAAAGTACTCAAACGCCACCCACAATTACAGGGCCTCATTAGCAATAACCAAAATAAAATTGTGACCTTAAACTTCCTCAAAGAAATCTTTGAAATACCTAATATCGTAATCGGCAAAGCTGTTTTTGTCGATGAAGCGGATAACTTTGTCCGGGTCTGGCAGGATAATATCGTCCTCGCTTATGTCCCGATGCTTAATTCCAGAACGGAATACGACCCAGCCTTTGCCTATACAGTAAGAAAGAAAAACTCCCTCTATATTGACGAGTACGAAAAAGAAGGCAACAAAGTGAAGTATATCCGGGCCACTGATATCTATACACCATTCCTTGTCGGTGCAGAGGCTGGATACTTGATTAAGGATACAAATTGACATTAGCCCTTGCAGCTTGCTGCTTAGGGATATGTCATCCTGAAGGAGTATAACGACTGAAGGATCTTTTGAAACAGGAACAATAAAAGTGCGACGTGGGGATCTACTCTAACATCAAAGAAGAAATCTCCCGAAAAATAAGGAAAAAACACGTGAAATACAAAGTCAAACATATTGATATCAGGCACCAGAAAAAGCTTTACCCTGAAGGCTCGATCATTGAGCTGGAGGAGGAGAACGCTAAAATCCTTGACCCGTATCTTGAGCCATATCAAGAAGAACCCAAAAGCAAAAGAGGCAAAAAATCAAATCAACAGGAGCCTGAACCTACAATAGAATTAAATGACAATCAGGAGAATAAAGAATGAGTGTTAAATTAATGAAACCCGGTGTGGTGGAGAGTATTCAAGCTCAAGCCGACCTGGTTAAACACAGATTTATTGGGTTTGATGGCAATTATTGCGTGGCAGATGCCAAGTCGCTCGGTGTCTCTCAAACAGACACAGAAGAGCTTCAACAATGCCCTGTAATTGTAACAGGCATCGCACTGATAGAATCCGGCGAAGCTATTAATGCTGGAAATCCTCTTGTGGCTGGAACAGATGGTGTGGCACTTGTAGCTACAAACCTTGCTGTTTCTGTTTCTGTACCTGAAGGCTCAACAAATGTAACTTCTGATGCCGCTCAACCTGATCTGACTGAAACCCTCACAGGATCTGTGACTCCGCAAGCCATTAACGGCTATGCCCTCGATGAAGCCAGCGATGCCGGAGAAATTATTAGAGTCCTGGTAACCTAATGCCTTACTGTGATCCTTACGATATTCTGCAAGTTTTGCCTGAAATTGAGCTGATCCAGCTTACAGATGATACCAATACCGCTATTAATTATGACGTATTAAACGCTGCTATCAGTTTTGCAGATACAACTATCAACAGCTATTTACGCTCCCGCTATACATTACCTCTTGCTGAAATTCCTGAACTCATTAAAGTCTTTGCTATTGACCTGACTATTTATAGGCTCCATTCCAGACGCATGATCCGGGAAATGCCTGAAAGCATACTCAATTCATACAAAACCGTCATCGCTGAACTGGGCAAGATTCAAAAAGGCATCGTCTCACTGGGGCTTGAATCAGAATCGGAAGATACCCAACTCTCAGGCCATCGGGAGTTTATCTCTAATAAAACAAACACCGACAGGCTTTTTTCAAAAGAGGTGATGGATGGATATTAAAGAGTTAGAAACCGCTATCGTCACCAAAATCAAAGAAGCCCTGCCTGACTTGCTTGTCGAGGCTTACCCGGATCACCCATCCAGTTTTAAAATGATACACCCGAAAGGAGCTATTCTCGTTCATTATTCAGGATCCAGATTTTTGCCTTCGCTTTTTGAAGAGGTCATCGTCCAGGAGCGAAAAGTTTCTTATGACCTTATCCTTTTAAACCGTTCTCTGAGAAGCAATGGCGGTATTTACGACACGATGGATAAAGTTCGAGAAGCCCTCACCGGCTTCCAAGTGGCAGTGCCACTCACTTCAGAGGGGGAAGACCCCCTACGCACTAACGTGCTACCCCTCGCTACAAAGTTTTACCCGCTCGAAGAAGAATTTATCCTCGAAGAAAATGGCCTCTGGCAATACGGGATGAGGTTTGAATGTTTCACAAAACAAATAGAAAAAGGATACGAGATTTAAGGAGATAAAATATGACGTTTATAGCGCCCAATAGTGTTAATACCAAAAGGCTCAGCCTCGGTGGCGGGACAGTCTATCTCTCGCCCAATCCGGTCACCAGTAAAGCCAACCTCCCCACAGATTTTAGAAACCTCGGCACCATCGATAAAGACAACACCAGCGAGTTTAACTTTTTGATGGATAAACTCCAGTGGAAATCTGGCACACCAAGTAAAACAGTTCTTGAAGCCATCATCAATCAGGAAATTTCTTTTGCCTCACAACTTTCTGAAATAGATGTCAACAGCTTAATGTTGGCTCTCAACACACTCCCTACGCCAACATACGGAACAGGGTCTGCAACCATCCTCGCATCTCCAGCTCCTACAACATCGACCTTTACTTTATCCAGTGCAACTAACTTCGCTATAGATAAACTGCTTGAAATAGACCTGGATCCTGCAGGATCAGGAGATAAACACTACAGAAGAATAAAACTTCTCTCAGAAGAAAATGTCACCCTCGATGAAGCACTGAAAGAAGCCCCGGCAGAAAATGATACCGTCAAAGAAGTCTCTAAAATGGAGTATATGCTCGGTAATTCTTCTACAACTCTTTACTACGGATTTAAATTTGAGAAAAAACTCCCTATTCTCAACCAAAAACTCACTATTATACTCTTTAAGGTGGCTATGTCAGGTCAAATAGCCTTAAGCTTCCAGGATGATATTAAAAACGTCATCCCGGTAAATTTCTCTGCTATCTCTGACCCTGCAGTAGAAAGCGGAGCCCTTGGTGTGGCTTACTTAGAGCCACTGGCCTCCTAATGAAAGGAAAACAAATGACAAAGAAAACCGTTGAAACCATAGCATATAAAATTCCCACTGACGGCAAAATCAAAATTGTCGACCGTGAAATTGATCTCCTGCCGATGCCCTTTGAATACGAAAAAAGATTTTTAAATCTAATAGGAGAGCTTCTCAATAAAACCATTAAAGCCAATACCCCGGATGAAGATCCTAATATATCAACCGTCTTAACTTCTATACGTGACCTCCTGACTGATTCTCTCTCTTTTGAATGGCTTGAAATACTGCCTGATCTGGTGAAAATCATTGCTGATTCTTATCAGCTAGGCTTTACACGTGAAACCATCAAAGACAAAATGTCCATTCCCCAGATGATCGAGGCTATTGTCTGTCAATTTGATTGCGACCGCACATCAAGCGAAATAGCCTCGGCTTTTTTTCTTCGCATAACCAAAAAGATACCCAGTATAGATCAACTGACAACTCTACTGGCTGTGATAAACAGTATTGTGAGCTCTCAGAATATACCCTCTTCGAGCGACTTGCAGAACGATACGGAACCACCCCGGGAAAACTGATGAGACGCTATGCCTGGGCGGAAATCCTGATCCTATTGCATATCATCCTGAAAAACTCTGAGAAAAACAAAGCCCCCAAAGACTCTTTAGACGCTGAACTCGATGAAATAAGGCAACTCGAAGAAGTTGGATTTTTACCTAAAGGATCAGCCGAGAAGGCATATAGGGAACGTTTTGATGACTCATAAAGATTTAAAACTCCAACTCCGCCTCGGTGTTAAAGATGAAGGGACAAAACAGTCTTTCGATAACATCATATTGCAATTAAAGAAACTGGAGCAGGCCGGCAAAGCTTCTGGAACAGGAACCACCACCGGAGCCCGGCAAGAACAAAAGCTCTATGAAATCAAGAAAATTTATGATTGATATACGGCAATTGTTTTATTGAGAATTATTTACAATTAGAATTTTCGTATTGACAAATTGTTCGGCTTGCCGTACATTTGTATTCACGCTCTTATAATTAAAGGAAGTATAGCCTTTAATTTATTTAAGTTACATTGTCATGTCTTGCAAAGAAAGGATTTTAAGTATATGGGCAAATTACTAGATGACTTACAGCACCTTGAAACAGATGTAAAACATATTCATGATGACATTGAACATCTCGCTAAAGACCTAGAAGGTTGCAGCTGCGACAAAGGCCTTTTGGATGATTTAAAATGCCATGTAACTGACCTTCACAATCATTTACACGATGTTTTATCTCACGTTCAACATATTCATAACGATCCTGAACATAAGCTTTAGTGTTTATGCTTTCCTGTCAATAATTTATTGATAGACTTTTTCAGAATATATAATCATAAATTATAATAATCAAAAAATGATTGACAATATGTTGGGCATACCGTACATTATTAACAGGCATGAAGCATCATTATTTGAGGTTTTAGACGTGAACTCACATAAGTTATCTCCAAGTCTGGAAGACTATCTAGAAGCTATTTACAGCATTATCGAAGAAAAACAGGCTGTTAAAGCAATTGAGATCTCTAGAAGGCTAGGAGTTGGCCGCTCTTCGGTTACTGAAGCACTAAAAAACCTTGCTGATAAAAAACTGGTTAATTACAGACGATATGATGTCATAACACTGACTCCTTCCGGTGAAAAAGCGGCAAAAAAAGTCGTTTTAAAACACAGAGTTCTATATGACTTTTTTACCCAGATACTTGATATTTCACCAGAACAGGCTGAAAAAGATGCTTGTAAGATTGAGCACGTTATTTCTGAAGAAGTACTAAATAAACTTATTGCTTTTATTGAATTTAATAAACATTTTCACTGCAAAAACTATGATTTTATTAATGAATTCAAAAATTTTGCGGAGAAATAACCACAGAATAAAATTTTTTATACAAAATGTTAGGCTTGTCAAACATTGTCTCTTTTAGCTAACAAGAGGCGCAGGAATTACTATACTTTGAAAGCTGGTATGAAATGGATAAAAAAATCATTGAAATGTCTGAAAAATTCAATATTCTCTATGAGTTTATGAATGAGACCCTTGGCCTGAAAGAAAAAGAAGCATTGCAGAATACGCTTAAGCTTGAAAGTGGTATTTCTGAAGAAAACCTAAAGCGATTGAAAACCTTCTTGAGATTTTCTTTATACAAGCTATCAACTGATCCATTGTATTTAGAAGAGTTTAAACAGTTTACTTATAAAATAAAACATTCAAACCAATAACAATTTTAATGCTTGCTCAAACAATGAGCACAAAAAAATCTTATAAATTTAACAACTAAAACGTTCACATTCAATTACAAAAGGGAGAGACACTATGATAAATACTGCACTTAACACAACAGTACCAGGAAATATGAGAAGGCAACAATCTTTAAATAGAAATCAGGTAGCTTTTCAAGCAAATACATATGAAGTTAAAACAGCTATTGATAATGGCGCTCATACATGTCCGCATGTGATGGTGCATGTAAAAAAACTTTTAGCCAGCATGCAGGAAATACAAAAAGAAACTGATCACACAATAAAAATACCACTTATAGGCCCTGATATAAAAGAATCTATTGCACCAAAACTTAAAGCGCTTCCAGAAAGTACTCGTGAAAAGGTTTTAAATATTGCAGAATTGCTCGGCAAACCATTCGGGGGTTGCTCAGGCACATGCTCTAAAAGAGGGCTTACATTGGGTGAAGTTATCGGAAATGTTTTTGCTTTCTGGGGTATACATTCAAATTACAGGGTTGGAAATCCATTTACAATTGAAACAACCGGAGAAACAAAACTAACCAAAAAGGAACTTACAGTTGGCATTAAAAAAGCCGAAGATCCGTATGAATTTATTAGAGAAACATTAAAGTTACAACCTTTATTATCTCAAAAAGAAAAGCAAAACAAATTAGTCAGTGCTCTTGAAGAGATAGGCGTAACGTCAGATCAGGTTAATTCTCGTATTGTAAAAAAATACCTCTAGTAATTAGTTATTTAATTGAATCTTTAACAGGTGAAAAATGAATTATGCTTTATCTATAGGGAAATTTCTTGATCAACCTATTCTGGTGTCTAAATTTTCAAAGGCAGTTCCTGCTTTGCTTCTTTCTGGTGGTGCTGCGCTGGGTCTTTATAATGTTTATAAAGCCCCTGCAGAAGATAATAAGAAAGTTTTCATTAAAAACCTGTGTATACTTGGTTTTACTATAGGATCTGCTTTAATTGCCACAAGAGGAATTAAACCCCTGACTATTTTCGGGAAAAAGATTTTTAAAGGTGTTAATGGCCTTATAAATGTTCCAGGTGTTGAGGTTGTAAAAAAATCTCAGCATAAATTGATTGAAGAATTTTTAAGAAAAAACCAGGTTCACCCGGAGGCAGGAAAAATATTAGAAAAAGCTAAATCAAAAATTTTAACCTTAAAAGAAATACGGCAATTGTATAGTAAAGTAGGCAGTAATAAAAAAGGAATAGAGTTATTAAGAAAGCTGATACCTGACCCACAAAACGTTAAAGCAGCAGATATTTTTGTAGAAATACGCAGGTTATCTTTACTTGGCATTATACCTGTTGTTGGTGGTATTTTGGGTGGCATTACCGGAGATGTGTTAACAGAAAAAACCTGGGGAAAAAAGCTTGCTGATGTTCCAAACAAAATAAAAGAAGGGTTTTATCAGTATTTTGCAAATATATTTCTTTGCAATATTGGTGCTGCCAGCGCTTTAGCTATTATGGAAAAGATGGGTATTCAGTCTAAAACATACAGAGCAGCTGGCATGATTGGCGGTATAATGGTTACAGGTGTTATTGGCGGTAGTTTTATTGCGAATTATATGGCTAAAAAGTTTCTCAACCCCATATTTGATGGCAAAAATCATCATCATTCTGGCAGGCTTAAGGATATTTATTCAGAAAGAAAGCCAGAAGCACTAGACATAGGTTTACACCTTGATGATATAGCTACTGTAGCTGTTATGTCAGGCTTAAGATGGATAGAACCTGCCTTACCCATTATGTATTCAATCTCAGGATACAGAGCCGGTATTGGTTATAGAAACGGTCCAGAACATAAAAAACAGTATCAACATAGACATAAAAATAACAATGCTTCACCTGCACCGGCTATTAAAATGGTAGCCGGGCCTAAAGAAAGCTTTTTTAAACCACATTGGGCTAATAATCCACCTGATTATAGTGTTTATAAGCCCTTTGAAGAATTCATAAAACACGGTAACCACAGACATAAGGAAGCTAATAATGTGTTCAAACAACAAACTTTTATACGAGCAGAACAACGATTTAAGTCATAAATTCTTAACCCTGAGTGAGCAATCCATTAAACAAATTGAATCAAAAGATTTACGGGTTTTTCATCACCATATTTATGAGTTTAAAAAAGGATTGCGAAATCTCGTGCTGGTAACCCAGAAAAAAAATATCAGTCTGTCATTCTAGACAAACTTCAGAAGCACGAAATCGATTATTTAATACATGAGATTACAACTGTGAAAATAAATGTTTATTTTGGCCACAAAGCTTGTATTGATGTTGTTCGGGCTTTTAACAGGCATTTAAATAAACTAACAGCTGAAGAAGACTTTATTCTTGGCATTATGCTTGGTTATGACAGGCTTCTTCAGTGTCACAGGTATGTTGACCGCAAGCAAAATAAATAAGACTTAAAATACAAAGAAAGGATAGGTAGAAAATGTCTGTAAAAAAAGAATCTCAAAGTATGATGAAAAATTATCTTCAGCTGGCGCTTAATTGTGGCTACGATATTATTATCCAGATGGATTATTGCTGTAATTCAAGATACTGTGGAAAAATTACTGACATTGAAGATAATTTTTTTACACTTTTACAGATCAATGACTCTAATACTGGTATTCAATGGGTTTTAAAAATAGATGATATAAGATATTTTGGCATTCTGCGTGAAAAGCCTGTATCAGAAAGCTGTTGTGAAATCCATTCTACTTACCAGGAAGATAGATATAATTTATAAAAGGAGTATTAAAAAATGAAAAAGGTTACTATTATAGGTGCTGGCAATATTGGTATGGCTGTTGCATCTTATTTATCAAATAAAAAATATGATGTAACATTGTTAACTTCAAACAAAGAGGTGATTAATAGTTTTGAAAATGACAATAGTGTAACTGTTTCAGGCTTAATGAGTTTTGAAACAATGATTAAAAATGTTACTGACGATAAAGAGGCCGCACTTAAAGATACTGAAGTAGTTATTATAACAACTCCTGCTCTTTATCATGAGTCAATAGCAATTTCTATTAGTAATTATTTAGAGAATAACTCTTTAATTGTTTTATTTTCCGGTAAATTTGCA
>Ga0334899_1002964_pt1 | contig 12481 bp, 11 predicted proteins | sample GraSluR3_MG_FD_207219 | JGI IMG/M metagenome (GOLD analysis project Ga0334899, IMG submission 207219) | Sludge microbial communities from methane-producing bioreactor in Wageningen University, Netherlands - Granular Sludge_8_08-R3 | ecosystem: Engineered > Bioreactor > Anaerobic > Unclassified ... | reverse complement strand
AATAATAACGACTCCGATTATAACCAACTGAAAATGTTTGACTTATAACCGGACAGTAGTGATATTATTTCAATAATCAAATTAAGAACGGATTGCAATCTGGTGCCGGATTTTTTCATTAATTCCCATTTTTTTGTACTTTTAATCATTCAAACAAATGAGTATGAAACCTGAAGAAAAATCAAACGGCGAACCCAAAAAAATATCGAATAAATTTTACGACAGTGAATTAAACCGGCTTCAGATTGAACTAGTGAAACTGCAGGAATGGATTAAAACACAGGGGTTGAAGGTAATCGTGATTTTTGAAGGACGCGATGCAGCGGGGAAAGGCGGTACCATTAAGCGGATTACCCAGGTACTAAATCCGCGTATTTGCCGGGTAGTAGCACTTGGCACTCCTACCGAACGTGAAAAAACCCAGTGGTATTTTCAGCGGTATGTCCCTCACCTACCGGCAGGTGGCGAAATGGTGCTTTTTGACCGCAGCTGGTACAACCGTGCCGGGGTGGAAAAAGTGATGGGTTTTTGTACCAACGACGAATACTGGGAATTTCTCCGGTCCTGCCCTAATTTTGAACGGATGCTGATTCGTGCAGGAATTATCCTCATCAAATACTGGTTTTCGGTGAGTGAAGAAGAGCAGGAAAAACGGTTCAAGGCCCGGATGGCCGATCCGACCAAACGATGGAAACTAAGCCCGATGGATTTAAAATCGCGAGAATTGTATGTGGAATATTCCAAAGCCAAAGATGAAATGTTTGCTTACACCGACACAAAAATCAGTCCGTGGTATATGGTTGATGCCGACAATAAAAAGCGCGCAAGATTGAACTGTATCCATCATCTGTTGTCAATGATTCCGTATGAAGATTTAACGCCCGACCCGATAGAATTGCCTCCGCGTAAAGACAGTAAGGGTTATGTACGGCCTCCCATCGGGGAAATGACCTATGTTCCTGATGTGTATTAATTATCGAGTGTACGGGTCATGTCGTAGATGTTTTTTTCCTGGTCTTCGATAAATCCCTGGAAAAGCCGTGATCCATCTTCTGTTTCCTGCCAGCCACGCTCAATTAATTCGAGGTAGCCGTATGTCCAGGTGATTTCATCGGGTCCGTCGTCGCCATTTACTTTTACTTCTTCCTTAACCGCATATGTTGCCGACTGCCGCAAAATACCGCCCTTTGCACCTTCAATATTTTCTTTTACGGCAACCCCGGCACTTTTTAAAGCCCTGACTGTGGTTTCAAGGTCGGGCAACGATTTTGCCTCCTGAGCATTGATTAACGCGGCAAAATGACTGGGTGAATTGCCGTGCAGCAACACCCAGGCTGCATAATGCGATACTTCGTTCAACTGAATTACTGTACTTTTGGGAGGTGGGTTCCACGGACGATGAAAATAACCAGCCAGTTCATCTGTCAAAATTTCAGCTGCTTCTGAGGTAAGCTGACCATCCTGTTTCAAACGGCTTAAAAGCTCAATTCCCGAATCGGAAAGCAGGTAGGGAGTTTCGGACACTACTTCGGGGAAAAGCTGCCTTGCCCAACCGGGGAGTTGCTGTACGTTGAGCTGGCTCACAAAAATTTTTGGCAGCTCGGCGGATTCATGCTCCAGAAAAATGGCTTTCAGGTTTTTTTTGGGCAATACGTATTCTCCTGCCTTAAAGTAGCCAAAACACTCAAAAATGTGTCTTACTGCCTGAATTCCGGCTGGTTGTTCTCCTGTGTTTAAATCCAGAGTACGAAAACCGATATGGTCAATCACAACAGTGCCTTTTTTGCCTTCAACCAAAGCAGTATATGAACGTGCCGCCGGGACACGTGAAAGAAAAACTTCCTGTAATTTTTTGGTTAACCCCCTGGCAATATCAGCTGCACTCTGTTTCATATCCGCTTAAACAGCAAAACCGGTCTTAGGGTTACCAAAAAAAAGGTGTTTTTAAATATTGTTTTATTCAAAAATTTAACAGGAGGAAAATTCCGGTAATTATTCAGCTTTATTTGTTTTCTTCATAAAACGCAGCACCTCTTTTTTGGTGAACGGAGAAGTTGCTCCCACCCGGGTGGCACTTAAAGCTCCCGCGGCATTCCCAAAATCAAGAGCATCCTGCAAGCTTCTGCCATGAAGGTAATAATGCAGGAAGCCGGCTGAAAAAGCCATGCCCGAGCCAATATTGTCTTTCATTTCAATTCGGTACCCTGCATCTGAGAAGGAACCTTCGCTTTTATGAAAAGCAAAAACACCTTGGGGGCCTCTGGTGACAAGTACAAGATCAATCTGGTATTTTTCAGTGAGCTGCCGGCCAAAGGACTCCATATCTCCGTTTTCTAACCCCAGACGCTGAATTAAGAAATCGATTTCCTTTTCCTTTATCCGTACAATTTGTGAAGCACGCAGCAGGCTTTCAACCACAGAAGGATTGAAAAAGTGCTGAAATAGTTTCAAATCGAAAAACTTCAGTGAGTTGGGCGATTCTTTAATCAGTTCGCGAAGGGTGTTCTTCGAAATACCAAACCGTTGAGGAAGCAAACCGAAGAAAAGACAGTCGGCCTGGCGCGCCAGTTTCAGTGCTTCGGCAGAAAATTCGATGTGGTCGAAAGCCACATCGGAAGTTACGTCAAATACCGGCTCGCTTTTTTCGTCGAAGGTGATGTTCACAGTGCCGGTAGGGAATTCAGTATCGGTTTGAACATTGGCAGTGGAAATACCAAGTTTTTTCAGACACTGAATCGCCTCACGACCAGGTTCGTCGTCGCCCACACGCGAGAGCAAATGCCCTTCTTCGCCAAACAAATTACAACGAAAAACCATGTTGGAAGGAGTTCCGCCCAACACTTTATCATTGGGCAGAATATCCCACACAACTTCACCAAATGCAACAATTTTTTTCCTCATCGATTACTTTTTGTCGGCGACAAAAATAAAGATTAATCGACAGGGATTCAAATTTTGTTTTTCACAAATTCGTCTAAGATTTCATTCAGTTTTGGATGACCAATTTCCTCCAAATCGTAATAAACACGCGTAAAGGGCTTATCTATCTTCACTACCCGGTTCAGGTCAATGGGTGTTCCGATAATAACAGAATCGCAATCGGTTTTTTTGATGGTTTTTTCCAAATCTTTTATCTGCTCTGTACCATACCCCATCGCAGGAAGCAGTTTACCAATTTCGGGATACTGTTCGAAGGTTTGAGTAAGCCTGCCGGTGGTATATGGCCTCGGATCGATAATTTCGGCAGCTCCGTATTTGCGAGCTGCCACTACTGCCGCACCTATTTTCATTTCGCCGTGAGTAAGCGTAGGTCCGTCTTCCACACACAACACCCGTTTGCCTTTAATAAGGCCGGCATCCTCTACTCTTACAGGGCTGGCCGCATCTACAACAATTGCTTTGGGATTAACCGAGGCGATGTTTTTACGAAGTTCCTCCACTTTCTGAGGTTCAGCTGTATCCATTTTATTAATAACGACCACATCGGCAGTGCGCAAAACAACCTGGCTGGGATAATAGGTAAGTTCGGCGCCGGCCCGGTGCGGATCGGCAATAGCAATGGACAAATCTGCTTCATAAAACGAAAAGTCGTTGTTGCCGCCATCCCATAAAATAACATCGCAACCGTCTGGATCGTTTTCGGCGGCATGAAGGATGGCTTCATAGTCAACCCCGGCATAAATTACATTGCCCCGGGCAATGTGCGGCTCATACTCCTCCATTTCCTCAATGGTACATTTGTGTTTCGCCAAATCGCCGATGGTGGCATAGCGCTGCACTTTTTGTTTTACCAGGTCGCCGTAAGGCATCGGGTGCCTGATGGCCACCACTTTCAGTCCCTTCTCCATCAACAGCTGAATAATTTTCCGGCTGGTTTGGCTTTTGCCCGAGCCGGTGCGGGTTGCACATACCGAAATAACCGGTTTCGACGATTGCAGCATGGTTTGTTTGGGCCCCAAAAGTATGAACGAAGCCCCTGCTGCATTTACCCGCGCCGATGCTTCCATAACCCGTTGATTGGGCACATCGCTGTACGCAAACACGCAAACATCTACCTTCAGTTCCCTTATCAGCTCTTCCAGTTTTTCTTCGGCATATACAGGAATACCTTTGGGATAAAAAGCACCGGCCAGCTCTGCCGGATATTTGCGCCCCTCGATGTCGGGTATTTGTGTTGCCGTAAAGGCTACTACTTCAAACTCGTTGTTGTTTCTGAAAAAGGTATTGAAATTGTGAAAATCGCGCCCGGCGGCGCCCAGAATTATAACTTTTTGTTTTGCCATAAGTTTTTGTTTTAATAACGCGAAAAAATAAGGGTTACTGTCGGAAAAAAACAGGACAAATCTCAGCCTCCCGGAAATTTCCCGAATCAAAACAATTGTGCTTAATTTGGCGTTCTTTATAAAACCTTTTTAATGAATTTTCTGGCTCATTTATATTTATCGGGAAATGATGAAAAACTCATTACCGGAAATTTTATTGGTGACTATGTGAAAGGCAGAAACTTTCTGAAATACCCGGGAAGAATCAGGGAAGGGATTATTTTGCACCGGAGAATTGATTCTTTCACCGATGGACATGCACGGTTCAGGGAAGTGAAGAAACTATTCCGGTCCGATTTCGGGCTTTACTCGGGTGTGGTTACCGACCTGATTTTCGACCACCTGCTGGCTTCGGCATGGGATGTTTACCACCCGCTGATTTTGCGCCGTTTTGCTCAAAAAATACATGCTGTATTGCTTTCTCACCTGTTTTATCTTCCGCAAAGGGTGCAGGTCTTTTTGCCTGTTCTTATTAAAAATCGCCGGCTCGAATCGTATGCCCGGCAGGAAGGTATGCAACAATCGCTCGAAATTATGAGCCGTTATACTTCGCTTCCGGAGAAATCAGCTCTGGCAGTTGAGATTCTGAATCAGAATTCTGATTTTATCCGGCACCATTTTACCTTGTTCATGAATGACATCATCGGTTTTGTGGAAACCGAATCAGGCATCATTGTTCAAAAGCCCGAAAATACCAAAAAATGAGAGGAATTGAATTTTTGCATCATCTATTGTGAGAGATAGTCGAGCCGGCTGGCATCGAGCCGCAAAAAAATGAACAACAGAATGGTAAAAGACCACAACGAGGAACCTCCGTAACTGAAGAACGGCAAAGGGATTCCTATTACCGGCATCAGTCCAATGGTCATACCAATATTTACTGCAAAATGGAAAAAAAGAACAACTGCTACCGAGTAGCCATAAATTCTTGAAAACCCCGATCGCTGCCGTTCTGCCAGTATCACAAGCCTTACAAAAAGCAGTACAAACAAAAGTACCACCACAAATGTACCGGCAAATCCCCATTCTTCTCCAACAGTGCAGAATATAAAATCGGTGCTTTGCTCGGGCACAAAATTAAATTTGGTTTGTGTGCCATTAAGAAAGCCCTTCCCCCACATACCACCCGAGCCAATGGCTATTTTACTCTGGTTTACATTGTACCCAACGCCCAGTGGATCAGACTCGATGCCCAGAAGTTCATTTATACGCGCCTGCTGATAAGGGGAAAGCACATTGTCGAAGGTATAATCAACAGTTACAGAAAACATTACTGCCCCGATAAAAACAAGTGCAATCATTAAATAGCTTTTCAGTTTTTTTCGCAGGCTATAAATCCAGGCAGCAATTCCTCCAAGCATAAGCATCCCGGCCAGGATGTGTTCCGGTTTTAATCCTGCCTTTATGAAGAACCCCAGTCCTGCAAACAAAGCAAGCGCAGCTGCAAAAAACAATACCACTCTGAAAAAATGCTTCATTCCGGGATTCATTATTAAAAATACAACCAGGGTAATAACTGCAAGCAAAATAAAAAAAGTAACCTCGGGCAATACCAGAGAAAAGACGAAAAGCAGAACAATTAGGGTAATGAAGAACAAAACCACCCCCGAAAGCCCTTCGCGGTATAAAACCAGTAAAAAACTGAAATAGACCAGAGCCGAACCCATATCGTTTTGAAGTAAAATGAGAAGAACGGGCAGAAAAATGATAACTCCAATCGTTAACAGCGACTTAAATCGCTTCAATTTAAACCCAAACGTGCTCATGTACTTTGCCAGGGCCAGGGCAGTGGCAAACTTTCCAAACTCGGCAGGCTGAAGAGCAAAGCCACCAATGGCAAACCACGACTTGGAATAATTTACCTCTGTGCCGAAAAAAAGAACCAGAATAAGTAAAAAAATAACGGCCCCATAAAAGAACCAGGCAAAAAAAACATAAAAGTTGGTTTCGATTAGAAGAATAACAAATGCAATAAGGAGTGCGGCGCCAATCCAAATCAACTGCTTTCCGTACCTTTGCGAAACATCGAAAATGCTGTGATTTTCGGCATCGAAAACCGCAGAATAAATATTTATCCATCCCAGAAATACAAGTACCAGATAGATGAAAACAGTTAACCAGTCGATATTTGCCCAAAGGCTGTTTCTTTTTGCCACGTTATTTTGGTTGAATCGGATTTAATAAATTTGCATCGAGCATTCGTGTTTCTACCCATTTTCGCTCTGTTGAAATGGAATCGTTCAGGTATTTTTCCACCAGCAAACTGGCTATGGGTGCGGCAAACCTTGCACCCCAAACGCCGCTTTCAATATAAACTGAAATGGCAATTTGCGGGTTTTCCCTGGGAGCAAATGCCATGAATACGGAATGATCGGAACCATGCGGGTTTTCAGCTGTTCCTGTTTTTCCACACATGGCAATACCCGGAATACGCGACAGGTAGGCTGTATTTGTCTGCTCCACAGCCCTCTGCATGCCTTCAATAACCGGCTCAAAATACTCCTCGGAAATTCCCGCAAAATTTTTGGTTTTAAGTCGGTTGGGGATTTCACCGTCTTCAATTTCTTTAATTACATGAGGAGTAAAATAGTACCCCCGGTTGGCCACAGCGGCACAGTAATTGGCCAGCTGAATGGGTGTAACCCCCAGCTCACCCTGTCCAATGGCCAGCGAACGTACCGTTAACGCATTCCAACGCCCGGATCCGTAAATCCGGTTGTAATACGATGCTTCCGGCAGACTTCCCGAAAGCTCACCGGGAATGTCGATGTTCAGTTTTTGTCCGATGCCAAAGTTAAGCACATGTTCCCGCCATACATCGTAACCCCCGGCAGAGGTTGGGTATTTTGAAAAAATGGAACGAAATGTATTCCACAAAAAGGGATTGCACGATTCTTTGATTGCATCGATTAACCCTAAGGGAGAGTAATGATCGTGTGTACACCTGATCGGCGTAGATGCTCTTCCTGCACATGAAAAACGGGTGTTGAGATTTATGGTTTGTTCTTCCATGGCAGCCAGCACATTCAGTACCTTAAATGTTGACCCGGGCGGATATTCAGCCATCAGTGCCCTGTTAAACAGCGGATTCAGCGTATCGGCCAGCAGCCGTGCATAATTTGCACCCCGCACCCTTCCCACCAGCATTCCGGGGTCATAAGTTGGAGCGGTAGCCAGTGCAAGAATCTCACCGGTGGATGGTTCAATGGCTACCACACTTCCCCTTTTGTTTTGAAGAAGCTCTTCGGCATACAGTTGCAAACCGATATCGATTGAAGAAACCAGATTGTGACCTATCTGCGCGGGAACATCCTCCATTCCGCCCAGAAAACTTCCCTGAATGCGGTTATGTACATCCACCAGAAATTTTTTCATTCCCTTTTCTCCCCTTAGCCATTCTTCATACGTTTTTTCGATGCCACTCACGCCAATATAGTCGCCTTGCCTGTAATACCTGTCCCGTTCCAAATCGGAAGGATTAACTTCGCCCACATACCCGAGCACATGGGCAGCAACAGGGTAGTTATATTCACGCAGGGTTCTCGACTGGGTGTGAAACCCTTTGAAACGATAAAGGCGTTCCTGCAAAACAGCATAGGTTTCAGGAGGAATTTGTTTCACGATAATGGAAGGACGGAAAGCAGAATACGCCCTGGCGGTTTTCATGCGTTCTTCAAGGTCGGTTTTGGATATTTCGAGCAGGTTGCAAAGGTAAAGTGTATCGAACGCTTCCACCTCTCGCGGAGTAACAAGCAGGTCGTATGCCGGTTTGTTGTGAACCAGCAGTTTTCCGTTACGATCGAAAATTAATCCCCGGGCAGGGTATTGCACCACATCGCGAAGCACATTGTTGGTTGCAAAAACCTTGTAGGTGGGGTCAAGCACCTGCAACCTGAAAAGCCCGGCTATAAAAACCAGGCCAACCAGCACAAAAAAGCCAATGATTACATAACTTCGTTTCGAAAACGTATTCACTCTTTTATTACTCCCTGAAAATTAAAAACTGGCTCAAAACTATAACAAAAATAGAAAAAACCGAACTGATAATTATTTTCAGCAATGTCGAAAAAAAGTGAGAAAAGGTTAAATATTCCAGAAAAAAGAGGATAAAATGGTGAAAAAACACCATAAGGGCAGTGTAATATAAGAACCATGAAAATTTATTTTGCTTCACCCCGGGATAGTCGTTCCGGTCCTCTTCGCGGCTTGAAATGGAACGAACAACAAAGGGTCTTATGTATGCAATAACCACAGTTGCGGCGGCGTGCATTCCCGGACTGTTGGAAAACACATCTACAGCAAGCCCAATAAAAAAACCACCAAAAATCACTACATAGCGCGGAGTACTGAGCGGTAACAACAGAACAAACAAGACATAGACGTACGGATTTACAAACCCGCTAAACTGCACATGGTTAAACACAAGCACCTGCACAAGCACAAGCACAACAAACATTATCCCGTATTTAATCAGCCACCTGATCATCTCTTACCATTCTTTCAAGGTCAATTATTTCATCTTTATCCAGAATTTCAACCACCTCCACATGCCCCAGAGCTTTAAAATCCACAGCCAGCTCTACCTGTATAGAGTAATAATTTTCTCCATCGGGCCGGTCGAAGGAACTTATGGTTCCAATCAGAAAACCTTCCGGGAAAATGGATGAATACCCGCTGGTAACAACCGTATCTCCGGCTGCAATTTCTACATGAAGCGGTATTTCAGTCAAGCCTGCCTCCCGGTAATTCCCGGCCTGCCAAACCAGCGATCCGTAATAACCGCTCTTTTTTAACCTGGCTGAAATGCTCCAGCGCTGGTTCAGTAATGAAAGGCCAACAGCATACGATTCCGACACCTGAGCCACAACACCAACCACACCCCTGGCCGAAACGATTCCCTGGTCGGGTTTAATACCGTGCCTGCTGCCCTTATTTAAAGTAATGTAATTAAATGGCCTGTTTACCGAATTATTGATAACCATAGCCGGAATAAACCGGATGGTGGTATCTTCAGAAAAACCGGTTGTTGATAACTCAGTAGCCGGAGAAGCATCCCTGGAATAGATTGCCATCAAATTATGCAACCGGGCATTTTCTTCAGCCAGTTCTCTGTTCGCTTTGTTCAGCCCGAAATACCCGGTAACGGACTGATGCACACTGTAAATTTTCCCGGTAATTTTGTTGGCCGAATTCAGGTATGTTGCTCTTTGAAAGCTGTTGTAATTAAAAACCATTACCAAAGCAAGGGTTTCCAACAGCACAAAAAGTACAAAAGCATGGTTTTTTATTAAATACCTGACGAGGCTCCTCATATTTCAAAAAAAACCCGATCGCTATCTGATCAGGAATGAAAATTTATCCACATTTTTTAATGCAATTCCGGTTCCGCGAACAACGGCCCTTAAAGGGTCTTCGGCAACCCGGAACGGAATTCCGATTTTATCTGTCAATCGTTTATCGAGTCCTTTTAAAAGGGCGCCGCCGCCGGCCAGCCAGATTCCCTTTGTAACAATGTCGGCATACAACTCGGGTGGTGTTTGCTCCAGTGCGCCCAAAACAGCCGTTTCTATTTTCGAAATTGATTTTTCCAGGCAATGCGCTATTTCCTGGTACGAAACCGGCACCTCTATGGGCAGCGCTGTCATTTGGTTTGGCCCCTGAACGATAAAATCAGGCGGCGGGTCTTTCAGTTGCGAAAGCGCCGAACCCACATGAATTTTTATCTCTTCGGCTGTGCGTTCCCCAATTTTTATGTTGTGCTGGTGGCGCATGTATTCCATAATATCAGCAGTTAAATCATCGCCTGCAATGCGAATGGATTTGTTGGTTACAATTCCACCAAGTGAAATAACGGCAATTTCGGTAGTTCCCCCGCCAATATCCACTACCATATTTCCCTCGGGGGCTTCCACATCCAGCCCAATACCAATGGCGGCGGCCAGCGGTTCATATATCATGTAAACCTCTCGTCCGCCGGCATGTTCAGCCGAGTCGCGCACGGCACGGACTTCCACCTCGGTGCTTCCCGACGGAATACAAATCACCATCTTCAACGAGGGCGAAAACATGCGTGGCTTTTGATTGATCATTTTAATCATGCCTCGTATCATTTGCTCGGCCGCGTTAAAATCGGCAATCACCCCGTCGCGCAAAGGCCTGATGGTTTTCAGGTTGGCGTGTGTTTTCCCCTGCATTTGCCGGGCTTTTTCTCCAATGGCCACCAGTTTTTCGGTTTTCAAATCGATGGCCACAATGGAGGGTTCATCCACCACAATTTTGTCGTTGTGAATGATTATTGTGTTGGCTGTTCCCAGATCGATCGCAATTTCCTGGGTTAAAAACGAAAATAATCCCATCTTCTGTAATTAGTTATATATCAATGTTTAAAATGCCTTCTTCCGGTAAAAACCATGGCAATGCCAAATTCGTTGCAGGCGTCAATCACTTCCTGGTCGCGGATGCTGCCTCCCGGCTCCACAATGTATTTTACCCTGTATTCGTTGGCAGCTTCAATGCTGTCGCGGAACGGGAAAAATGCATCGGAAATCAGCACCGATTCTTCCAGGCTCGCCCCTTCCTTCATATTAAAACGCGGCATGGTTAAATGCCTCAGGCTGTCGAGACGGTTGGGCTGCCCCATTCCCGCGCCGGTAAGCCAAAATGCCCCGTTTTCTTTCTGCGTTACAATGGCAATGGCATTGCTTTTTAAATGTTTGCAGGCAGTTACCCCAAATTTCGCCAGTTTTATTTTTTCTGAACCAAAATCCTTTTCCGTTACTTTATCAAATTGGATATCCATCCCTTCGTCCTCATCCTGTACTAGCATACCTCCGCTAACAGAACGGTACAATTTCTCGTTTGTTATCTCAGGTTTTACCAGCGAAACCAGCAAACGCAGATTTTTCTTTTTGCCAAAAACTTCAAGGGCTTCTTCTGTAAAATCGGGTGCAATAATAATTTCCACGAATTTGCTCCCAAACCATTCAGCCACCTCTTTGGTAACCGTACCGGTAAAACAAATGATGCTGCCAAATGCGCTGATGGGGTCGCCGGCCCAGGCCAGTTCGAGCGATTCCAGGATATTTCCGGTAACTGCAAGACCACATGGATTGAGATGCTTGATAACCGAAACTGCCACCTTGTTTTCAATGTGTGTAACTGAATGAAAAGCGTCGCTGGCGGCTTTCCATGCGGCATCGGCATCGAGCATGTTGTTGTACGAAAGTGCCTTTCCCTGAAGTACCTGTGCATTGGCCAGGTTAATTTCCGAAGGTAGGTTACTGAATTTGTAAAAGATTGCTTTTTGGTGCGGATTTTCGCCGTATCGTAAAACCTGTCCGTTATTCAGGCTGATACGTTCTGCATCGCTGCCTTCGCCATTAAAATAGCTGAATATGGCAGCATCGTAATGCGAGGAAACGGAAAAAGCCCTGCCGGCAAACCATTTTCGGTCGTCCGGCGAAAACTCACCACCCTTTTCATTCAGTAATTCCAACAGCGGCTGATATTCTTTTTGCGACGGAACAATCACCACGTCCCTGAAATTTTTGGCCGCCGCCCTGATGAGCGAAATGCCGCCTATATCGATTTTTTCGATGATTTCTTGCTCCGATGCTCCCGAGGCCACCGTATCTTCAAACGGATACAAATCAACAATTACCAAATCGATTTCCGGGATGGCATACTCGGTTAACTGGCTCACATCGCCCTGGTTTTCACGGCGCGAAAGAATACCTCCGAAAATTTTCGGGTGCAGGGTTTTTACCCGGCCTCCCAAAATGGAAGGATAACCGGTGAGGCTTTCAACAGAAGTTACCTGAATGCCCAGCGATTCGATGAAACTTTTGGTTCCACCGGTACTGATGATTTGGACACCTAATTCGCTTAAACGTTTGATTATCCCATCGAGATTTTCCTTGTGATAAACCGAAACAAGCGCTGTCTTAATTTTTTTATTATCAGCCATTTATTTCCTTTTTCAAATTCGTTTGCAAAGATAGAAATTTCAAAATATATCCTGTTATAAAACAGGATTTTATCTGATGACAGAAAAATAAAAAGTTTATTTGCCGAAACAAAACAGAAAATGTAATCCTTAAGAAAAATTAACACTAATAAGTACAGTTCGGGTATTTATGTTGAAAAATTAGCCGGAATGT
>Ga0334899_1002962_pt1 | contig 12495 bp, 14 predicted proteins | sample GraSluR3_MG_FD_207219 | JGI IMG/M metagenome (GOLD analysis project Ga0334899, IMG submission 207219) | Sludge microbial communities from methane-producing bioreactor in Wageningen University, Netherlands - Granular Sludge_8_08-R3 | ecosystem: Engineered > Bioreactor > Anaerobic > Unclassified ... | reverse complement strand
GATTCTATACGGTTTGCAAACGATTAGGATTGAAGAACCATCCCGGGGTTATTATTCCTGTGCAAAATATCAAGAGCCTCATCCTTCCCTATGAAATCATTGAAGCCATTGAGCACAAGACCTTCCATATCTATCCGGTACAGACTATCGATGAGGGAATGCAGGTTCTCACAGACCGACCATCGGGATCAAGAAATCAGAAGGGGAATTTTCCTGTAGATACACTCAATCGAGTTATTGAAGATCGGTTGCGGGACTTATTTGAAATATCACGACCTCAAAACTGATCTACGAGTTGTGCTCAATTTCTTTCCAGAATCTTCTCAAGAGAACTAGCGATAGAAGGAAAGTGAATACATCCGACACTGGCTGACTGATTTGCATCCCACGCAATCCAAGAAATTGTGGAAGGATGAGCACGAGAGGAATAAAAAATATACCCTGTCTCGAGAGGGCTGTCACCGAAGCAGCCTTTGCCTTTCCAATAGATTGAAACATCATAGCAACCATGATATTCGCCGCTTGAAGAGGCATCACCAGGCATTGCATCCTCATGGCAAATGCACCAATTTCAACAACGGCAGGATCGGTCTTTATGAAGAAACGCATAATAGTCGGTGCGAATATAAACCCAAGTGAGCCCAATAGTAAAAACCCAATAACACCAGTAGTGACGGAGAATTTGAAAGCCTCTCTCATTCTGTCTATCCGTTTTGCCCCCCAGTTGAATCCCGCAACGGGTTGAAACCCCTGTCCAAAACCGATGAGGGCAGATCCAAGGAATTGCATGGTTCGCGTAACAATAGTCATCGCGGCCAAAGCTGAATCTCCAAATGGGGCAGCTACATTATTGAGAATTATCATAGAAATACTCGCCATTCCCTGGCGATAGAAAGCCGGCATCCCCGTGGTAAAAACCTCTTTAAAAATCCATCGTTTCATCCTGAAGCAGGAAATGCTGAGTTTAAGGGTGCTTTGCTTTCTGAGAAAGAATGAGAGTAGAATTATAAAAGAGACAAGTTGGCTGACTACTGTAGCTACTGCCGCCCCTCGAATTCCCATTCCTAAGGCGAAAATAAGGATGGGATCTAAAATAACGTTTAAAAGCGAGCCGATTACTATTCCACGCATGCCAAGACTGGCATTCCCTTCCGACCTGAGATTTGTGTTCATGACAAATGAGGCAGCCATAATAGGTGCTCCAAACAGGATGATGCCGCCATAGTCCTTTGCGTACGGGAGAATCGTTTCGGTTGAACCAAGCAGTCGCATGAAAGGAGAGAGAAAAGAGATCCCGAATACCAGTAAAAGTGTTCCAACCCCGATCGCTGTAAAGAAAGAGGTCGAGAGCACTTGATTTGCTTTATCGTTTTCACGTGCACCGAGCAATCTGGCTACAAAATTACCTGAACCAAGTCCAAGAGTCATACCAATAGCTTGAATAATCGACATAAGAGCGAACACAATTCCTACTGCTCCACTTGCCTGAGTTCCTAATCTACTCACAAAAACCGTGTCTGCCATATGGTAGAACGTTGTTACCAGCATAGAGATGATAGTTGGTACCGACAGTGTGGTAATTAACTTTGAAACAGGAGTTTCGGTCATACGAATGTAGTTTTCTTCAACGCTCAAACGTTTTGCACCAATTAACTTCATGGCTTCTTTCTCTCTAACTTCTTTATTACTGGGTGTTAGCTATCTGGGAACTCCACAGATACATGAGTATACCAAAAGCAACAGAAACATTCAGTGACCCTTTGCTCCCCATAAGGGGAATACTCACACGTCCTAACGAGGCATCGGCCAATGCTAACATTTCTGGACTTACCCCCAGCTCTTCAGAACCAAGAACCACTACCCCTTCCTTCGGAAATGAAAATTCGTTACAGGAGGATCCTCCTAACTCCAGTGCAAAAACTGGTTGATTACTGCACTGTGGGGCAATCTCTGTGGGTAAAAGAGTTTTCCACGGAATACTATCGGTACATCCCCTCCCGCTGCGCTGAGCTCTCGGATGTGTTGGCGATGCCGATGGTTCAACAAGTATAATTGATTCAACACCAAATGATTCCGATGTTCTAAAGATTGACCCTACATTAAATGGTGAACGAAGGCGATCAAGCACTACGGTAACGGGATATACCGACCGTACTTCGCTATCCAACCTATCCGAATTGCTTTGAGTAAAATCCCAATCAGCTCTATCAATATGTAAATCGGTGTGTAATCGATGAACAAGATCAGAGAGTGGCCATACAAGAGAGTTATGATCTTTCGAGGAATCTTCAAACAAAACTGCAACTGATTCACAATTTTTTCGAGTAGGTTGAGAGAGTGGTTTAAAGGAGCTTAAAGCGAGCAACCGACAAACTGTGGAAAAATATTGAGAATCAAAAGACTTCCCACTACGTACCATTTTTAGTGCCGACTCCAAAAGTCGAACAGATTTTCGCACCATGGTTCCCGTCTCAAGAGAAGAGAGCTTACGAATCGTAATCATGGAGTTTCCTCGTCGTCCTGTTCAGAGGTTTGAGTCTCCTGAGGAGAGATACACAGAGCAAATTCACCCTTGATAGAAGCACGTTGTGAGAACGCTTCAAAGATTTCCTTCGCACTACCCTCCAACAGCTCTTCGAATGTTTTCGTTAATTCACGACCAATGAGAACCCGTCGGTCTGGAGCAAGTTGAGCCAAGTCTGCTAAAAGTTTTACTACCCGAAAAGGCGATTCGTAGAGAATGAAGGCCTCATTTCGCTGTAATAGTTGTGTTAATCGGGTTCTTCTTCGACCCGATTTTGGACTTAAAAACCCCTCAAATGTGAAGTTTTTCCCTGTGAAACCACTCACAGAGACAATTGCTGCCACGGCTGAAGCTCCTGGAATAGGAACCACAGGAAAGCCAGCATTACGTACCGCCTGGACTACACGTGCACCAGGATCACTTATTCCGGGAGTACCTGCATCTGAAATAAAGGCAACTGAGTTTCCTTCAGTGAGTAATTTCACAATACCTGAGGCAGAAGATTGTTCATTATGTGCATGACATGCGATAAGTCTTTTCTGGATTGAAAAATGGTTTAAAAGACGCTGCGAGTGTCGGGTATCTTCGCATGCAATTATGTCAACCTCGCGTAACGTCTCTAATGCTCGTAGGGTAATATCATTCAAATTACCGATTGGTGTCGCCACCATAAATAGTGTAGCCATATCGGCATTCTATCGGTTAAACGGCCCACAGGCAATGGTGAAAAAAACCATTCGCCTTAAAATGACTAATCCAATGTATGTAAGAGACATCTCAAATATCTTCTTCCTCATAGAAAAAACTGCAAATTTTGTATAATAGGGAGGGTTCTATAAAAAGTTGGCATGAAGTTTGCATGGAGGTTGTTGAGATTAAAAAAATACGGTGCATCTTACAAAGCACCGATACCAAAGGAGACTGTATGAAAACCTTCAAAAGACTTAAAGACATCGTAAACGCACAAGTTCACGCGAAACTCGATACGTTTGAAGATCCAGAGAAAATGATTCGCTATATGCTTCAGGAAATGGAAGAAACACTTGTTGAAGCTAAGAGCGCAACTGCAGAACGAATGGCAAACAAGACTGTTATTGAGGAAGAGATTCGCCAAACCAAAAAATTACTGAACCGGTGGGAAGAACGTGCAAAAATGGCGGTAGATAAAGACCGAGATGATCTTGCCAGAGAAGCACTTACCGAAAAGAATCGAATTGTCTGTCGTTTAGCTGCACTTGAAGAGGAATTACTTCAAATGCAATCGATAGTCGACTCCATGCAGGAGCAGATTACCAAGCTCGAAGGAAAACGCGAAGAGGTCCGGGATAAACAACGTATGCTCATTCAACGTGCCTATCACGCAAAAGAAAAGAAAAAGGTAATTGAAACATTACGCCAAATCGACGCTGAAGGCACCTATAGAAAGTTTGCAAACTTAGAAGAACGTATTGAGAGAATGGAGGCCGATGCTGAAATGGCTGGTTTCTCCGGTGCTGCTCAATCGGCAGAAAAGCAATTCTCTGAGATGGAACGTGATGAAGCAATTGAAGCTGAACTTGCAAGCATGAAAGCAAAAAAGAACAAGAAAAAGGAGAGTTGACGTGGATTCTTACTACACTCGCGATTATAACCGTTATAAAGAACATGAATATAGAACTGGGTATAGGGAGGGGTTCTCCGATGCAAAACCCAGAAACTGTGGATTAAGAAGATCCCGCGATGGCATTATCTTTGGCGTCTGTCAAGGTTTTGCCGACTGGTTGGGCATACCTGCATGGCCGCTTCGACTTGCTGCCTTTATTTCTTTTATTGCAAGTGGGTTCTTCCCAATTGGAGCATTGTACCTCATAGCTGCATTCGTCATGAAACCCGAAAGCAGATAATATTCACCTACTTCCTCCTTAAGGTCGCCATCATCTCATGGCGGCCTTTTTTTATGGAGAGGTACCCTCCAGCTGGTCTTTGTATTTCCTATATAGTCCGCGAAACTGATCATAGGTGAGAGAGAGGAGTTTAGCTGCCTCCTTCTGATTTCCATCAGCCTCTGTGAGAGCACCTCGTAAAAACGATATATCTAATTCACGTTTTGCTTTATCGTACGTATTAAGTGCGATTGATTCTGAAATGAGGTTCGGCGAGGCGGTATCCCGTGCATCCGAAACTTGTATTGTAGATGAGATAGGGGCAAAAGGATTCTCAAACGGGTTAATCTGCACCGTCGTAATTTCTTTCCCATTTGACCGATATACCGCACGCTCAACTACATTTTTTAATTCTCGCACATTACCTGGCCACGGATAATCACGTAGTTGCTTTTTAACCTGATCGCTTAACTCAGGTAAATCTGATCGGCCACATTCCAATGCCATCTTGGCAGAAAAATATTCTGCAAGAAGAAGAATATCTTCCTTGCGTTCGCGTAGTGGAGGAAGAAACAATACCTCGAACGATAATCGGTCAAGGAGGTCTTCTTTAAACTTCCCCTCTTCACACAGTGTAGGGAGGTCGGCATTCGTCGCTCCCACAATTCGAACATCGGCTTCATGAGTCTTTGATGAACCTACCCGCTCAAAGGTTCCATATTCCACGACTCTAAGAATTTTCTCTTGAACTTCGAGAGGAATAAGCCCTATTTCATCAAGAAAGAGAGTTCCCCCTTCCGCCTCCTCGAACCGCCCTTTTCTGGTTTTGGTTGCACCCGTAAAGGCTCCGGCTTCGTATCCAAAAAGTTCTGTTTCAATGAGTGAGGGAGGAAGAGCTGCACAGTTCACGGTAACTAGACTCTGTTGCCACCGTGGACTCAAATAATGGAGGCGAGTTGCAGCAATTTCTTTTCCACTTCCCCGTTCTCCTACAATTAAAACACTTCGATTAACTGTTGCTGCCCGACTCAATGCCTGTTGAAAGTTGAGAAATACTTCAGACTCTCCAAGAGGTGCTTGTGAATACCCTAAGCGTTCTTCACTCATAGGTGGATTCTACCACATATTGGTTAATTTTACCAACACTGTTTCATTCACATTTTATAACACATGTAGTACAATATGGCGTACATCATGTGAATAATGCAGTTACAAGGGGTTGTGTCGAGAAATTGTGATTCAATTATCATGTTGGCATGATTTTTGCAGTACAGGTAATAGAGAGTACGAGAGTGCTCGAATACTACTGTTATGGAGGATTACACTATGGGAATTTTTTCAAGATTCATGGACATAGTAAATGCCAATATCAACTCCCTTCTCGACAAAGCAGAAGATCCGGAGAAGATGATTAAACTTATGATGCAGGAAATGGAAGACACCCTTATCGAACTCAAGAGCTCCTGTGCTGCCAAGATTGCCACACGAACAAAAATTGAACGAGAACAAAGGGAACTTGCAAACCTCATTGAACGCTGGAAGAGTCGAGCAGAAATGGCAATCTCACGAGGCAGAGATGATCTCGCACGAGAGGCTCTTGTTGAAAAACGTCGAGCACAATCTGACTACGATAGTAAAGAAGAGGATGCCGCTCGATACGATGACATGATTGCTCAGAGTAAAGCCGATATCGGCAAACTTGAGGATAAGCTGCTCAGTCTTAGACAGAAACATCAAACCATCGTGGAACGTGCTGCTCGAGCACGTGAAGAACAAGTTGCTAACGACACATTGCGGAAAGCAAGTGATGATGCTGCATTCTCTAAATTTGATCACATGGAGCAACAGGTGGATCGTATGGAAGCTCAAGCACATATGAGTCGTCCAAAACCCGATTTAGAGTCAAAATTTGCTGACTTTGAGGCTTTAGATGAGATAGAGGCGGAACTTGAGCAGTTACGCAAAAAAAGAAAAACCCAGTAACTGGACTTGTTCGAAGAGAAGGTAATGATGATGAGCGAGACATTGATTTCAGTTGTAGCAATTGTAGTTCCATTTCTGTTCGCTGCATGGGTAATTAAGACGAGTATACGTGCAAAGGAACGGAAACGGGGAGATAGGGACTCTCAAGACACAGAGCGGCGAAAAAGTGACCGCGAACTTGAAGAGGGAATTATGGATCTGGCAAAGCGAATTGAGAATTTGGAAATTATTCTTCGCAACAGACACACAAACAATAAGGAATAGGAAGGATGGATATGGCAACCAAACGATTATATAGATCCCGAAGGGGAAAGATATTTGGCGTATGCCAAGGATTTGCTGAATGGAGGGATCTCCCTGTCGATTTATTGCGACTCATTGTGGCAGTCTCCATTGTAGTGACTGGTATATTCCCCGGAATAATCATCTATGCTCTTGTGGCACTCTTTATGCCACTCGAACCGGGATATGGAACCTACTATGAAGAATCAGAAGAACATGATCATGTAAAAGAGGGCTTCAGTCGAACCCGAGAAGATTTACGTGCAACTTTTGACCGATTGAAAAGAAAAGTAGAGGGCATGGAGGAAGAGATCTTCGATAAAGAACGTGATTGGGATCAGCGATTTCATGGAGATAATACATGAGACGAATCAGCATACTACTTTGCCTGCTGCTCGTACTGCTGAGTCCAGTGGCTGCAGCGGGTGTGAAGGACTCATACTCAGGAACTATCAACCCTAAGCGGGAATGTGCAAGTTGACTTTCCCCATATACAATCGGTATCACATAACAAGAACACAACATGCTGGAACATGAGGTGGACCTATTGACCTACTCATTGCTTTCTATTATTACTTAGCTACCTAACTAAGTGAGGATTTCAATGACCCCAGTCACCTTACCACCAGAATGTCCGAGCATGCCCCTTCTCATGCAGATTACCAGACTCCGAGTAGTACGCAGCCATGCACTACTTGGAGATTTGGGCATACATCCAAGTCAGTATCATCTCCTTGTAATTGCAGCTCATACCGGGGGGCTTCGCCAATCTGATCTGGCAAATAGACTCTATATTAAACAATCAACCCTCACCGTCATGGTAGAACGGCTTGTAAAGGCAGGCTTTCTCACAAAAATTAAGGATCCCCGCGATGGCCGTGTGACTCGGATTCATATCACTCAGGAAGGTGCAGATATACTTACGGAAGCCACTGCCCGATTTGAACAGATTGAACGTGAGACGTTCAATGGATTCACCCCTGAAGACCATGAACAGTTCTCTCTACTTGCATCACGCATCCGAGATAATCTTGCTCGAATCACACAAGGGGATGAACATCCATGCTCATAATTGTACGCTATCTCAAGAAATCGTGGAAATCCCTTATTCTTGTGCTTGTTCTGCTTATTTTCAAGGTTACAGCCGATCTTACACTCCCCTTTTACACCGCAAACATTGTAAATGTCGGCATTCAGCAGGGAGGAATTGATTCCACTATACCCTCCGTCATAAGTGAACAACTCATGGACGAAATTTCACGTTCACTCGATGATTCAGCAACAACCGTATTGCGTGAAGCTTATCGTTACAATAAACAGGCCTATCGTTTTCCCGCATTCATTCTCGAACAGCCGTCATCAGAGCTGGAAATCCTCCTTCTTCAACCGCTCGCTCAATTTAGTCTTGGTGAATTAGCTGCCTCTACAGCTCCAGAGAGTATCCTTCGACAAGCTGCATTAGCTCGCATCAGAGCCGATTACGAATTACTCGGAGTTGACCTGAACACACAGCAGATGCATTACATTGCTACCACAGGATTGTACATGATAGGCATTTCCACACTCAGTGTAATCGCTTCAATCTTAGTTGCCTTCTTTGCATCACGGACTGCAGCCAATCTTGGAAAGCAATTACGTTCCGACGTTTTCAGAAAAGTAGTCTCATTCGGCCAAAAAGAGATGGACACGTTTTCTACAGCTTCGCTCGTTACGCGAAGTACAAATGATATTCAGCAGATCCAGCAATCCTTTGTAATGATACTGAGAGTAGTCATTTTTGCACCGCTTATGGCTCTTGGAGGTCTTTTTAGAGTGCTCAGCACCAATAGCTCCATGTCTTGGACTATAGGGCTGGCAATACTCGCAATCAGTACCGTGGTCATTACTATGTTTTCACTGGTGATGCCTCGTTTCAAACAACTACAAATTCTGCTGGACGAGGTTAACCGGGTTGTAAGAGAGACGCTGACGGGAATTCCTGTCATTCGTGCTTTTACGACACAAGCACACGAGCAAAAACGATTTGCCGTTGCGAATGAAAACCTCACGAAGACCACGCTTTTTGTAAACCGGTCTATGTCGGCGATGATGCCGCTTATGATGCTCATTATGAATCTCACTACCATTCTTATTGTGTGGCGGGGAGGTTTACATATTCAATCTGGAACCATGCAGGTAGGAGACATGATGGCTTTCATTCAGTATGCCATGCTCATTATCATGTCCTTTCTCATGATTACCATGCTCACCATCATGCTCCCCAGAGCTGCCGTCTCTGCAAGCAGAATTCGTGAAATACTTGACACACCCGTGAGTATTGAAGAACCGGATTATTCTACAGGTATGAACAAACCAATTGGGGGTCATATTAGCTTTAGGAATGTGGGATTCACCTTTCCTGGAGCGAGCACTAAAGCCCTTTCCGATATCTCTTTTGAAGCATCTCCCGGAACTACTACGGCGATTATCGGAAGTACTGGAAGTGGGAAATCCACTCTCCTCAATCTCATTCCCCGCTTTCATGAAGCTACCAGCGGATTGGTGGAAATTGATGGAGTGGATATTCGGACAATCTCTCTTCAGGAGCTTCGGAAGTGTATTGGATATGTACCGCAACAGGGTCGACTCTTCAGCGGTAGTATTACCTCAAATATTGCATTCGGTAATGAATCGCTCACTGAGGAAGAGATAGTACATGCAGCCAAAATTGCACAAGCACATGAGTTCATTACTGAAAAACCTGATCAGTATAACGCAGTGATCTCTCAGGGGGGACAAAACGTTTCGGGAGGACAACGACAGCGACTCTCCATTGCCCGTGCCATTGCATCAAGGCCTCAGATTCTCCTGTTTGATGATAGTTTCTCAGCTCTGGATTATCGTACTGAACTGTCATTGAGAAACGAACTTCATACACAGCTTGAACACACAACAATTCTTATCGTTGCTCAACGGATCAGCAGTATTCTTCATGCTGACTCTATTCTCGTTCTAGATGAAGGCCGTCTTGTAGGAACAGGTACTCATAAGGAACTTATGAAGCAGTGCACTGTGTATCGCCAGATTGCACAATCACAACTTTCCACTGAGGAGATTGAACAATATGAGTAATAGACCTCAGGAAAAGCCAACAACCTCTACCCTTCGACCTCCCGTAGGGAGACCAGGAGGTCGTCACGGTATACCAATGCCTGGAGAGAAAGCAAAGAATTTTTCTCAAGCTGCAAAGCGATTGGGACTTCGTCTTAGACCGTATGCAATCCCTATCATCCTGGTACTTAGCTGTGCTCTCGTGGGAACTATTTTCACCATTTTAGGCCCAAAAATTTTAGGTACAGCGACTACTGCGATTTTTGAGGGAATCACTGGAAGACTCTCAGGCGAAGAGGGTATTGATTTTTCTCGTGTTATCTCAATCCTTACTACCCTCGCACTTCTCTATCTAGTAAGTTCTCTTTTTATCTTCATCCAGGGATTTGTGATGAGTACTATTACACAACGAATCTCCAAGGACCTTCGTACCGAAGTTACAAATAAAATTCATCGCATGCCTATGAAGAGCTTTGATCGAACAACTCATGGAGAGATATTATCACGCGTAACGAATGATATAGACACACTGAGCCAAAATCTCAACCAAGGGTTAATCCAAGTCCTTACCGCTGCTGCGACCATGGTAGGTGTTCTCATTATGATGTTCTCGATTAGTTGGCTTATGACCATCGTTTCACTTGTCATACTTCCTTTGGCCATGTTGTTTATTTCGCGTGTGGTGAAGATTAGTCAAAAACACTTTATTGCCCAACAACAGTCCCTTGGTCATATCAACGGACATATAGAGGAAATATACTCCGGGCATATCGTAGTAAAGGCCTTTTGTGCCGAACAACAGGTAATAGATATCTTCGATGAAACGAATGAAAAACTCTATGAATCTGCATGGAAATCACAATTCCTCAGTGGGCTCATGATGCCTGTCATGCATGGCCTCGGGGACCTCGGATATGTGGCAATTGCCCTACTCGGCACAACCCTCGCAATTCGCGGAACTATCGCAGTTGGCGATATTCAGGCATTTATTCAATATATTAGAAACTTCACACAACCCATAGCTCAAGTCGCCCAAGTTACTAACATGCTCCAATCGACCGCAGCGGCAGCTGAACGTGTATTTGAATTTCTCGATGAAGAGGAAGAGTCAGACGATAGCAGTGTCTGTACGCTTGGAAGACTGAACGGTTCCGTTGTATTCGATCACGTACAATTTGGGTATGAAAAGGATAATCCGGTTATACGGGATTTCAGTGCAGAAATCGAACCAGGCATGAAAGTTGCTATTGTCGGTCCGACAGGAGCTGGCAAAACAACCATGGTTAAACTCCTTATGCGATTCTATCAACTGGACGGTGGAACTATTTCCATCGATGGACAAAACATTGCTCACCTTGAACGCGATGATCTCCGTTCTCATTTTGGGATGGTTCTGCAGGATGCCTGGCTTTTCAATGGAACTATTCGAGAAAACATCCGATACGGCCGGCTTGCAGCACATGATACAGAAGTGGAATCGGCTGCACAGGCAGCAAGGATTGACCACTTCATTCATACCCTTCCCGATGGGTACGACATGGTGGTAAATGAAGAGTCCTCCAATATTTCCCAGGGACAGAGACAACTGATTACCATAGCTCGTGCCATTCTCGCGAATCCAAGTATCCTCATTCTTGATGAGGCGACAAGTTCAGTAGATACCCGAACTGAGACTCTGATTCAAGAGGCGATGGATCATCTCATGGAGGGGCGTACCAGTTTTATCATCGCTCACAGGTTATCTACTATTAAAAACGCAGACCTTATATTGGTTATGGATCAAGGTGATATTATTGAACAGGGAACGCATGCAGAATTACTCGCTAAGAATGGATTTTATGCACATCTGTATGCGGCACAGTTTGAACGAGTCGGGGAAGTTCCTGTGTAACGAGTTCTTGCTCGATATATCTAGCCAAAGTATGGTTTCATGGTTAGAATCGACAGAAGGTCTTAGGGGGATAGTGATTTGGTTATTGGCTTGGATGTTGGCTCCACCACTATCAAATGTGTAGTGCTGGATGACAACCATAATATAGTCTTTTCACATTATGAGCGACATTTATCTCAAATTACCGCACAAACCGCACGACTGTTAGAACGAATTCAAACTGAAGTGCTAAAAGGTGAAGAAGCGAAGCTCATGATAAGTGGTTCCGCCGGAATGGGTATGGCTGATCGAAGCAGTCTTCCTTTTATACAGGAAGTCTATGCTACGCGCGTTGCCGCAAAACGGCTGGTTCCTTTTACCGACGTAATCATTGAACTCGGTGGAGAGGACGCCAAAATTCTCTTTCTCTCACAAGGTATGGAGGTTCGTATGAACGGCTCTTGTGCTGGTGGCACGGGGGCATTCATTGACCAGATGGCCTCCCTGTTACAAATTACTGCCGACCAGATGGATCAAGAGGCAGCACAAGCTGAAAAAACGTATACCGTGGCATCACGCTGTGGAGTATTTGCGAAATCAGATATCCAACCATTACTGAATCAAGGTGCAAGAAAAAGCGATATTGCTGCAAGTATTTTTCAGGCTGTTGTGAATCAGACGATTGCCGGATTAGCACAAGGTCGTCCAATCCAAGGTAAAGTGGTGTATCTAGGTGGTCCTCTCACCTTCATGAGTCAACTTCGATCAGCATTCGATTCCACAGTTAACGACCACCTCCAGAGGAGGTGGCTTGCTTGTGGCCTCTAAAAGAGGCCGAATTCCGCCTGCTGCTCTTCCTCTCGCCGCTCCGCGTCTTCCTGGTA
>Ga0334899_1002938_pt1 | contig 12608 bp, 9 predicted proteins | sample GraSluR3_MG_FD_207219 | JGI IMG/M metagenome (GOLD analysis project Ga0334899, IMG submission 207219) | Sludge microbial communities from methane-producing bioreactor in Wageningen University, Netherlands - Granular Sludge_8_08-R3 | ecosystem: Engineered > Bioreactor > Anaerobic > Unclassified ... | reverse complement strand
GATTATAAAAGGCCAGTAAAGGTATTCCGAACCGCCGCTTAGATTTTCCTTTCCGCCCAATTGGGCGGAAAGGAAAATCTAACTTATCTTTGAAGTAAAGTTGTCTAAAGAAGGGGAGTATTTAACTTTTGCAAAAGATCTTCTTGCTAACAATTATAGTAATGAGCTAATGACATGTAAAGAGGAACTTCTTGATATCTGGACATCTATCTCAATCTACGAAACCATTGAGTTTATTAACCATCAACTAAAAAGGGTGAAGATTGACCCTGTCCCTTACGTCACTGCAATACCTATTATTACTAGGTTTTTAGAGCACTATTCAACTGGACAGTTATGGAGTTTAGCATACCGAACAATGCAAAAAGCATGCGAGGTAATACTTGCCATCGATGCTCAAGAAACGATACGATCAACCATATACCTCGACCTTTTTATGCAAAAAGGGATTCAGCACATTAACAACGATTGGAATTTAAAGCTATTCGAGAGGTGGGGATTCCAGTGTAGACAATCGGACTACAGCAAATTTTTCTTTAATCAGGTTTTAGCTATTTATGACGAAGGGTTTACAAATAAACCCTCCTTGTCTGTTATTGGAAATCAAGCTTAAGCTAATTCTTAATGCCCCTTTAGTATAAACTTAAATGTTTGCTTGCAGAAATGCAATGGGCATAGGTTCTCACCTATGTAAAGAATTATGGCATTTATCGCACACAGAGACCAGCCATTTTATTGGCTCTTTGCCAATGTTACGTTTTGCATACCGCTTGTGATGAACCTGTGTGGCTTTGGCACCGCAGTAAACACAGCGCCAGTTATCTCGCTTTAGCACAACATAACGCTTTCGTTTCCAGTCATCCGATTTTAGGTACTTATCACGATAGTAGGTACGACGACGCTCACGCTTTATCTCAAACACCCAACGTTTAGCTGCATAACCTATTGCTACAAGAATGGCAAATATTATGAGCTCACTTTCCATCGTGTTAACTTAAAAACCAATAGCTGAATTTTTATTCCGAGAATCCAATCCAAAAGTAAAAAAACTATTTAATACCAAAATTACTTGGTGCACCTTAACTTTACCAAAAATGTTTCACCAAACCACCGTTTGTAAAAACTTTATACCAACACTTGCTTTTCAACGAAATAAGTTTTATTTTTCCGTTTAATTAATTAGTTTAACATTCAACCTTTAATTGAACTTTATGAAGATTGGATATGCACGGGTATCGACCAAGGACCAAAATCTGAATCTGCAAATAGAAGCCCTACAAAAAGAGGGTTGCGAATTAATCTACTACGAGAAGAAAGGCTCAGGCTCCGAAAGGTTAGAATTTGAGAAGCTAAAAGAAAAGGTACGGGCAAACGATACAGTTATTGTTTGGAAACTCGACAGGTTAGGCCGTTCCATAAAAGATCTGGTTAATATTATTGATGATTTCAAAAACAAGGGCGTACAATTCCGCAGCATTGTTGACGGGTTCGACACAACTACGCCCAACGGTAGGCTATTCTTTAATATTATTGCTGCTCTAGCAGAGTACGAAAAGGAGATTATTCGCGAAAGGACCCGTGCAGGGCTTGAATCGGCCAGACAAAAAGGAAGAATTGGCGGTCGTCGCCCTGGGCTCACTCAGGAAGCCAAAAACAAAGCTGCCATAGCAAAGCACCTGTATGTGGATAAAAACTTGCCAGTACAGGAAATCCTAGAAACGCTTAACATTAGCCGTGCAACGCTTTATAGGTACTTAAGGTATGTGGGGGTGGAGATAAATGCTAAGTGATGAAAATCTTTGTTTAACCTTCCCTAAATATTATTAATTTTATATGTTTTTGATTTATAACCAATTTTCATAAAGATTTCACCATGAAAATTTCCACAATACTTGACTATATCGACAGTGGCCATATGGCACTTCCTGAATTTCAGCGGGGTTATGTTTGGAATCGCGACCAGGTTAAAGGGCTTTTCGACTCGTTGTACCGAAGACATCCGGTGGGTAGTTTGCTTGTATGGGCAACCGAATCGCAAACAGCAGTGCATCGAGGCGATGCTACATTAGCAGCAGGGACAGTTAAATTGTTGCTCGATGGTCAGCAGCGAATCACTTCGCTTTACGGTGTGGTTCGTGGAGATGCACCTAAGTTTTTCGATGGCAATAAGCAAGCATTTACTGGGCTATACTTTCATCTCGACTCGGAGGTATTTTCGTTCTATATGCCATTAAAGATGAAGGGAGATCCTCTTTGGGTCGATGTTACTGATCTTATGAAAATGGGGTCAGCTGGTGTGGGTAATTACGTAAAGAACCTTACTGAAAACCCTGAGTATTCAGCTAAAGTTGGCGATTATATTGGTCGATTATCCCAAATTGTTAGCATTCTAGATATTGATCTGCATATTGAGGAGGTAACAGGAAAGGAAAAAACCATTGATGTTGTAGTCGATATCTTCAATAGGGTTAACAGTGGTGGCACTAAGTTGTCAAAAGGTGATTTAGCTCTGGCAAAAATCTGTGCTGAGTGGCCTGATGCTCGTGATACTATGAAGCATAAAATTAAAGAGTGGAAGGACTCTGGCTACAACTTCAATCTCGACTGGCTACTTCGATCCATAAATACAGTGCTTACTGGCGAAGCCAAATTTCAGTTTTTGCACAACAGAAGTATTGACGAAATACAGGATGCCTTAAAACGAGCAACCAACCACATCGACAAAAGCCTTAATTTTATCGATGGTCGTTTAGGGATTGATCACGATAGGGTTCTCTTTGGTAGGTTTGCAGTACCTATTATGGTGAGATTTCTCGACAAGTTCAACGGACATATTGATGAAAAAAATCGAGACAAACTACTTTTCTGGTTTGTGCAGGTAGGTATGTGGGGACGCTATTCGGGTTCGGTGGAATCATTCCTCGACAAAGATTTAGAGGCGCTCGAAAAAGGCAATGGTAGCCTCGATATCCTTTTAGAGCAACTCAGGCTTTGGCATGGGGCACTTAAGGTTGAACCCGGACATTTTACTGGCTGGAGCCTAGGTGCACGATTCTACCCTGTATTGTATATGCTAACCCGTATGGGCGAAGCCAAGGATTGGGGTGCTGGTATTCCTCTAAAGTCTAGCTTATTAGGAAAAATGAACAAGTTAGAGGTGCATCATATATTCCCAAAAGCACAGCTATACAAATATAAATACAATCGTGCTGAGGTAAATGCCATCGCAAATTTCTGCTTCCTTACAAAGGATACCAACATAAACATAAGCGATACTCTACCTGAAATATATTTCGAAGAGGTTGAAAAGAAACACCCTGGTGCTCTAGCATCGCAATGGATACCTACAGATAAGAACCTATGGAAGATTGAGAATTTCCTCGACTTTCTAGAGGCCAGAAAGGAGTTGTTGGCTAAAGAAACCAACAATCGGTTGCTCGAACTACTTCATGGCGAAAGTCATTGGCTTGAGGGTAGAGCAAAAGAACCAGAACCCAAGGTGGTATTTGGTAATATTTCGTCAGAACAGGAAGAGTCAGAAATAGAAGAACTTATGCAATGGATGGAGTTACAAAGTCTTCCTTCGGGGGTTTTCAGTTACGAACTCTCCGACGAACAAACTGGCGACCAACTTGCACTTCTCGACCTAGCCTGGCCAAATGGCGTTCAACAAGGGCTTACTGAGCCAACTGCCGTATTGCTAAACGAGCCTCAAGAAACCATTTCTGTTGCTAACAAGAATGGCTTTAGATGCTTCACAACGATTGCTGAATTTAAAAATTATGTAAACACAGAAGTTCTTAAGGAAGAACTGTCCTACAACTAATATCCAATTAATAAGAAAGCAATTCAATGACCTTTCAAAAAATACTCGATAAATACCGCAAAATCTCCTTCTCCGAACGCGATAAGGGCGACCGTTTCGAAAGGCTTATGCAAGCCTACCTTAAAACCGACCCCAAGTATGCTTTTAAGTTTAAAAATGTGTGGCTCTGGAATGAGTTCCCCGGAAGAATCGACCTAGGCGGCGGCGACACGGGAATTGACCTTGTTGCCCTAACACACGAGGGCGACTACTGGGCAATTCAATGCAAATGCTTTCAGGAGGATTCAACAATCGATAAGCCTGCCGTTGATAGCTTCCTTTCTACTTCGAGCCGTGAGTTTAAAAACGAGCAAATGCAAACCACTCGTTTTGCTCACCGACTATGGATATCTACCACCAACAGGTGGGGAGTAAATGCAAACGAGGCCATTAAGAACCAGAACCCACCCGTTACCCGACTAAATCTTACCGAGTTAAAAGAATCGCCTGTTAATTGGGATAAGCTGGAACAGGGTATTCATGGAGAAGAATCTCGAACACCAAAAAAATCACTCTATAAGCATCAAACCAGAGCCCTAGAGCAAACCAACGAGCATTTTAAATCCAACGATCGGGGCAAACTAATCATGGCTTGCGGAACAGGCAAAACCTTTACCGCCCTCCGAATTGCCGAGAACGAAACCGATGGCAAGGGCCTAATCCTATTTCTTGTCCCCTCCATTGCGCTGCTTGGTCAAACCCTGCGCGAGTGGAGCGCCGATGCCCAAGAACCCATTAACGCTATATGTATCTGCTCCGACCCCGAAATAACTAAAAAGAAAACCAAGAATGTAGATTCCGACTCTTTCAGCGTTATCGATTTGGCTCTACCAGCATCTACCGATACTGAATTTATCCTAAATCAATTCGAGCAGATAAAAGCAAAGGCATTGCCCGGAATGACCGTGGTTTTCTCAACCTACCAATCCATTGAGGTTCTTGCCAGGGCACAAAATGCATGGCTAAAGAAGGGCTTCTCTGAGTTCGATCTAATTATTTGCGATGAGGCACACCGAACAACGGGCGTTTCATTGGCTGGTGAGGACGAATCGGCATTTACAAGGGTACACGATGCAAGCTTCATAAAAGCCAAAAAACGGCTTTATATGACCGCCACACCACGCCTCTACAGCGACGAATCGAAGAGCAAAGCAGCACAAGCCGATGCCATTCTTTGCTCCATGGACGATAAGGCTCTTTATGGCGATGAGATGTACCGCATTGGCTTTGGCGAGGCCGTTGAAAGTGATTTGCTCACCGATTACAAGGTGCTTATCCTTACCCTAAACGATAAGGACGTTCCGCCAGCTGTTCAGCGGATGATCTCCGATGGCGAAACCGAGATAAATACCGATGATGTGTCGAAGCTTATTGGTACGGTTAACGCCCTATCGAAAAAATTCTTGGGCGACAACGGCGAAACCAAAGCATCCGATCCCGAACCCATGCGCAGGGCGGTTGCCTTCTGTGCAAATATTGCCACATCAAAAAAGATATCGGCAACCTACAACGTTGCCACCGAAGCCTACCTCGGCACTTTGCCACCAAACCATAAGGAGCAAATGGTTACCGTTTCGGCAAAGCATATGGATGGTACAATGGCAGCTCCCGAGAGAGACAATATGCTCTCGTGGCTAAAGGAGGAAACCGAAGGTAACGAGTGCCGTGTTATAACCAATGTGCGTGTGCTTAGCGAAGGGGTTGATGTTCCCTCACTCGATTCCGTTCTCTTTCTCTCTGCCCGAAACTCGCAGGTAGATGTGGTACAATCCGTTGGGCGGGTAATGCGCAAATCGCCCGGTAAGAAGTATGGCTACATCATTATCCCGGTGGTGGTTCCTGCCGATGTGGAAGCCGAAAAGGCTATGAGCGATAACGAGCGTTACAAGGTGGTTTGGACCGTGCTTAACGCACTACGTGCCCACGACGACCGTTTTAACGCCACCGTTAATAAGATTGAACTAAACAAGAAAAGACCCAATAATATTCTGATAGGGCGACCCGAATACACATTCGATGAGGATGGAAACCCCATTGCCAGCGATAGCAATTCCCCCGCCTACGAAACTACAAACGATATTGGCCAACAGCTCGCCATTCAGTTCGAACAGCTGCAGTCCATTGTATTTGCCCGTATGGTGCAAAAAGTAGGCGACCGCAGATACTGGGAGCAATGGGCAAAGGATGTTGCCATTATTGCCGATAAGCAGATTGAACGCATTGCCTATCTTATTGAGAACAAGAAGGATCAGCGACAGGCTTTCGAGAATTTTTTAGCGGGTCTGCAAAAAAACATAAACCCAAGCATTACCAAGGAGCAGGCTGTTGAAATGCTTGCCCAGCATATTATTACCAAACCAGTTTTCGAGGCTCTTTTCGAGGGTTACTCCTTTGTTAAGAACAACGCCGTATCAGCAGCTATGCAGCGTATGCTCAACGAGCTGGAGGGCAAATCCGTAGCCGAGGAATCCGAAACCCTGCAAAAGTTCTACGAATCGGTGCGTAAACGTGCCGAGGGAATTGATAATGCCGAGGGTAAGCAGAAGATTATCATTGAGCTGTACGATAAGTTCTTTAAGGCAGCATTCCCCAAAATGGTTGAGCAGCTGGGCATAGTTTATACTCCTGTCGAGGTGGTCGATTTTATTATCCACTCCGTAAACGATGTGCTAAAAAAGGAGTTTGGGCGCAGCATTTCCGACGAGAATATCCATATACTCGACCCATTTACAGGTACAGGCACATTTATTACCCGCCTGCTACAAAGCGGACTAATTGAGGAGAAAGACCTTGAGCGCAAGTACAAATACGAGTTACACGCCAACGAGATAGTACTACTGGCCTACTACATTGCAGCCGTAAATATCGAAAACGCTTATCACGATGCCACTCCCGACCCCGATGATGGCATTGGCACTGATAACTATACCCCTTTCGAGGGCATTGTGCTAACCGATACATTCCAGCTGGGCGAAACCGATGAGAACAGCAAGCTCTTCTCCGAGATGTTCCCCAAAAACTCGGCAAGGGTTGAAGCGCAGAAGAAAGCACCGCTTAGGGTAATTATGGGCAATCCTCCCTACTCCGTTGGGCAAAAATCGGCAAACGATAATGCGCAGAACCTAAAGTACACTAAACTCGATGCTCGCATTGCGAATACCTATGCCAAGGAAACCTCTGCCACAAACAAAAACTCCCTTTACGATTCGTACATTAAAGCCTTTCGCTGGAGTACCGATCGCTTAGACCCCGAACACGGTGGCATTATTGCTTTTGTAAGCAATGGGGCTTGGCTCGATGGCAATAGTGCCGATGGATTTAGAAAGGTTTTAGAAAAAGAGTTCTCTAGTATTTGGGTATTTAATACCCGTGGAAACGCAAGAACTAGCGGTGAGTTACGCCAAAAAGAAGCAGGTAACGTTTTTGGTGGTGGTTCACGTACCCCAATATCTATAACCCTTCTGGTTAAAAATCCAAATGCTTCGTCATTGCGAGGAACGAAGCAATCTGAAACAAAAGCAGATATTCATTACCACGATATTGGCGACTACCTAAACCGCGAGGAGAAGTTGGCCATTGTTAGCAAGTTTAAAACGGTGGTTAACCCCCAAATGAGTTGGAAAACACTTACCCCAAATGATCACGGTGACTGGATTAGCCAACGAAATGATTTGTTTGATACGTTTATTCCGATTGGGGATAAAGATGATAAAACGAATTTTCAGACATTCTTTTTGCCATTTTACGGTAGAGGAGTAGCAACAACACGAGATGCTTGGTGTTACAATTCTTCTCTAAAAGAATTGATTTTTAACATCAAAAAGACGATTACCTTTTTTAACAATGAATTAGAAAGGTATAATTCTATTAAGAAAGATAAACCTAAGGTTAAGCCCAATGATGTAATATCATATGATTCGACACAATTCAGTTGGTCAGGAAATCCAATTATGTGGCTTACATCTAATAGGCCTATGGAATATGATGATGACAATATTTACACTGGTTTATATAGACCTTTTTTTAAACAGAAAGCTTATATTCACAGAAGTCTTAATGAACGTGTCTATCAGATGCCGAAGCAATTTCCTCTAAATTCCTCAAGTAATATTGTAATTTGTGTATCTCAAAGCTTTAAAGATGGTTCAGTATTAATATCAAATTGTATCCCAGACTTACATTTAAATGGAGATACCCAAGCTTTTCCTTTATACTACTACGAGGAGCGCAAGGTACAGCAACGTACACTTTTCGATAATGCCGATAGTGGCGATGGCGACTATATCCGCAGGGATGGGATTAGCGATTTTATCCTGGAAAGAGCCAATAAGCAATATGGGAAGAATGTAACCAAGGAGGATATATTTTACTATGTATATGGCTTTCTGCATAGCCCCGAGTACCGCACCAAGTTTGCCAACGACCTAAAGAAGATGCTACCCCGCCTACCCTTGGTAGAGGATGTAAGGGATTTTTGGGCATTCAGCAAGGCAGGGCGCAAGCTGGCCGATCTGCATATTAACTACGAGAGCGTTTCACCCTACGAGGGTGTAAAGGTTTTGGAGTCAGAGCAGTCAGGGCTTGACTTCAAGTCAAACCCTGACTACTACAAGGTGCAAAAAATGCGCTTCCCCAAGAAAGACCAGAAGGATACCATTATCTACAACAGCCGAATTTCCATTACCAACATCCCACCCGATGCTTACAACTACGTTGTAAATGGCAAAAGCGCCATAGAATGGATAATGGAACGCTACCAAGTAACCATCCACAAGCAAAGCGGCATAAAAAACGACCCCAACGACTGGGCCACCGAAGTGGGCAACCCACGCTACATCCTAGACCTACTCCTAAGCATCATAAACGTAAGCATACAAACCAACGATATTGTTAGGGGATTGCCGGGGGTGGAGTTTGGGTAAACCTTTTAATAATATAAATAATGAGTGTAATTACTATAAGAAAACTCTCTTCATGGCAAGAGTTTATAGAAGAAAACAATTCTTCAAATGAAGAATTTATTTGCAGAGGACACACCAATGAGGTTAGAAATGGCGAATTTATAGAGTGGGAAATAGTTTCTTCATTTAATAGATATTACTCTGACTTAAACTTTAGATTTGAATCAATACTAGGTCAACAACTTGAGGAAAGTTTATTTGAATCGTATTATGGTAACTACAAATGTGTAAAAGACTATAAAATTAATAATGTTAATACTTTAACTAAACTATATTTTCTTCAACATTATGGTGTGCCTACTTGTTTGATTGATTTCACTTATAACCCATTTATTGCACTATATTTTGCCATATCAAATATTAAAGGGCAACAAGCTGGGAAATATTCTTTTGATGGTATTCCAAATTTTTACCCAGATAATTATCATATATCGGTTTATAAAATCAATGTAAAATTATTAGTTGAGAAATTTGAGGTGAATGAAATAAAACACATTGACAATTCTTTATTTCTTAATTATTTTGAATACAGAAAGTTTTATCTTGGGAATATGGGAATTTATATAGCTTTAGATAAAAACCCTGAAAAGAAACTTAGTAATAATGTTCAAAATCACAATTTAATAAAACAACAGAGTTGTTTTATTCTATTTGACAATGGAGATGCTTCAGGGGTTAGTCTTGAAACTTTTATCAACAAATATTCTGATGATAATCAAATTTCACTAACTAAGCCCCTAATAGAAGTTTTCAAAATACCTTATAATTCAATCTTAAGAAAACAAAGGTCAAAACATCCAAGTAGCAAAAGCCTTTTCAAATATTTACACATCAATGGAATCTCTGGTCAGTCACTATTTAATGACTTCCAAGGATTAAAGTATGACTTAAATTTTTTCCATCAATTTTAGGCTATGTCTTATCTGTTAGATAGTTTCTATAACCAGCTCGAAGAGTTGACTTCTTTGAATAGTTGGGATATTTTTAGTCAACTAAAACCATTTGATGAAAGGTTAGATAATAACATCGAAGAAAAGATAAAAACAGAAAGAAAAGTCCTATCAATTCAAATAAACAATGGTGATTTAATACCATTAACTTCAACTACTAATACTAAAGGAGAGGCAATTTCTTATCCAATCATAGAATCCTTCACCCCCAAAGAAGTTGATTATCTTAGAAATAGACTGCTAGAAACAAGTAATATTTGGATAAAAAGTAGGTATTCTCATCTACTTTGGAATATAACCAAGAATAATCAGTTTGCAGAGATTGCGCTTCATTCATATTTGAAAATCATCGAAAAGATAGTAGTTCTAAATTTTAACAGTTACTACTTAGTCGATATAATACAATATATCAAAGCATTAGTTTTGATTTCAGAAAAAACAAGGATTGAAAAGGAGTTAGTAAAAAATACTTTAATAAAATTCATTGAAGCAAAGCATACCCCAAGTATTATTAAAGTAAGTATTATTGAAACAATTGAAACCAGTAAACTTTTCAAAGCCAAAGAAATAGAGTTTGCAATTTCAATCCTGTTAGGTCTTGTTACAATAACAGAAGAGGGGAGCTATACGGCCAACAAGTTATTTCTTAATCTTGCTATAAAAATAGCAGAAAGACTAAAAAAGAACACATCTGAGTATTACATTAAACTTGCTGAAAATGAGAGTTTGGTTATATCTAAACATCCAGATGAAGAAGACTTTATTCGTTTCACCACCTTCGGAGAAATGGCTATGTACTATAGAAAGGGAGGTGATTTAGAAAATTGCAATAAATACTTGAAAGAATATACCCGATTAAAAAGTAAAATAACCCTTGGAAGGTATCAGAAAAAGTTTACTGAAGAGCAAACGAAGACAATTAATGAATACCTAAATGATAAGTCAGATATTCTTCTAAAATATCCTGTTGATATAATTATACAAATTTCTAACATCAACCGATGACCTGTTAATAAAGAATGAGTTGCTTAAAGAACTGACAGTGAAAGAATACAAAAACTCGCTAATCAATATTTTTACTGTTACAGAGTTTGATGAAAATATCAATTACAGAAAATCACCATCTCTCTTTTCTTCTGATAAAATGAGATTTGTTTATTTCTCAATTCATTACAATACCTTTGTTTTTCCTTTGTTAATCAAGATATTTGCAAATGGAATAATTAATGGTAAAATTAATTACTTTTCTTTTTATAAATCCTTAAAAGATAACACATGGTATGGTCAACGTTTTGAGAAAAGATTAGCTGAGAGGGATTTGGATGAAAATACAACTTGGTTAAGTCTTTTTGCACCTGCTTTGTACGAATATTTTGCACAAATAGAAATGGGATTTATTATGACGGGAAGGCAAACTCCTAACTATATTCTATGCATTGACTCATTAACTTTAAAATTTGAGGGTGCTATGAGAGACTTCATTAGGTTAATTGGAGGAAATACGTCAGTTGAAAAGGAAGGTGAATTTAGAGAGCAAACCCTTGAACAATTATTATCTAATAAAACTATACTCGAAAATTTTTCAATTGAGGATATTACACTATTTGAATATGTATTTACAAACAAGGGTTGGAACATTAGGAACAATGTGGCTCATTGCTTTTATCCATACTCAAGCTATTCATTTGAGAAAGCAACAATAGTATTGTTATGTATTTTGCGGCTTGGACGATATAGGCTTAAATAAACTATTGAAATAATTTAAAAAAAGGGAAATGGCACTTGATTACATATGGATAAAAGGATTTAGAGTCCTTAAAGAGATTGGATTTAATCTTTCTTCATCTAGGAAATTTACATATAATAAAAGTTCAAAAGTATTATCGATAAGAGAAGCACATAATTCTTTAGGATCTTTTTTTGGTAATCACATAACTGAAGTTACTGGTTTAATTGGTGAGAATGGAGCAGGTAAGTCATCACTTTTTGAATTTATTGTAAGAAATCTCGCAACCTTACATTACCATGAGAGTTATGCTATATATCCTGATGGCGATTTTTTTGCTATTTTCTCAAAATATATACTTATAAAAAACAAAAATTTAATTAGTAATACTGACGAATTAGAAGCTTTTGGGTACAAGTTTTTTGATTATGGGATTGATTCAAATTCTGCAATCTTTATTAGAAAGTTTGAGCCATATAAAAACTTAGTATACGTATATTACTCAAACGCTTTTGATTATAAGAACTTTGTGGACAGTGCCAGTAATTTAACTGATGTTTCAACAAATTCTCTATTAATAGATGAAACTGTTGATTCAGGGGGAAAGGCAATGTTTTTTCATTTTGTTTTTTTAGAAATAAAAAGGCAAATTGAATATATTTCTGAGAATGCTCTTAAATTACCATTTAAATTGCCAGAAGAGTTATATATTGAAATTTCTGAGAATGTTTATCTGTATAGATATTTAATTACAGGTAAGTCTTTATTTGAAAAAGGATTAGGCAATATTGCAGAGTATTGCAGAATGCCACTACCAACCCATTTAAACGAAAAGTTTAAAAAATTACTTTTTAGAAATATAATTAAGTATAGGGGTTACAATAATATTGATTTATATAAAGATTTAACCATTGATGAATTAGATGATATCTATAATAATGATTTCTCAAGTTTATCTGAACTGAAACCCAAACAGCAAGAAGATAATTAGCCCCAAAATTTAGACAACAAGTATAATTTGAAAATTTAGTAAACTTGTTGCTATGAAAAAGAGAAAGAATTTTACATCAGGACTTAAAACCAAAGTGGTTCTTGAGGCCCTTCAA
>Ga0334899_1002936_pt1 | contig 12617 bp, 9 predicted proteins | sample GraSluR3_MG_FD_207219 | JGI IMG/M metagenome (GOLD analysis project Ga0334899, IMG submission 207219) | Sludge microbial communities from methane-producing bioreactor in Wageningen University, Netherlands - Granular Sludge_8_08-R3 | ecosystem: Engineered > Bioreactor > Anaerobic > Unclassified ... | reverse complement strand
CTGTGGGATGGGAGTGATTGCGATTGATTGCTATGAAGGACGTTTCAAAGGTATATCCGAACGGTACGGCTGCCCTTGAAGGGATAGATATTGATATACATAAGGGCGAATTTGTGTTTTTTGTGGGTTCCAGCGGTGCGGGTAAATCAACCCTGGTAAAGCTGCTGCTTAAGGAAGAAAACCCCACCTCCGGAGCCATTACCATAGACGGTGTAACGCTGAATACGTTAAAAAGACGCCAGGTTCCGTACTTAAGGAGAAAACTGGGCGTTGTGTTCCAGGACTTCCGGCTGCTGCCGGACAAAACGGTAGCCGAGAATGTGGCCTTTGCAATGCATATAGTGGGAGCCTCCAAAAGGGAGATTGTAAGGCAGGTGCCAAGGGTCCTGTCAATAGTAGGCCTGGGAGACAAGGCCGAAGTATTCCCCAGTCAGCTGTCGGGGGGAGAGCAGCAGAGAGTGTCGATGGCAAGGGCAATAGTGAACAACCCGACACTGCTGATTGCCGACGAACCCACCGGCAATCTTGACCCGGATACCGCCTGGGAGATAATGAAAATACTTAAGGAAATAAACCAGAGGGGTACAACGGTGATTATGGCCACCCATGCCCGGGATATAGTAAATTATATGAGACAGAGGGTAATTACCCTCGACAGGGGCAGGATTGTAAGAGACCAGGAGAGGGGAGGGTACAGCTTTGAAGATTAGAACGCTGGGACTGCAGCTAAGGCAGGGTTTTTCCGGCCTGTGGAGGAACAGGGTAATGACCCTTGTGGCAATAGGTTCGGTTACGGCGGTTTTGCTGGTGCTTGGGCTGTCCCTTCTGACCATAATAAACATAAACAGTTTGGCGGACTATATAGAATCAAGCGTGGAGATCAAGGCCTTTCTCGAGGAAGAACTGGATTCTTCACAGGTACAGACAATAGGTGAAAGAATCGCGCGGGTACAGGGCGTAAAGGAGATTGACTTTGAAACCAAGGAAATGGCCCTTCGGAAGTACAGGGAGCAGTTGGGAGACGACGGCAGCCTGCTTGAGGGGTTGGAGGGAGAGAACAATCCCTTTCCCAGTTCATATATAGTAAAGGTTGAGGACCCGAACACCATCGGTAGTATTGCGGACGAAATAGCCGTATTTAAAGGTGTAGAGGAGGTCCAGTACGGCAAGGATGTCGTTGAAAAGCTGTTGGCTTCCACCAACCTTATCAGGGTGGTGGGCACGGTACTGATATGTATTCTGGCCTTCATTTCGGTGTTTATTATATCCAATACAATAAAGATGACGGTGGTGGCACGAAGGAAAGAGATAAGGATAATGAAATACATCGGCGCCACCGACAGCTTCATAAGGTTCCCGTTTATCATCGAAGGGCTTATGATGGGCATAATTGGTGCAGCCTTTGCTTCCGGAATGGTTGCTGCCATATACAATTATTTTTACAAGTCAATGCACAGCAGTTTTGGCGGTATTTTTGTAATGATATCCGGCTACCTTGCACCCTATTCCCAGTCCCTTTACGATACATCCCTTATCCTTTTGGGGGTAGGGATGGTGATAGGCGTGGCAGGCAGCGGTATATCCCTGAGGAGATTTCTCAAAGTATAAAAGCCGGGAAACCGGCTTTTATAAATGCAAACACAAACACCGCAAACACCGGGGACGGTTCTTTTTGTTTGCATCAAAATCTATTGGGCAAACTGAAACTATGGAACAAGTATCGTCTCCCGTTATATAAAGCCCGGCAGGGCAATCTATTTCTTTGAAATGGCAATTATCTGGTGGTATAATGGATACGTGTTAATATTATCGGGTGTAACTGCGTATATTGTTTATATGTAAAGATTGACGGGAGGAAGCCTCAATGAAATTTAGTCTAAGGTCACTGCTGGGAACAGCTGCCTTTTTGTTGGTGGCGGTTATGATTACCCTGAGCGTGATCAATTTTGTATCCATACCGCTTCCCGGAGGGGGCGTAATTTTATCTGCAAGGGATTATAACAGCCTGAAGGAGCTCAATAAATTCATCAGGGTTAAAACATTCCTGGATTCGCATTACTACCGGGACACCGCCCCGGCGGTTCTCGAAGAAGGGGCGATACGGGGTATGCTGGAAGCCCTGGAAGACCCCTATACAGTTTATATGGATAAGGACGAATACGATTCCTTTATGACCCACACAACCGGTACCTATGAAGGAATCGGCCTGGTGGTTGAAGGAGGAGAAGACGGTTACATAAGGGTGGTTGCACCCATAGAGGATACGCCCAGCGCCAGGGCCGGGATAAGGACAGCCGACAGGATAATCAGGGTGGACGGCCATGAAGTGTATGCGGACCAGCTGGAACGGGCGGTTGCAATGATGAAGGGCCCCGAAGGCACCGAGGTGATGCTTACGATAATGAGGGAGGGGCTTCCCGAACCCTTTGACGTAAAGATTGTACGCCAGGAGATCCGGCTTGTAACGGTTAAGTCCGAGGTTATCGAGAATAACATAGGTTATGTCAGGATATCAGCCTTTGACGAAAAAACCGACGAGGACTTCAGGGTACAGATAAAGCAGCTGCAGGGGGAAGGCATCCAAGGGCTGATACTGGACCTTCGGGGCAACCCCGGAGGGCTGCTTGACGTGGTGGTAAGGGTTGCGGACTTTATTATGGGCAAAGGGCTTATAGTATATACCGAAGACAGGCAGGGAAACAGGAACGAAGAGCTTTCCGACAAAGGTGAACTGGGCCTGCCCCTCGTGGTGTTGGTGGACGGAGGCAGTGCCAGCGCTTCCGAGATACTGGCCGGCGCGATACAGGATTCGGAAACCGGTATACTGGTGGGTACAAGGACCTTTGGCAAGGCGCTGGTGCAGACGATACAGGGGCTGGGCGACGGTTCGGCCATTAAGATGACCATTGCCCAGTACTATACACCAAAGGGCAGAAGCATCCAGGGCAGCGGCATACAGCCGGATTATGTGGTGGAACGGCCTGAGGATGCGGTTATAGGCGATTACAGTGAAGGGAAAGATACCCAGCTGGCCGAGGCACTGGAGCTGATTAAAAATATTCCCGATTGACATACTTATGGTAACCGGCATCCTGCCTTTGGCAGCCGGTACGCGGTACCAACGATTTGTTTAACCGTGGAGGTGTCCCGATGCTTCCGTTTGTTGATTTAATAATGATGGTTTTGCAGTCCATAATAACCGTTTTTATAAACCCGCTTTTCTGGGTTGTACTGGTGCTGGTGTTCAACCAGTACCAGAAAAGCACTGTCCTGGAAGAGCGTATGCTGGGCAGACAGAGGTACTCAACCTGGGAAAGGATGTCGGGGTCTATCATAACCGGCTTGGCCGGCGGGGTTGTAGGAAGCATCGTTATGGTTATAGTGGGGGTAACCCTGGACAATACCGGAATCCTCTATGTATGGGTAATAGCCATAATCCTTATGCTAATAAATCCCAGGTACATGTGTTTTTCATACGCCGGGGGAGTAGTGGCCCTTTCAAGCCTTATCTTCGGTTTTCCGGTGATTGACGTTCCGGCACTTATGGCCATTGTTGCGATACTACACCTGGTGGAAAGCATGCTCATTTTTTTGAACGGTTCCAGGCAGAGCATACCGGTGTTTATGGAGGACAAAACCTACGGCGTGGTCGGGGCCTTTAACCTGGTAAGGTTCTGGCCCATCCCCATAATCATTATGACGGTGGTCAGCAGCGATATTGTTCCTGCCGGGTCGGTGCCCATGCCCGACTGGTGGCCGCTTTTAAAGCCGATGGGGGTCACCGGGGACATGGAGGATGTAATGTTCCTGATGCTGCCGGTGGTGGCGGCACTTGGCTATAGCGACATTGCAATGGCCGATACGCCGGTTAAAAAGAGCCGCAGCTCGGCGATGAATTTGTTTGCATACAGCGTTGTACTGCTTGCCATTTCGGTTTTATCCTCACACCACAGGTCCCTGCAGTGGCTGGTAGCCATATTCGGCCCCATGTTCCACGAACTGCTTATCATTACCGGCAGGCGGAGGCAGAAAGCGGGCATACCGATATATACCGCCCCGGACAGCGGTGTCCGTGTGCTGGATATATTTTCAGGGGGCGCTGCCCAAAAAATGGGCATATCGTCGGGAGATATAATTACCGGTATAAACGGCAGGAAAGTGGAAGGGGAAGATGACCTGACAGCGGTGCTGCAGCAGTATCCTCCCTATGTATGGGTGGATATTACTACCCTTGAGGGTGAAACCAGGACCCTGGAGTTTTCCAGTTACTCCGAAGGGGTGAGCAGGCTGGATCTGGTTGTGGTACCAAAGGACAGCAGCGTGTCCACAACCGCGGTGGAAATATCAAGCCCCTTAAAAAGGATGCTTGGAAAATGGAGAAGGCGTAGAAACCATACATAAAGCCGCGGCCTGCCAGGGCAGCGGCCGTCATTAAGCTTTGCGGACAGAGGTTGCTATAGGGACAAGCCTGACGGTTTTACCCTATAGCCTTATTAGTTTTTTTACCAGAATATACGGGAGACATAAAAATATGAACATAATTAGGGGCAGAACGGATTTGAACAGGAAAATACTTTTTCTCGCATGGCCTGTGATACTGGAAATGGCCCTGCACATGTTTGTATGGGTATTCGACACTGCAATGGTGGGCAGGCTGAGCGCCGAGGCCCTTAACGCGGTAGGGCTTGGCGGGCAGATAGTCTTTACGTTGACCGCTGTTTTTGCGGGCATAGGCATCGGGGCAATGGCCCTGGTGGCCAGGCACACCGGTGCAGGGGAAAGGGATGATATAGAAAGGGTGGCCTCCCGGGCCCTTGGGCTTTCCTTTATTATAGGAATTTCCCTGGCGGTGACGCTGGGTCTTTTCTCCCGGGCACTGCTGCAGAGTTTTGTAAAGGACGCGGTGGTGCTTGAATACGCCGTGTCCTATATGAAAATTACTTCTGCCGCCGCGGCGTTTATGGTTCCCCTAAGCGTATCCGGCTATATAATGAGGGGTGCCGGCAATACCAGGACGCCCATGGTTATTGCGGCTATTGCCAACGGGATAAATGTTGTGGGCGATTATGTGCTGATTTTCGGCAAATTCGGCTTCCCGCGCCTGGAAGTGCTGGGTGCGGCTTCCGCCACCGCCGCAGGCCAGGTTATAGGTTCGGCAGTAATAATAGGTATGCTGGTATGCGGCCGGTGGGGCATCAGGATCAGGTTCAGGCACATGTTCAGGCTGGATAGAGATTTTGTCCGGAAGATTTTACACCTGAGCATACCTGCTTCGATGGAGGAGTTCATCAACAGCGGTAGCAGGGTGATATCCTCGCTGTGGATCTCGGGTATGGGTGCGGTACCCTTTGCCGCCAATTCAATAGCCGTATCGGCGGAGAGCATATCCTTTATGCCGGGTTACGGTTTTGCCGTGGCGGCCTCCGCCCTGGTGGGACAGAACCTGGGCGCCAGCATGAAGGACGATGCCGAGAACAGTGCCCTTCAGTCCACCGTTATGGGAGTTCTTTTCATGACGGCTACCGGCCTTATGTTTTTCCTTTTCCCGACGCTAATAATAGCCATTTTCACAAACCTGCCGGACGTTATGGCCCTGGCGGTAAAGTGTATAAGGATAGGTGCCTTTGAACAGCCCTTTATCGCCCTCAGTATGGTAATGGCCGCTTCGCTGAGGGGAGCCGGGGATACCAGGGGCCCGTTCATGGTGGCAGCGGCAAGCAACTGGTTTGTGAGGCTTCCTCTTATCTATATGGTGGTTTACGTGTGGCGTATGGAAGTAACCTATGTATGGGTTGCAACCCTTATACAGTTTGTGGTAGAATCCGGGCTGCTTACCCTGAGATTTTTGAAAAGGCGCTGGAAGGATATTGACCTTGAAACCATTTAGTAATATAATATTCGGAGGCGAACAGGTGTTCCGAACAGGGGTGATATAATTTGGATAATAAATTTAGACTGGTTTCGGATTACAAACCGGCGGGGGACCAGCCGGCTGCCATAGATGATCTTGTATACGGACTGCAGAGGGGGGACAGGCTACAGACCCTTCTGGGCGCCACCGGTACCGGCAAAACCTATACAATGGCCAATGTAATAGAAAGGGTGCAGAGGCCCACCCTTGTCATAGCGCACAACAAGACTTTGGCGGCGCAGCTGTGCAGCGAGTTCAAGGGTTTTTTTCCGGACAACTCGGTGGAATACTTTGTTAGCTACTACGATTACTACCAGCCCGAGGCCTATGTTCCCCACAGCGATACATACATCGAAAAGGATTCTTCGATAAATGACGAGATTGACAAGCTGAGACACTCGGCCACCGCAGCGCTTTTCGAACGGCGGGACGTAATAATAGTGGCCAGTGTGTCCTGTATATACGGTCTCGGCGACCCGGAGGACTACAGCCAGCTTATGATATCCCTGCGTCCCGGCATGATCAGGGACAGGGACGAGGTAATAAGAAAACTGGTGGAAATACATTACGAGAGGAACGATATAAACTTTATCAGGGGCACCTTCAGGGTACGGGGGGACGTTTTGGAGATATTCCCGGCCGAGGCTTCCAACAGGGCGATGAGGGTGGAATTTTTCGGCGATGAAATAGAGCGGATAACCGAGATTGACAGCGTAACCGGCGAAGTTCTGGGCAGCAGGAGCCACCTTTCGGTCTTCCCCGCTTCCCACTATGCCACCTCCGGGCACAAGCTGAAAAGGGCGGTAGAGACTATTTCGGAGGAACTGGAGGAGAGGCTAAAAGAGCTGAGGGCCCGGGACAAACTGCTGGAAGCCCAGAGACTGGAGCAGAGGACCAGGTACGATTTGGAGATGCTTACCGAGATGGGTTACTGTAGCGGTATAGAGAACTATTCGCGGCATTTAAGCGGCAGGTCGCCCGGCAGCAGGCCCTACACTTTAATCGACTATTTCCCAAGGGATTTCCTTATTATAATAGACGAATCCCACGTATCGGTACCGCAGATAGGGGCAATGTACAATGGCGACAGGTCCAGGAAGGAAACGCTTGTGGAGTACGGTTTCCGGCTGCCTTCGGCCCTGGACAACAGGCCCCTTAAATTCAAAGAGTTTGAAGAACTGGTCAACCAGGCGGTGTTTATAAGCGCTACGCCGGGGCCCTATGAAAGGAAGAACAGCCGCCGGATAGTGGAGCAGATAATACGCCCCACAGGCCTTGTGGACCCGCAGATAGAATTGAGGCCGGTGGAGGGCCAGATTGACCACCTGGTGGGTGAAATAAGGCAGAGGGTTGACAAAAACCAGAGGGTGCTGGTCACAACCCTTACCAAAAAGATGGCGGAGGATTTGACCGTCTACCTGAAGGATATTGATATCGAAGTGCGGTACCTGCATTCGGATATAGACACCCTTGAGCGGATGGAGATAATAAGGGACCTGCGGCTGGGCGTATTTGACGTGTTGGTGGGGATTAACCTCCTTCGGGAGGGCCTGGACCTGCCGGAAGTGTCGCTGGTTGCTATCCTTGATGCCGACAAAGAAGGCTTCCTGCGCTCAGAGACATCGCTGATACAGACGGTGGGCAGGGCCGCCCGGAACGTGGACGGTAAAGTGATAATGTACGCGGACAGGGTTACCGGCTCGATGAGAAGGGCGATTGATGAAACCGAACGCAGAAGGAAGATTCAGCTCGAGTTCAACAAAAAGCACGGCATTACCCCGCAGAGCATAAGAAAAGCCGTTGCAGACGTAATAGAAGCCACCAAGGTTGCCGAGGAAGAGGAAGTGCCCTACAGCGTACTGGAAAATGTCCTGGACGGTTCCGGGGCAGTGGAGGATGTGCTTAGGGAACTGGAGAAGGAAATGAGGCAGGCTGCCGCCAAGCTGGACTTTGAAAGGGCGGCGGCCTTAAGGGACAGGATATTTGCTGTTAAGAAAGGGATGAACGAGTGAAACCATGGCAAAGGACAAAATAATTATAAAGGGAGCAAGACAGCACAACCTGAAAAACCTGGACATACAGCTGCCGCGGGACAGGTTTATAGTGATAACCGGGTTAAGCGGGTCGGGGAAGTCTTCCCTGGCCTTTGATACCATATACGCCGAGGGACAGAGAAGATACGTGGAATCCTTGTCCGCCTATGCAAGACAGTTCCTGGGTCAAATGGACAAGCCGGACATAGACTATATAGAAGGCCTGTCACCGGCCATATCCATAGACCAGAGGACCACCAGCAAAAACCCCCGTTCCACCGTGGGCACCGTTACCGAGATATACGACTACCTGCGGCTTTTGTTTGCAAGGGCGGGTACGCCCTACTGCCCGCAGTGCGGCATAGAGATAACCCAGCAGACTGTGGAACAGATGGTGGACAGCGTTATGGGCCTTGCAGAGAGGACCAAAATTCAACTGCTGGCACCTATAGTGCGGGGCCGGAAAGGCGAGCACACAAAACTTTTGGAAGAAATGAGAAAGTCCGGTTACGTCAGGGTAAGGGTGGACGGCGAGACCATGGACCTCGGGGAAGAGATAAAGCTGGACAGGAACAAGAAGCATACGCTGGAGGTGGTGGTGGACCGGCTGGTGGTCAAGGCCGGCATAGAAAAAAGGCTGGCGGATTCGATTGAAACCTGCCTCAAGCTGTCCAAGGGCGTGCTTATAGTAGACGTGACAGGCGGCAGTGAAATGGTGTTCAGCCAGAACTATGCCTGTATAAAGTGCGGTATTAGCATGGAAGAGTTAAGTCCCAGATTTTTTTCATTCAACAGCCCCTACGGCGCTTGCCCAAAATGCAACGGTCTGGGGAATTTCTTCAAGGTGGACCCCGCCTTAATAATACCCGATACCGGAAAAAGCCTGAGGGGAGGGGCCGTTACATCCATGTCGGCTTCCGAGGACAGCTGGTACTACGGAATGGTTGAAGCGATACTGAACCATTACGGCTATACCGGCGATACCCCCTTCAGTGAAGTGGACAAAAAAACGATGGATATGATACTGTTCGGCTCGGAGGGCCAAAAGTTCCGTGTAAGTCACAGGGGTAAATACGGCGAAAGGGTGTACAGTGTTCCCTTTGAGGGCGTGGTCAACAACCTGCAGAGGCGTTACAGGGAAACCCAGTCGGATTATATTAAGAATTATATCGAGACCTTTATGAGCGTAATACCCTGCCCGGAATGCCGGGGTACCCGTCTCAAGGACGAGGCCCTTGCGGTGAGGATTGGTGACAGAAACATAGCCCAGATTACCGACATGTCGGTGGCTGAAGCCCTCGACTATTTCAACCGCCTTGAACTGGAAGGCAGCAGGCAAATAATTGCCCACCAGATTTTAAAGGAGATAAAGGAGCGGCTTGGATTTTTGGTAAACGTCGGACTTGACTACCTTACCCTTTCAAGGGCGGCGGGTACTTTGTCCGGGGGAGAAGCACAGCGTATAAGGCTTGCAACACAAATCGGGTCCAGCCTGGTGGGGGTTCTGTATATACTGGACGAGCCCAGCATAGGCCTGCACCAGCGGGACAACCGGCGGCTGATAGATACCCTCCGAAGGCTCACCGATTTGGGCAATACCCTTATAGTGGTGGAGCACGACGAGGAGACCATCCGCTCGGCGGACCACATACTGGACATAGGTCCCGGCGCCGGTATCCACGGCGGCAGGGTGGTGGCGGAGGGCCCCCTTGAGGATATCCTGGCCTGCCGGCAGTCTGTGACCGGTCAGTACATTAGGGGAGACAGGGAAATTTCGGTGCCGGAAATGCGCAGGAAGCCGAACGGCAAGCATGTTGTTGTAAAGGGAGCCGCGGAAAATAACCTTAAGGACCTGGACGTGGATTTTCCGCTGGGAGTGTTCGTGTGCGTAACCGGAGTGTCCGGCTCGGGTAAGAGCACGCTGGTGAACGAAATATTGTACAAGGGAATAGCCCAGAGGCTGTACAGGTCCAGGGCAAAACCCGGGAAGCACGGCAGTATAGAAGGTATAGAGAATATTGACAAAATAATTGACATCGACCAGTCGCCGATAGGCAGGACTCCGCGGTCAAACCCGGCCACCTACACAGGGGTGTTTGACCATATCCGTGACCTGTTTGCATCCACGCCGGAGGCAAGGATGAGGGGCTACAAAAAAGGCAGGTTCAGCTTTAACGTTAAGGGCGGAAGATGCGAAGCCTGCCGCGGGGACGGGATAATCAAGATAGAAATGCATTTTCTGCCGGACGTGTACGTACCCTGCGAACTGTGCAAGGGAAAGAGGTACAACAGGGAAACGCTGCAGATAAGGTACAAGGGTAAAACAATTTCCGACGTGCTTGACATGACGGTGGAGGAGGCACTGGAGTTTTTCGGGAATATACCACCTTTGAAAAGAAAGCTTAAGACCATGTACGACGTGGGGCTGGGGTATATAAGGCTGGGGCAGCCCTCCACCCAGCTGTCGGGCGGAGAAGCCCAGCGGGTCAAGCTGGCCACCGAGCTCAGCAAAAGAAGTACCGGCAAAACCTTGTACATCCTGGACGAGCCCACCACCGGGCTGCATTTCGAAGACGTGAACAAACTGATTGGCGTTCTATCCCGTTTGGCCGACGGCGGCAATACTATAATAGTGATAGAGCACAATCTTGATGTGATAAAGACCGCAGACTATATAATAGACCTGGGCCCCGAGGGCGGGGACCGGGGCGGCCGGGTTATAGCGGCCGGTACCCCGGAGGAGATAGCCCGGGAGAAACATTCATTTACCGGCCAGTTCCTAAAAAAAATATTAGAGAAACAGAAACAGTAGGGACGGTTCTTTTTGTTTGCAAAAATAAAAGAAGCCCCGGCTTATTCAGCCGGGGTTAAATAGTACCTGTACTGTGATACCGGTTGTATTTTATATTATAATTCCCCTGACCATGCCGCCGGAATCCAGTATAAAGCCGCCGGTGTTTCCGCATTTAAGCTGGTAAAAGTGAATATTCTTTTCATCGTTTTGATGCAGTATTATTACCGCGTCCCGGTTTACTGCAAGGGGGTTTTGCACCGGAATACTGTTGTCGTCAAAGTGTTGTTGTATGGTAATGTTATAGGCTTCATAGTCTATATCGGTTATTTCTCCGTACACGAATAGTTCGCCCTCATCCGGACGGCACTCGGTCAGGGGAAACCTTAAATCAGGGTTGTTTATCACCACGGTTCTTATATCGGGGTTCCACTCCACGTCCCTGTCCAGGGCGGTACATATGAACCTGATTGGCACGTACACCCTGGCGTTGTGTATAAATGGCTGCTGCTCAAGGTCCACCGGCCGGCCGTCCACCAGTATTTGCACACCGCTGCGGTGTACTTCAATGGTTTCGGCCGTGCCTGCTGCATTGATGGTCAGCGATGTAAGTATAAGGAATATGACTGCTGCTACCGTTGTTTTTGACATACGGCATCCTCCTTTCTTATACCCGGATTATTGCCGCAGCAAACATATATTATACCTGTTTCGGTTATAAAACCCATGGGCATAAAAAAACGGCTGCGCCCCCGGTATGGGGGACTGCCGTTTCGGTTTGCCGTAAGACCCGATTTAAACTCAGCTTTCTACTGTTCGCGGGACAGCGAATCCCTGCAGTACCCCATTATGCCCAGGCGGATAAGCAGCGTGTGGATTATGAAGGGGAATGTGAAGGTGTATATGAGCAGTGCCGCAGCCCTCGGCAGTATTGTGACGCCAACCGGGATTCCAAACAGTATCTGCAAAAAATACGGGGTGAGAATAGTGGAGGTAACAAGCTGGGTTACGAACACTATCCAGCCGATGTAAAGGTGGCTTTTGTATCCCTGGCTGTTTACAAGCATCATAATGCCGGGTATTATACCGCTCAGGGCTTTAACCAGCGTGAAATGTGGCATATAGGCTCCCATGGGGTTAATGAAATACCCAACCACGTCGCTCAGAGCTCCCACCATACCACCCGAAAAAGGGCCGAAGGTAATCCCCGCAAGGATAACAGGCAGGTCTCCAAGACCTATTCTTATGCCTTCCACCCCCGCAAAGGCTATCCGGATGCTTGCAATCCTTGTAAGTATTATGCTCAGCGAAGTCAAAAGCGCCATTAATACCAGCTGTTTTGTGGTAAACCTCATTGTAAGTCCCCCTCCGAAATTGCATATCTTCAGTATGGGCTTCACGGAAAAGCTGTCTGCTTTAAGTGAAGCCGCTGAATATTTTACATTTTTTTTATTTTAAAAATGATTATCTATATAATACAATAGGATAAAGGGTAATTCAATAGCGATATGTAAGGCAGGGGTGATTGACATGGACAAAGCGAAAGTTTTTAATGCCGGGGATTTCCCGGACAGGCCCGGCGTTTATATAATGAAGAATGAAAGCGGCCGCATAATATATATAGGCAAGGCAAAAAGCCTTAAAAAAAGGGTTAAGCAGTATTTTCAAGGCGGCAATGACATAAAAACACGGCTGCTGGTGGACCGGATTGAAAATATTGAATACATCGTTACCCAGACCGAGCTGGAAGCCCTCATACTGGAGTGCAGCCTCATTAAAAAGCACAGGCCCAGGTATAATATACTGCTCAAGGACGATAAAAACTTTCCCTATATCAGGGTTACCATGGAGGAGGATTATCCGCGGCTGGTGTTTGCCCGGA
>Ga0334899_1002925_pt1 | contig 12655 bp, 13 predicted proteins | sample GraSluR3_MG_FD_207219 | JGI IMG/M metagenome (GOLD analysis project Ga0334899, IMG submission 207219) | Sludge microbial communities from methane-producing bioreactor in Wageningen University, Netherlands - Granular Sludge_8_08-R3 | ecosystem: Engineered > Bioreactor > Anaerobic > Unclassified ... | reverse complement strand
ACTCATCTATATTATCATTCTTGTTTTTGTGGTGTTTTTAATTGTGAAATACTGGAAAACAGGGCGTAAAAGCTGAAGGATTTGAAGGATTTGAAGGTTCGAAGAGTTTGAAGGTTCGAAGAGTTCGAAGGTTTTTTAGAGTTTGGAATTTGGAGGGTTGAACATTATTTTTTGTAATTTTTTATGTACTGCTACAAATATCCACGACCGGCGTTAACGACAGATGCTTTGATTTATGTAAAAGAAAACGGCATTTTTTTGGTTTTACTCATTCAGCGGGGAATTGAACCATTTAAAGGGAAATGGGCTTTGCCAGGCGGGTTTGTTAATATGGACGAGCTGCTGGAAACGGCCTGTAAACGTGAGTTGCTGGAAGAAACCGGGTTGATATTGGAAAAAATGGATCAGTTCAGAACGTTCGACGCCATTAACCGCGATCCCCGCCACCGTACCATTTCAGTTGTTTTTTCAGCTGAACTCTCCGAAAAGAAAGAGGTCAAGGGTGGCGATGATGCCGATAAGGCCGGCTGGTTTCCGGTAAACGAACTTCCCGACATGGCTTTCGATCATCGCGGGATTCTGGACGCATTTTTTCAGGAAATCAGTTAACCAAAAAGTATCAAAAAAAAAAGCAACTCATTTTGAGCTGCTTTTTGCGGTGCGGACGGGACTCGAACCCGCGACCCTCGGCGTGACAGGCCGATATTCTAACCAAACTGAACTACCGCACCATTTAAATTTTTTCTTTTAGAACTCCCTGTTTCCGGTTGATACCGTTTGAAAACGGTGCTGCAAATATATACTTTCTTTTTTTTCCTGCAATACAAAAAAAACATATTTTTTGTTTGGTTCTTAAGGTGCTGAAATTCAGTGTTTCGGTTTGCCCTATTTTTTAACTTTCACCAGTTTCTTGGCAGAAAGTATGCTTTCTCCATCCCAGCGGTAGGCTAATAATGCGTTACTGTTGGCAATGCAGGTGTCGAGACAGCAAATGTTTGGTTTAATAATATGGGGTCCGTTTTTCCGGCAGTAATGTCCGAAAAACACGATAGGGGCATCGTGAGGGTAGGGAATACTGTCAGTAAGGATTTCAGGAGGAACGGTATAGGAGGGCAGCCTGAATTTACTTTCAAAAGAAAGTTCTTCGAATGTTTTTCCGGCAGGTTGTTCCCACCAGCGCATTCTAAATGTGCGGGGTGAAACTCCTTTGTTGGAAATGATTTTCAAATCGCCGGGCATTTTAAAATTTACTCCTTTGGTAAGCAGCCAAACATACCTGGCAAGTTCAGAGCCGTGGTTTTTATGAATATTTCTGAAAACCCCTTTTTTTATTTTTCCCTTGGGAAGATTGTTTTTCAGGTATTCAACAGCATCGTCAGACCAGCAGGCATGGACAACCCGAATGTCTCCAAGTTCAAGAAACAGAGGCAGGGTGCGAAGCCACTTCAAATGGTCCTGCCACTCGTCGGGGTGGTTGGCAAATTCGTTTATGGTTTTTACCGCCGACAACAGATTTTTTACAGGAGGTTTTACCAGCGGCGCTCCTTTTTTGTCTTCCAGATGGGCAATAATGGTATTTATTTCGTGATTTCCGAGAATGGCCAGGGCATTTCCGTTTTCCACCATTGTTCTTATGGTGCGTATGGTCTTTCTGATTTGCGGACCGCGGTTAATAAAATCGCCTACAAATACTGCTTTGCGTCCGGGATTTGCGTATCCGTTGGTTGTTTTAACGTACCCCAGTTGCAGAAGAAGTTTTTTCAGCAGGGGGGCATGTCCGTGTACATCTCCAATAATATCGTACATAAGCAAAAAGTTGCTCTAAAATAAAAAATAGCTGCCAGAAACGACAGCTATTTTCAAAATTATTTTTTTATCTGCTACCAAAAGTAGGCGTAGAATACAAGAATAATGGTGATGATAATAACAGAGTTAATTATATCCCAATAATTATACGAAGATTTTACCTCTGCAATTTGTGCTTTGGATGCTGTTCCAAGCGTTAATCCTGAAATGGCCAGCGGATCTTTGGGCTTGGTAAAGTAACTAATAATTACCATGGAAATAATAACCAGAAAGAAGAGGTAAATTTCGTAATGGAGCCAGTTGTGCACCATGAATATTTTGTAAACCAGCGAAGTTTCCTCAATGCCACCGGCAAAAATATTGAGTCCTAGGCGGGTCATTCCCAGTACAAATCCAATGAGCAAGCCCCATAGCCCTGCGGCAGGTGTGGTTCTTTTCGAAACTACACCCAGCAGGAAAACTGCTGCAATTCCTGGCGCCAGTAACGATTGCACATCCTGCAGGTATTCATACAATACTTTTCCAAGGCCCTTCATAACCGGAATCCAGGCAATGCCAAGTAAAACAATAACAACTGTTGCAATGCGCCCAACAATTACATAATGCCTTTCTTTTTCGTTTGGCCGGTATTTCTGGTAAAAATCAATGGTGAACAGCATGGCCGAGGAATTGAACAATGATGCAAGCGAACTCATCAGCGCAGCCAGAATACCTCCGATTACAATTCCTGTGAATCCCATGGGCAGTAATTCTTTAACCATAGTTGAAAATGCGGCATCGTTTGTTTCGAGCGAAAGGAGCCCTTTTTGCTGAAGTGCGTAGGCAATCATTCCCGGAATCAGGAAAATGAAAACCGGTGTCAGTTTCAGGTAGGCGCCGAAAATGGTTCCGCGGCGCGATTGTTTCATGTCGCGGCCCGAAAGTACGCGCTGAACAATAAACTGGTCGGTACACCAGTACCAAAAACCAATGATGGCCGACCCAAGTATTACGCCAGTCCACGGGAAATCAGGGTCCTTGGGCGAGCGTATCAGACTGGTCATTGAGTCGCCATGAACCGTAACATTGGCGCTGCAAATTTCCATCATTTCATTCCAGCCACCAACCTTTATAAGGCCTAAAACCAGCACGGCAATTGAGCCGATGAGCAAAATGGGTGTTTGAAGCACCGAGGTGTAAAGCACGGCTTTCATTCCTCCAAAAGTGGTGTAAATGCCCGTAAGTACAACAAGTCCTACGGCACTAATCCAGAAGAAGTCGATTTCGTAACCCCAGAATGTAATGGAATCAATATCGAAAACATCTTTAAAAACCACTCCGCCGGCATAAACGGTAACGGCCACTTTGGTTAGTACATAACTTACCAGTGAAATTATGGAGAGGAACGAACGCGCCTGTGGATTGTACCTTCGTTCTAAAAACTCAGGCATGGTAAAAACTTTACTCCTTGCGTAAAAGGGAACAAACAGCCAGCCCAGCATCAGTATCATCCAGCCATGCATTTCCCAGTGAGCCATGGCCATTCCGCTTTCTGCACCGGCGCCCGCAAGGCCCACCAAGTGTTCCGAGCCAATGTTTGAGGCAAAAATGGAGGCTCCAATAGCAATCCAGGTAGCATCGCGACCTGCAAGAAAATAGTCGGTCGCATCTTTGTCTTTCTTTTTCAGGGCATAAAAAACTACACCAATCAGCCCAATCACAAATAATCCCAGCACAATCCAGTCAAGTGTTGCCATCGTTTTTTCTTTTTAGTTTAAAATCTGTTTCGTTGAAAGTAAAATCAGTATTTAATTATTCGTTCCAATTCTTTTTCTGCCTTGTTGAGTTTCACGCGGTAATAATAAGCACCTTTTTTCGATTCGGTTGAATTTTTATGATCGAGTTTTTCAAGCACATTCAGCGAAAGCATTTTTTTTCGGAAGTTGCCGGGGTCAAAAGCACGCTGATAAATGGCTTCGTATAATTTTCGTAATTGCAACAGCGTAAACTTTTGAGGCAGCAGTTCGCTTCCCACCAGGCTCGATCCCGCTTTTTGCTGGAGTTTTTTCAGGGCCAGGGTAATCATTTGGGCATGGTCGAATATCAGCGGGGGAAGATCATTCACTGAATACCATTTGGCCCCGGATTCCTCAATTTTATTTTTCCGGTACCTGTCCATCTGTATCAGGGCGAAATAGGTAATGCTAATAACCCGTGTGAAAGGTTCACGCTCCGGTTCGGCAAAGGTGTTTACCTGCTCCAGAAAAATATTATCGAGCCCGGTAGTGGCCCGCAAAACACGGCAGGCTGCATCTTCCGATGATTCGTTTTCCTGAACGAATCCACCCATCAGCGACCATTCCCCCTTAACGGGTTCAAATGCCCGCGGGTAGAGCAACAGTTTCAGTTCGTCGTTTTCGTATCCGAAAATAACACAGTCAACGGCCACCAAAAACCGGGGATGCTGTTTGTAAAAATTCATTTTTCTGAAATTAGACTGTAAATCTAAAAAAGTGTTTTTTACTGTTTTCGATTTTTCCACGTTTTTTTAGAAAATATGTTATAAAACAGTTTGGGGATGACATTACATGTTTGTTTTCTTTTGTGAGTTTCGATACTTCTTCCACCACTTTCTCCATTTGTGGATCGCGGCCTTTTATCAGGATATTTGGTTCGTCCCAAACTGCAATGTCGGGAGAAACACCTTCTCCTTCCCAAAACCAGTGGCCGGCATTGTCGTACAACCTTGCGCCGGGAACAGTAATGGAACCCCCATCGATTAGCTGGTGGCCGGTTGCCGGACCAACCAAAATACCACGTGTCCGCTCACCCACAATGGGGCCTGCATCCAGCACCTTAAATGCCCAGGGCACCCGTCGCCGCCCGAACCGGCCCGGCCGTTAAGGAGCATTTCCACCGGTCCGGTATTGGTTTTTATGGGGTTGGTGTGATCTTTTCCGTGGCGCCAGTGAAGATCTTTGATGAGATTCCTTTACATTTGAGGAAACAAATTCAGAAAAAATGAAAGACATCAAACGTTACTACTCCTTGCCTGCCGAACCGAATGATATATACAATGCGCTGACTAACAAAAAAATGCTCGAAATTTGGACTGGTGAGGATGCTGTTATGGAACCGGTTGCCGGCACCGAATTCTCATTGTGGGGAGGGAGCATTACCGGTTTGAATATGGAGTTTGAAGAAAACCGGAAAATGGTGCAGCAGTGGTTTTTTGGCGAAGAGAATGAACCTTCCATTGTAACCATCATTTTGCATAAAGATAAAAAAGGAACCAGTGTGGAACTGCGCCACACCAACATTCCCGATGAGGCTTTCGAAAACATTTCCGATGGATGGGACATAGATTTTTTTGACGCGTTGCGGGAATTGTTTATTTGATTTTGAACAGATATACTTTTGAAATATTGAATTTATGCTTAATTTAGTGAACGTAAATTCTTTATTGCAAAAAGTATTTAAAAAAAATGAAACGTCAGTTGAACCTTTTGCTGTTAATTCTATTCCTCCCGGTTGCAACTTTTTCTGCACGAATTATTTCACAGTTTGAAATTGCACGGTGGTACCTCGATGCGGATCTGGTTATTGTTTGTTCTGCTCAAAAAACCGATACCATTATTGTCAGCCGGTTTGATTCACTTAAGGCTGATGGTTTTCGAATTCAGTATGACAGAGTAATAGAAAAGTATCATATTGTAATTGATTCAATTCTAAAATCTTCAACAGATGCAGAACTTCCTGATACGGTTTTTTCGCAGGAATTCACTATTAATTCAAGGGAAATCAAAATCGTTGAACGCATATTTGAAGGAATGGATGAAAACGGGGACTCGGTTTTTTCTTATCTAACTGAAATAAAAGTGGCCCCAGGTTACGATGACAGTTATCTCAGGTTGCAGGATGAGAAATATACAGTCATTTTATCGAAAAAAGATTCCGTTTATGTAATTGATTACTCCACAAAATTGGAAACCTGGATTACGAAGTTACTTGCTGAAGTTGAAGAAATGGGAGAATCATATTTTTACATCTTTTCAGCTGAAAATTTACCTTATTCCCCTTTCCCCACAGAAAATGCACAATGGAATGTTTACCTCGAAAACAGCATCTCTGAGGCTCCGGTAGATACAGTTTTGCTTCGCTATTTTTTGTGTGGAGATACCACGGTAAATCAAATAAATTATAAAAATCTTTGCCTGGAAAAGGGCAGTTTGGCAAATCCGGTAAAAGAACTGGCCGGTTTAATCAGGGAACAGGATAAAAGGATTTATTACAAAGGAATAGATTTTTTAGGCTTTCCGCATGAGGAAGAATATTTATTGTATGATTTTGATGTACAGGAAGGCGACACGGTGTGGCATACAAATTCAGGATATGATTATACCGTGATTGAAACCATTGATTCTGTTAAAATTGACGGGCAACTCAGAAGACGTTACAAAGTGGATACCGGGCGAAATTATTATTTTCAGGACGAAGAATATTGGGTAGAGGGAATTGGGAGCGTGAAAAATGGTTTATTGGGGCATATTACTGATATTCCAACGTGTTGCTACCATTTTTGGGAATTTGTTTGTTACAGCGAAAATGGTGAGACAAAATATTTAAATCCTTCATTTGATGATTGTTATCCTTCGTTTCTTTTTAGCTCGACGGAAGGCGGGTTAAAATTGCCGAAAATTACAATTTATCCCAATCCTGTTACCGGACAGGTATTTGTTGGTGAGGTGCCGCATGGTGATGACTTTAGCCTAACTATCCTTAATTCAACCGGCCAGATAATTTTTGAAAAACAGTTGCAGCCAGGCAAAAACCTTATTCAGTTCCCTGCATTAGACGGACTGGCAGTTGTTGTTATTACTGACTCAAGTGGCAAAGTGGTTAAAGTGGAAAAGATGGTTTCAAATAAATTTTTGCATTGAAACAGAAACAGATGGAAAAATTCAGGCGCGATTTCGAGCCTCCTCTGGCCATTGAAAAATGGGGCTGGCGTTTTCATCATATCGGCATTCCAACTTCGGAAAAAAGTCCGAATGAAAAATACCTGCCTCACCTGAAGTTTTATACTTCCGGATTTGCAAAAAGCCCATTTGGTATTGAATGGATGCGGTTTGATGAAGACTGTCCTCTGCATGAACTGGTAAAAACTGTTCCGCACCTTGCGTTTGAAGTGAATGATTTAGACAAAGAATTGGAAGAACATCGATTCAATATTCTTACTCAACCCATTGCTCCGAGTGGTGGCGTGCGGGTTGTGATGATTGAACACAACGGGGCACCGGTTGAATTAATCGAATTTTCAAAACAAAAAGGTTGATTTACTTACCTGACTGTTTTAAGAGCGGAAGTTTCCCGGAAATATATAAGTGCATCGTACCGAAAAGCCGGGAGGGTGGGGACATAATTCCCTGATTCCCATTGCGGGTTGTATGTAACGCCAATGGCGCGGTGCCCTAAATAATTGCCTGCCAGTAACTGTTCTTTTCTGTCATTTTTATTAAAAAGAATAAAAAACCGCTCCTGCGGAACCTGTCCAAGATAATAATCCAGACTGCCTTTTTGCGCTTTTGGCACTTTCATGATTCGCATGCGGGCACCCCATTCTGTTCCGGCATTCACTTTCCCGCGGTAAGTTCCGAACCCTGCAATAAAAACATTTTCTTCACCTAAATTCGTTCTGCTCAGTTCACCAATGTTATACTGGTTGATTGTTCGCATGGAAGTAGCCCTGGAGTCGCCCACATGCGTGTTGTGTGCCCAGATAATTCCTTTGGCGTTTTGGCCGTAAAAATCAAGCAATCGGGTTATGGTCAACCACATGTGATCTACGCGGCTGTTCCACGAAAGTATGTTGTTTTGAACGGCAAGCCGGTAAAAACTTTCGGCATTCTGAACAACTAAAGCATTTTGTTTGGCTCTGAAATAGGACTTCATTTCAGATGAATCAATTGATTCACCGTGGTTGCGTAGAATTTCAACTATCTGCTTTAACTCTTCTTCACATGAGGTTTTTCCTTCGATAACCTCCCTGGCATACTGCCATTCATCTGTTCTGTATCCGGCAAAACAGTTGAGTTTGGTTATAAGGTCATTGTGTTTATCATTCATATTATTTTCCGACCAGGCCAGCAAATCGTCCATAGCCTGCCATTGTCCGTAAACATCGAAACCATAAAAACCTACTTTTTTCTCAGGAGGCAGCTTTTTATTGTATTCCTTCATCCATTCAGCCAGTTCCAGAATATTGGTATTGGCCCACATCCATTCGGGCCACCGGTTGAATGACTGCAATACTTCTTTGGCCGAAGATTTTGTATTTTCCAGGCCTTTTACATATTTGTTCAGCCGGTAAATGGAGGCCCAGTCACCTTCTACCGCAATGAAGTTGAAATTTTTTTCAGTGATCAGTCGCTTAGAAATTTCAGCCCTCCAGTGGTAATACTCATGGGTTCCGTGAGACGCCTCACCTAAAAGAACAAGTTGTTTCTGTCCGCATTCATTAATAAAAAGGTTTAAGTCTGAAGCATCGGTAAATGGGATTGCTTTCGATGAAAAATAAGAAACCAGATCGGAATTATCCTGTTCTTGTTGAAAAGGGAATGAACGGTTAAAAAGGAGAAACAACATTACCAACAAAACTTTTATTACCATAGCTGAAACTTAAATTTGAATAAAGATACAAAAGCCCTGAAAACTGGCATAATTTATGTATTTTTGCACCGGTTCTTTGGCAAAATTTTGCCTTTTTTTACCGGGGCTGATTGGTTTTGACAGCGGGTAGAAGAGGCAGGTAAGCATGCAGGGTTTTGGTTGTTGACCCTTAAAAAATAATGATCAAAACCATAATTGGCGAAAATAATTACGCTCTTGCTGCGTAACCGAATCAAGTAAGTTACAGCTTAATCCCGACACAAGGTGTCGGGACAAGACATCGCCCGGGTGCTGTTGCCACGAAGCGGCCCGAACCGGCGGTGCAAGTAAATCGAGGCTAGTTGAAGTTTTGCTCTGCAACTTCGGCGAAATTAAAGGAGCTAAGGTACCGGTCGGTGGCCCTGATCCAGCCGGTACACGAAAATTAAGTCGGGGCTAAGCATGTAGAAAGCTTGTGGCTTCCTCGTTTGGACGCGGGTTCGACTCCCGCCAGCTCCACATTTTAAATTGATTATCAGTTGATTGTAGATTGAATAGGAAATATTTAGGAAATAATCTGATTTTAACTTGTTTTCGGGACAAAATATTAATGATTAAATTTGTGTTGTTATTCGTTGCCAGAATAACACAATTTTAAACGTATAAAGGCCGGATGTTGATTCGGCCTTTAATTTTTGTCTGTTTATATTTTCAAACTTTGGTTTTCACAATTGCTCTCTGATACGTTGTAAACACTTATACTTTTGATTCCTTGCACTGGCAGGAGAAGCATAACCTAATTCATCTGCTATCTGTTCCCATGAATAATTGTGATAATAAAAAAGTTCAAGCAGTTTCTTACATGGGTTACCTATTTGAGAAACAATTTCGGATACTTTTTCTAAATCATTATCTGAATCATCCAGCGATAAAATTTCTATCTTTTCATTTATGCTGTAACTATCTTCTAATCTTATAGTTATTTTACGTTTCTTTAAATAATTTAACCATGTATAACGACAAACGGAATAAATGTATGTTCCCAAAGAACATGTTAAATCTATTTTCTGATGTAGCACGTTTTCGATAACAATTACAAGTGCATCCTGAAAAATATCTTTAGCATTTTCAAGTGTACCATTGTTATTCAATATCAATCTGGCAACTTTGGGAAATTCATCTTCATAAAAATAATTGAACTCTTTTTGATTATTATTCAATATTGCTTCAAGAAGTTCGTAATTTTTTTTCCCGATTCTTTTTTTATAATCTTCTTCGCTTTCAGAAATGCGAAACATTATGCCTCTGCGGTAAACTAAATAGTCACTTTCGGCGACATATCCAATCTTTGAAAGATGAATCATAGAGCCTTTGAAAAGTTTTTGAAACTTTTCCTGATTCCCCCTTCGGTTATTCTGAAAAATAGCGCTTATGATTTGAAGTGAAAACGCATCGTCTAATTCTTCGTTATAGTTTTCAGGATTTAACCATTCATTTAGGCTTAAACTGTTCTGCATTAATTGGTTTTCGTCAAATTCCATCATGTGTCATTTATTGATGGGTTAAATTTATTCAAAAAAATAGCAAAACAAGGGTGACATTTCCCAATTTCTGACATTAACCTGTGTAATCAATTTAAAAAACGATGAAAAGTACAATTCACTATGCTTTAATTCTGGATCAAAGTGGCTCCATGCAAAGTCTTAAAAAAGAAGTTGTTTCAAGTTATAACGAGCAGATTGAAGCTATCAGGAAAATAAAAAAAGAGAATCCCGGTTCAGAAATTAAGTTCACATTTTGTATATTTAACGACGAAATAAATCTAAAACTCGTCAACCAGAACATAGATAAACTAAAAAAAATCAAACCAAATGAATATCAACCAAATTCATGCACCGCATTATATGATGCCATAGGATTAACCTTCATGAAAACCAGGAACCACATAAAATCCAACGATCAGGTATTTTTTGCCATTTTTACCGATGGACTTGAAAATGCCTCTACCGATTTCACCGCAAATGATATTCAAAAATTACTTACACAGGCTACTGAAAAAGGCTGGCAGGTAAAATTCTTCTGCCGCAATGAGGATAATCTGTTTTATAAACAGCATTTGGGAATTTCTGACAGGCAGATGATGAACGTTTCCTTAAATGAAGCCGGTTTAAAGGCAATGGAAACGGAAGTATGCTATTGTTTAAATGAAATGGTTAACCGACAAAAAACAGACAAATGAATCTAATTTCGCCGGAAGGGGTTATAAAGGCTGCATTTTCCTGTAAAACAAAGGATTTACGGGAAGTATTAAAGTTTCTCAAGGCAGGAATGAAAAAAACATGGATGAAAGAACGTCCGTATTGTGAAATTACCATAAAGACTAACGAAGTAGAGTTTACAATTGAAGGAGCGAAAAAAACGTTATACTGCAAAGCATTGGGCCCCGGAAGGATAACCATTTCGTTTGCCCATTTCTTGCATCTGGTACAAGACAGGCCACGTGTGCAAACAAAAGTATCAGTGGGTGATGACTTCATGACCATTAATGAAACTACGGTAAACGTTACAACCTGGTTTTTTCAGGATGATAGTATTTTAAGGAGCATTGACTTGCCGGTAAATTATGGAATTTCAGATGTTTTAAGACTTCCTTTTCGCTATACAGATAAAGAAATTGAGTTTAATAAGCTGGCAGGTGAGTACAAAAGTGCTTGTGCTACATTAAATTACGATACTAAGTCAATAATCAGCAAGCTGAAAAAATATGGTATATCGAGAGATGAGTTAGAGGAATTTATCCACAATAAAATATTTGGCAATGGTCAATTGGAAAAAACATCATGAACCAATTTCCAATTCCACCTGTCTAACCAACTCAGAAGGGGAAATATCAAGTGCATCAGCAATTTTAAAGATGGTAGAAATGGTTGGTTGCCGTAAGCCACGTTCCAACATGGAAATATACGTTCGGTCAAGGTCGCAGTATTCAGCTAATTTTTCCTGGGAGAGGTTTTTCCCTTCCCGAAGTGTACGTAATACTTTGCCGAATACCGATATTACCATATTGTCTGACTTTAGTCAGCGTAAAAGTCAGGCAATAATTGATTTTTATCCACAGACTATAGTCCGAAATATTTATATTTGAATGTCAATTAAAACTAATCATTTTTCAAAATTCAAAAATTGAGAAAATATCAAAAATTTAGATTTATCAGATACTTAGAAATAATAAAGCATGGTATGACAACAAATAAAAACGAAAAATCGAGAGAACCTATGTTTTTTGACGATTACCTTGAAAAACTCCAAAGCCAAAGAAGGATTGACAAAAAAGAAACAGAGTTACAGGAAAAAATAGAGAATGAACCGAAGAAAAAGGAAACCCATTTCAACCACGCTCTGATTAAAAACCGGATTAAAGCCCTGAAAATGGGATATAATCTCGGTCAACTTGACACAAAACAGTCAATCAAAAAAATTCAGAATGAAATAGTCCAGTACGCTAAAAAGAATATGCCACTGGATGAAGCCGGGAAAAGAGAAGTTAATGAATTATTGGAACTTGTAATGGAAAGCCAATCCATTGAAAAGTTAGAAGATGCCTTTTACCTGATTGATGATAAGACAACTGGAATTGAAAAGCAAAGAGTGATTGGAGAAATAGATAAAAGATTAAATAGTCAGACAAGGGAAGGACTATATGATCTTTTAAATCAATTAACATGGTCAGGTAAGTTATGTGAAACCATAAATAATAAAAATAATTCGATGAAAAGAATAGTAGTTAAATTACTCATTGCTATTGTAATAGGAATAATAATTGGTGTAGGATCAAGTTTTGAATTTAAATATTATATACATACACCAAATAACCCTAAACGAGAAATTACAAAAGAGTTATATAAATCTTATGAACAAAGCGATCTTTACTGTTTCAATGAAATTAATTTTAATCCCAACAAACGTAATTCGATAGGGCTGGCCGTGGCAGCTTTGATGAGTATAATTTTGTTTTATCCTGAAATGAAAGATGTCTTACGAACAAAAAAAGGATAAAAGTAATTGGAGTCAGCATTTCAATGAATTATTACTGTGAATAAGGTTTAAAAGAATGCAAATTTTAATTATCAACGGCGCAGCCACCAGTGGAAAAGACCAGTTCGTTAAGTTCTTTAAGAAGAACTATCCTTATAAATGCTACAACTGGTCAACCGTTGATAAG
>Ga0334899_1002876_pt1 | contig 12805 bp, 12 predicted proteins | sample GraSluR3_MG_FD_207219 | JGI IMG/M metagenome (GOLD analysis project Ga0334899, IMG submission 207219) | Sludge microbial communities from methane-producing bioreactor in Wageningen University, Netherlands - Granular Sludge_8_08-R3 | ecosystem: Engineered > Bioreactor > Anaerobic > Unclassified ... | reverse complement strand
TGTTGCAAATGGAAGATGAACTGCACAAACGTGTGGTTGGGCAGGATGAAGCCATTGCCGCCGTCTCGGACGCGGTGCGCCGCAGCCGGGCCGGTTTGCAGGATGAAAAGCGCCCCATTGGTTCGTTCATTTTTTTGGGTTCAACCGGTGTTGGAAAAACCGAGCTGGCCAAAGCACTGGCCGAATACCTGTTCAACGACGAAAACATGATTACCCGCATCGACATGTCGGAGTACCAGGAAAAATTTTCGGTAACCCGGCTCATCGGCAGCCCCCCCGGATACGTGGGTTACGACGAAGGCGGCCAGTTAACGGAATCTGTTCGTCACAAGCCTTACTCCGTAGTCTTGTTCGACGAAATTGAAAAAGCACATCCCGATGTATTCAACGTGCTGCTGCAGGTGCTTGACGATGGCCGGCTGACCGACAACAAAGGCCGGACGGTCAATTTCAAAAATACCATCATCATTATGACATCTAACCTGGGATCGCACCTCATTCAGGAAAGTTTTGAAAACCTGGTTCCGGAGAACCAGGCAGAAGTTCTGGAAGAAACGCGTATTCAACTACTGGAATTGCTGCGCAAAACCATCCGGCCCGAGTTTTTAAACCGGATTGACGAAACCATCGTGTTTACGCCGCTTTCACGAGCCGATATCAACCAGATTGTGAAGTTGCAGTTCAACCAGGTGGTCAAACGGTTGTCAGGTACCGATGTAAAAATCAGCCTGACTGAAAAAGCCATCGACTGGCTCGCTGCGGTAAGTTACGATCCGCATTTTGGCGCCCGCCCGGTAAAACGGATTTTACAGAAATACGTGCTGAACGAATTGTCGCGCAGAATTCTTTCAGGCCAGGTGGACAAAAGCAAACCCATTGAAATTGATGTGGAAGAAGAGGGGCTGGTTTTTGGGGATTAGTAACGAAAATCAGCACCTGGCTTCAGCCTGGTATGCACAAGCGTAAAAAATAAGATAATTAGCCGGCTTCAAGCCGGTTTTTTGTTTGAACGGTGGTTTGAATTATTCACCAAGCTAAAGCATGGCGCTAATTTTTTCTAGGGTTAAATTAAAACCAGCGCCAGGCTTCAGCCTGGTGTAATGTGCTGAAGCCGGCTTCAAGCCGGCTTTTACTTTATTTCACAAACTCCAGTTTCCCGCCTTTCTTAAAATCATCATGATTTATTACCGGCTCAATTTTCTTTCCGTTCAGTTTAACAGATGAAAATGTGCCGTATTGATTTCCCGGTGCGGCTTCCAGAACAAAACTTTTACCGGGATAATATTTTTTGTCCAGGTTAAAAGTTAATTTTTCAAAAGTGGGTGAAGAAAGCTGGTACTCGTTACTGCCGGGGCAAACCGGGTAAAAACCTGCTGCCCCAAACACATACCAGGCCGACATTTGCCCGGCATCGTCGTTGCCCGAAATTCCACCCGGTCCGGTTCCGTATTCAGTTTGTAAAACGTGTTTTACGGTTTCCTGCGTTTTTTCCCAGTTGCCTGCAAAATTGAACAGATAGGGAATATGATGGCTGGGTTCATTTCCATGCCAGTATTCTTTGTTGTCGATGAGCGCATTTAGCTTCTGGGCAAAAGATTCTTTTCCACCCATTAAATCCATCAGGCCTTCCATATCGTGCGGTACAAACCAGGTGTAATGTTTGGGCGTTCCTTCGGTAATGTAAAACATGTCGCCGCCGGCATCAAATTCACCGGTAAAAGTTCCATCGCCGTAACGTCCGCAAACCCAGCCTTTTTCGGAATCGAATACATTGGCATAGTTGAGTGAACGGGCCATCAGTTCGTTGTAATCTTCCGATTTTCCGAGCTTTTGGGCCACCTGTGCCACCGCCCAGTCGTTGTAAGCGTATTCCAAAGTCCTTGAAACCTGTTCGCGGCGGTGGAATGCATGCGGCACTTCATCTTCTATTGGAATGTAGCCAAATTGCAAATAGGAATCGAGCGCCCGGCGGCCTTTCCCGTCAATGTATTCGTCCAAATTATCCGGTGTTTCAAAGGCATTTTTTCGCATGTATTGGTAGGCTTTTTCCGTGTCGAACTCAAAACCTTTGGCCAGCGCATCGGCAATAATGGAAGTGCTGTGGTCGCCAATCATGGCCGAAGTATAGCTGTCCCACATGGGAAAAATGGGCAGCCAGCCACCTTGTTCAGCTTTCGCAATCAGTGATTTCACCATATCTTCATATTGCCCGGGTGCCACCAGACTTAGCAACGGCATTTGTGCCCGGAAAATATCCCAGTTGGAAAAATCGCAGTAATAGTCGAATCCTTCTGCTTTCTGAACGGTTTTTCCTCCCGCAAATTTTGGATGTTCACCGTTTACATCGCTGAAAAGCCGCGGGTGTATCAAGCTGTGGTACATTGCAGTGTAAAATTTGGTGAATTCGTCGTCTGAACCGCCTTCCACATCAATTTTTCCCAGCAGGTTATTCCATGTTTTTTCCAGTTCCGATTTTGTTTTTTCAAAATCCCATTGCGGAATTTCGGTTTCCATATTTTGGCGGGCATTTTCGATGCTTGTAAACGAAGTGCCCATTTTCATTTTCAGGGCTTCATTTTCTGCCAAATTGAAGGTTACATAAGCTCCAACATCATTTTTGTTTTGCTGTTCGTGTATGTTGTGAAATAGTTCGTTATTCCCGAAAGTACCGGATTTTACAAAAGGTTTGTCGAATTTAGCGACAAAATATCCGCTAAATCCGGCTGGTTTGCCGCTGCCGTTGTAAATACGGTGAACCGGATTGTATCCGGAAATTTCGCCGTTCTCCGTGTCAATTTTGATGTACCCTTCACCTTCATCGCTGTTCACGTCAATAATTACTGTTGCATTTTCAGGTTCGAGCCACGAAAACCGGAAAAAGCCGGCGCGTTTGGTTGCTGTGATTTCAGTTAGGATATTGTTTTCGGGTAACATCGCCGCATAGTAGGCAGGCGATGATTTATCTGAATCGAAAATGTACAATGTTTTTCGTTGTGAAGGCAGAAACCTGAATTCCTCGCCGGTAACTGTCGGAAAAACAGTAAAACTGCCGTAATCCTGCACACACGAACCACTTGTCCAGTGCGTAGCACGGAAGCCTTGCAGAGTGGGCGTTCCCCAATAGAACGGAGCGATGCATTTTGTTTCCGACTGATGGGTTTGGGGAGTCCACTGGGTCATGCCAAACGGAGCAGTTATTGCCGGAATTGTCTGGGCGTAATGTTCACGCGTTCCCCTGTCTTTTGTTGCCGAAGTTGTTGTTGCCGGGCCTGTCCCAATCATCATGTCAACATATTGGAGGTAAGTTTGATCTTCATTTTGCGTGCAATTTACCAGAATAAAAAGAAAGGTTAAAACGGCAGGAAAGCGTAAAATTTTCATATCACAGGTTGTTAAAAAGGTGCTTTAAACGATGGTTCAAAAATAAGAAATCGGGAGAAAAAATGTTGTTTCCGGCCTAATGGTTTTGGGAAGATGTCTAAATTTTTTCTGAAAAAAAGACAAACAACTACGAAATCGCTATCAACTGCCAAAAACACCTTTTACTGGTTAAAAAGCGCCGGTTACCGGCGAAAAATACCCGGTTATTGAAATATATTGTTGCTATTCAAAAGGTTACTTACATTTGAATCGATGAAACATTAAACAATTAGTAGCATGAAAACAAAAATGTATTTTTTAGCAGTTTTTCTGTTGGCAATGGTTATGGGTGTGTCTGCAAAAATTAAAGAAGGACAGTCCATTACCGGAAACTCATTGACCAATTTAGGGAAGTATTCTATTGTAGTGTCGGAAACTCCAATGGTGTTGGATAACCAGGCGGTTCCTACTTATGAGCTGATGTATGAAAAAACCGCAAACCCGGTTCGCATTGGTGTAATTAAAGAAAAGAGATGTACTACCTACGTTGTTCGATCCGATCAGTTTGAAGTGATGTATGCCTGCGACAAAGGTGTTTTCGGTGTAAAGAAAATGGATAAGAAGCTGAGGGAACTGCCCGCAGAAACCTCTGATTCCAAAATTAACAAAACGAGTTTTTACGCCCAGCGCGTTATCAGTCAGGGTCAGAAATCTGAAGATGAGCTGCTTGGGCTTATTGCGTGCTACTTTCCTAATTTGGTTGACGAGCAGTACCACGCTCAGTTCTGAACCTTATTTAAGAAGGAAAAGCACCTTAGAAAGAAATTAAACAGCGCAATTTTTTTCATAGAGATGAAAAATCAGCCTCTGCCGTTGGGCAGGGGCTTTGTTTTCAACAAACGGTAACAATTCGGCAGTCAACAGCCGGAGTTCGTCTGTCAATCGCTTTGTTTTTTGTGGTTTTCGTCTGTATTTCAGTTGTTTGCCGTTTTTAAATGTCGTTTGATTCATGTATCTTTCCAGCCGGAAACAATTAAACGATGAAAATCCTGAGGAAGATTTTTACGAGGTACAGGCGTTTTCTCACCCATCTTCTTTTCTGGGCATTTTATGTGCTGTTTTTTGGGTCGGTTTACGGGAAGTATGGCCAAAACTTTCAGTGGTATTTTTTGGAATCGCTCTGTATGTTGCCCTTTGTAATGGCAGCTACCTACACCACCGTTTATGGTATTTTGCCGTTTTACCTTCGTACCCGGAAACTTGTAGTAACGGTTTTGCTTGTGGTAACGGTTTTGTTGTTTGCAACGCTGGGCGAACGGGTTTTTTTGAGGCTGATTAACGGGCTGTCTGTTACATCCGGGTCGATTTTGGGCGTAACCTTTCTTTATTTGTTTTTGGAAACCAATTTTATGGTGGCCATTGCTTTTGCCATAAAAATTGTAAAAAAATGGTTCGGGCAACAAACCGAAAAACATGAAATGGAAAAACAAAACCTGAAAAAGGAACTGCATTTGCTGAAAGCTCAGTTGCAGCCTCATTTTTTGTTTAATACGATGAATAATCTTTACTCATTATCGGTAACCGAATCGGCAAAAACTTCGGAAGGTATTGCCCAAATGGCAGCATTGCTCCAGACTGTTCTTTATGAATGCAATGAATCTGAAATTCCGCTGGAGAAAGAGGTTAAACTCATCGAAAATTATGTGGAACTCGAACGTTTGCGGTATGGTGCAGAGTTAAATTTGAGGTTTAAAATAAAAGGGCCGGTGGAAAAATGGGAAATTGCCCCCATGTTGCTTTTCACTTTCGTTGAAAACTGTTTTAAGCACGGTGGCGGGGAAAAAAACGGGAAATTCGAAATCGGTATCAGCCTTTTTGTTTCCAATGAAAACCTTCTTTTTCGGACTGAAAACAGTTTGCCGGCGCAAAAGCAACCGAAGGAAACAGCTACCGGCGGGGTTGGTGTGTGCAATGCAAAAAAACGGCTCGAAATTCTTTACAAAAACAGGTACCGGCTGGGCATTAAAGATGATGGCGAAACCTGGAATGTTTCTTTGGAACTGGAGGCAAAATGAACACGATTGTTTTCGATATCAGGACAAAGTACAGGATAATACGCCACTTAGTGTTATTCGTGGCAATTGTTTTGCTGTTTGCGTTTATTATATTTCTTCAGGGGAAAAATAAAAGTTTTTCAGAAGCCCTGGGCATTACTTCGCTTAACTCTGTTTTCTTTTTCGGATATGCTTACATTGTATTGTTTCTTCTCATTCCTGAATTTCTGTTAAAAAGAAAAATTGCCTGGTTTGTTTTACTGTTTTTGCTGATTGGAACTGCCCTTTCGGCATTGAAGTTTGCGTTTTCCGACGAAATTTTTTATGCTTCATTTGCCCCGGAAAATTTCCGGCCGGGAAGTATGAAAAGCCTGCGGTTTATGCTCGTTAATACCAAAGACATGACCTTTATCGTTGCTTTGTTTTGTGTGGCAAAATTCAGCAAAGACTTTATTTATACCGAAAAGCTACGAAAAAAACTGGAAGTTCAGAACCGCGAAGCCCGGCAACGGTTGCTTCAAAGCCAGTTAAATCCTCATTTTTTGTTCAATACCATCAATAATTTATATGCGCTGTCGCTGCTTCAGCCCGAAAAAACAGCCGAGATTGCAGAACGAATTCAGCGGATTTTGCGGTACATTGTGGAACAGAGCAGGCACAATTTTGTACAATTAACAGAAGAAGTCGCCCTGGTTGAAAATTATCTTTCGCTGGAAAAACTGCGTTACGGGAAAAGGTTAAAAACTGAAGTTGTTAAAAAGGGAAATCTGTCGGCGTGGAAAATACCGCCGATGATTTTATTTTTTTTGGTTGAGAATTGCATAAAACACGGCAGCAGCCCCGATTCCGGCACACCATGGTTGTCGGTTTCCATTGTGTCGCACCCCGACATTTTAATGGTAAAGGTTGCCAACAGTAAACCGGATAATATGCCAAAAAATTACGGTGAAGGTAATGGCGGTACCGGACTTCAAAACCTGAAAAACAGGCTGGCAATTCTTTATCCGGTAAACGGATATGAATTTCAAATCGACGATAATGAAAGGGAATTTATTACCCGGCTTCAACTGAAAAACAGCGTGAATGAGATGGGTACAAAAACATATCGGTAAACAGCGGATGATATTGCACACCGGCTTTTGGCTGGCATGGGTGGTTTCTTTTACCGTTTTGCAGAGCCTCGGGCAGGGAATAGAAGCGTTCTCCGTCTGGTTGAGGTATTATGTGATCACTTTGCCTGTTTTTATTGGTCATACCTATTTAATTGCTTACTGGCTGGTTCCCCACACATTTTATAAAAACAGGTACGGATTGCTGATTATGGGGGTTTTAGTCCTGCTGCCGGTTTTTTCAGTAATCGAATTAATAATCTCCAATGAGCTGGTTTTCAGTTTTTACGGTTCTTTTTCTCCGGATGAAACGAACTACCTGAATTTGAAAAATATAATTATAAGCGGAATTGGAAATCACTATATTTTACTGGTATTTTTTGCCATTAAAGCAGGGCAGGAATGGTACTATTCCCAAATCAGAAAAGAACAGGAATTAGAACAGAACGAAAAGGCTGAACTCGAAATATATCATTATCAGCAACAACCCCGGCTAATTCTGCAATTGATGGATGCATTGCAGTCCACAATATCACAGAATCCACAAAAAACGCCGGAACTTATCATTCATATTTCCAACTTTTTTAACCTGTTTCTGAAAGAAAGTCATGCAGACTGGCGTCCGCTTTTAGCCGAAATAAATTTGATGGAAAAGTTTCTCGACATTAATAAACTTGTAACGCACAACCAATTGCGAGGTGAAATCAGGCTTCGGGGAAATCTGAAACCATTCGTAGTTCCACCGTTTTTGTTCCTGCCAATTTTGGGGTTTGCTGTTAAATCCGGAAACGGGTGTAACGATTCGGTCGAATGCATCGTCATTATTGCAGGAGAAAACAGAAAATTGCATTTAGCTGTGGAATTACGTAGTAATAAAAAATTGAAACCGGCAGTGAACCACGATTCAGAAATGCTGAGGATGAGAGTACAGCATTACTTCCCCGGAAAATTTACGCTGGCAGAAGAAAACGACGAAAATTTCAGGAAGCTTCAGTTGGAGATTTTCTATTGAGGTTTGTAACAAACATTAAAAACAGATACCAATTTTTTTTAGAAACAGAAAACAACGAAAACAAATCACGTATTGCTATGAAGACAAATTGCCTTATTGTTGACGATGAGCCTCTTGCACGCGAATTGATCCGTAACCACATTCAAAAACTGGACAACTTTGAAATTGTTGCCGAGTGCGGAGATGCCATGAAAGCCCTCGAAGTCCTGCGCAGCCACAGGGTCGATCTCATGTTTATGGACATTCAGATGCCGCAAATTACAGGAATTGAATTTCTGAAAACGCTGAAACACCCTCCGCAGGTCATCATCACAACGGCTTACCGTGAGTATGCCCTCGAGGGGTTTGAACTCGATGTAGTAGATTATTTGCTGAAACCCATCACTTTTGAGCGGTTTTTAAAGGCCGTGAACAAATACTTTCAGGTGTCTTCCGGTAATCCGGGTCCGGTTGAAAACCATTCCCCTGTGAATACTGCCGATGACACATTCATTTACGTGAAAGAGAACAAAAAAGTACTGAAACTACATCTGAAAGACATTTTATACATCGAAGGGTTGAGTGAATATGTGAAAATTCATACTCCGGAAAAACGAATAGTCACAAAAACCAGTATGACCAGTATGGAAGAAAAACTTCCCGACAACGACTTTATGCGCATTCATAAATCGTACATTGTTTCGCTGCGAAAAATTGAAGCATTTACATCCACAAGCATCGAAATTTTAGGGAAGGAACTGCCTATTGGGCGAAGTTTTAAAAACAGGGTTGTGCAGGTTTTACATGCCGGATACTCGGTTATGGCCAGTTAAAAAGCGACCATATACGGGCAATTCCTTTCCCCTTTTCCAATGTTTTTATCGGCGAAAGGCCAAGTTTTTCGCTGCGTACCTGGTTAACCTGTTGAAGTTTTAACTGATTCCTGCTTTTTTTACCGGTTAAAACACTCAGTGCCACAACCGTTTTTAAGGTGGTACCCCGCACTCTTACGGTAAATGGCGAATATTTTGCCGGATGCAGGTGCAAAAACCGGGTTGGGTGCAACCCTTGTTTTACCACCCATTCCGAATTATCGGAAAGTTTAATTTTTCGGAATTCCTTTGGCGAAAGCCATTTTTTTAATTTTTCGGCAGAAGTTAAACCTTCTGTTTCAGCAAAAAGCATGAACTGTTGGTCTATTTCATCAACCGAAAGTTTTCCGCAATAGAGGTCGATAAGGTTGGTGCCGATGAGCAACAATTCATTTTCAACCTCGGCCCAGGGCAGGCATTGCCATAATTTAATTTTTCCCTTTAAAAAGTGAAGATGATGTTTGTAGGGATTAAATGTAATCGGTGTGCGAATTTGTTTCAGATCGTTTTCAGAAACCATTTGGTGCTTTTCAGCTAAAATACAATTTTTCGCAATTTTCAGTTTGTATTTTATTCGAAAAAATTATCTCTACATTTGCCTCAAAATATCAGATAATGATTTATCATCCGCTGCACCGGTATTTTATTTTTAACGGAGAACTGAGACCCAATTCGGAGTTCAGAGCTTTTGAAAATGCCGGAGGTATTTATGAAGTGTTTCGTGTTGAAAAGGGAGTGCCGTTATTTATTGAAGATCATCTGGCGCGATTTTATAAATCAGCAAATATTGCCCGGAAAACGATTCGGTTTAGTCCGGAACAGATAACGAAGTTTATATTCACCCTGGTAAGTGAGAACAAGGTTTCTGCCGGGAACATTCTTCTTTCGTGTAAAGAAAACCTGAAAGCTTTTTTTATTCCGCACAAATACCCTGAGCCCGGCTGGTACGAAACCGGTGTGCGGTGTGGTGTTTTGAAAGCCGAAAGGGAAAATCCCAACGCCAAAGTATTTCAAACCCCGGTGAGGCTGCAGGCCGATGAGCTGATGGAGAAAGAAGGTTTATACGAAGTTTTGCTGGTCGATCATATCAACCGCGTTACCGAAGGCAGCCGGAGTAATGTATTTTTTGTAAAAAACGGTTCGCTGGTTACCCCGCCCGCAAACGAAGTTTTGTTGGGTATAACCCGCCAAAAAACCATTGAACTGGCCGAAAATGCCGGAATTCCGGTCAACGAACAAGATATTTTGTTAAACGATTTGCCTCATTTTCAGGCAGTTTTTATTACCGGAACTTCGCCTAAAATTTTGCCGGTTGCACAAATCGGAGAATGCGGGTTCGATCCCCAAAATCGTTTGGTTCAGCAGCTTCGGGGAAAATACGACGAACTTATTTCAGACTATATTAATTCAGTACTTTAAAATATCGTTCAATCCCTGTCTCAGTTTTTCCAACTGTTCTTTGGTGATTGCGCCAATTTTTCTGACTAATCTTTCTTTTGAAACAGACCGAATATGGAAAATTAAAACTTCAGATTTTTTGGATAATCCGTTTTCCGGATTTGGTTTCAGCACAATGTTTCCCTTGTAGTTTTTTATTTTTGTTGTTAAGGGGCAAGCAATAACGATACTCAAAAATGTATTTACGACATTTCCGCTGATTATCACAACCGGCCGGTATCCGTCTTGTTCGCTTCCCTTTACTGGTTTAAGATCGGCGTACCAGATTTCACATTGTCTCATTCGTCCAGTTGTTTTAGGTAGTCCTCCATGCCTTCTTCGGCAATTTGCATAATTTCAGCATCCTGACCAGCCTGCTTGTATGAACTGATGTATCCGGCACGCGTTAATTGGTCGAGATAAATTCTAAGCGCTTTTTCAATGATTTTATTTTTGGGCATGGCTAATTTTGAAGCCATTTCATTAAGCTTTTGTAAAAGCTCATCAGGTAAAGTACTGGTGAATGTCGTCATTGCTTCAAATGTTTTATATTTGTATTTTACAAATATAAAACAAAAATATTAATTGTGTTTTGTTACCTGCAATCTATTTTCCAGAATTGCTTCTACTTCCTGGTAATCAATATCTTGTTTTTCACCCAGTTTGCTGTTGCGTTGTTTAAACCGCTCCTTGATTTTTCCGATGGTTTCGGCCGGTACATCGTACTCGGGCAGCGTGCAGGGAACGCCCAGCGACCCGAAAAATTCTACGGTTTTGGCAATGGCTTTGTCGATGCGTTCATCATCTGTTCCTTCGGTAATTCCCCAGATGTGTTCGCCGTACTGCAGAATTTTTTCTTTTTTGTTGTTGCGTTTAATGTGCATCATTCCGGGCAAAACAATGGCCAGCGTACGCGCATGGTCAATTCCGTGATAAGCGGTCAGTTCGTGCCCAATCATGTGGGTTGCCCAGTCGGTTGGCACGCCGAGCGAAATCAGTCCGTTTAGTGCCATGGTGGCACTCCACATAAAATTGGCGGCAGCATCGTAATCGGTGCGGTTGGCCAAAACTTTCGGTCCTTCTTCGATTAATGTAAGCAAAATTCCTTCGGCAAAACGGTCCTGCAGCGGCGAATTTACCGGGTAGGTGAGGTATTGCTCTATCACATGCACAAAGGCATCCACAACACCGTTGGCCACTTGCCGGTCGGGTAGCGAAAATACGCATTCGGGGTCGAGCACCGAAAATTGGGGTGCAACAAGCGGATGGCCAAAAGCGAGTTTTTCCCGGGTGGAAACTCGCGAAATAACTGTTGTCCAGTTCATTTCAGAGCCTGTGGCAGGCAGGGTAAGTACAGCGCCGAGCGGAACAGCTGCTTTGGGTTCAACAATAAATCGTTTGGTGAAAAAATCCCACGGATCTTTCCCTTCGTACAACGCACCGGCCGCAATAAACTTGGTAGCATCTATTACCGAACCTCCGCCTGCAGCCAGCAGAAAATCGATGTTATTTTCTTTTACCACATCGATTGCTTTCATACAGGTTTCGTAATGCGGATTGGCTTCAATTCCGCCAAATTCAAACACCTCAAAGTTTTTCAAGGCATTTTTTACCTGGTCGTAAACTCCGTTTCGTTTAATGCTGCCTCCGCCATAAACCATCAATACTTTTGAATTTTGTGGAATTTCGTTGGCTACTTTTGGTATAGTGCCTTTCCCGAAAATAATTTTTACTGTGTTTTTGTATTCAAAATTGTTCATGTTACTGTTTATTTAATGGTTTCAATTCTATCAATAAGACAAATTTCTGTTTTATTTGTTTGGAATTGTAAAAATATTGGAAAATGCCGTTAAATTCAAATTCAACTGAACAAAAGACAGATTTTGCAGAAACAATGGCAGAACTAAGCAACGAACAATTGATTGAGGTGCTTAAAAAACGAAATTTATACCAGAGGGCTGCGGCAGAACAGGCCATTCATGAAGCCATGGAACGAGGCATCATTCGTTCGGAAGAAGATTTACTTGGCCCGGAATTCCGGGAAAAGAAATTAAGGCGGCAGCTTTTCCCGGAGATTGAAAATGAAAAAATCAGGAAAAAAGTCAGAAGAAGTATTGCCCGCGGACTTTTCCTTGTCGGTTTGCTGCCGGCTATTTTGGGTGTTGTTCGTTTAACAAGGGGCAATCAGCCTGAAGGAATTTTACTGTTGATTTTTGCCGCAGCCTGGATGGGGGCTTCGGTCTGGCTGTTCCGCATGTTTTCGCGGGTGGCGCTAACTGTTCTGGCAGCGATGTCGGCATTGTCTCTCGTTTATGCGCTAAAACAATTGTTTACACCGCCGGGGTATGCGGTGATGGACAAATTTATCGGGGTTATGTTATACCTGCTGATTGCATATGGGTTGGCCTACATCAGACGGTTATACAAATAGATAAACCGGTGTTTACCCTTAAATCTGTATCATTTATCGAAAATTGAAACCGGATTTGCCAGGAACTGCCTAAATTTGCTTTCAAACAATTTCTGCTAAAAATCAGAAAAAATGAAACATAAAAAAACAAACGTCTTTAGCCTGCCGGTTTTTTTACTGGTGGTGCTGAGCCTCTCTTTTTCATTAACAGGTAACAGCCAAAACCGCGATTATTTTACCAAAACCTACGAGGTTGGCGACTTCTCCGAACTTTTTCTGGAAGGAGCTTTTGGTGTGGAATTGATTCAGGGCAATAAAAATGCGCTGGAGGTGAGGGCGGCCGATGAAAGGGCATTTGATTACCTGAATGTAACCAACCGAAGAGAACTTTTGCATTTGCACGTTGACCGTAAACCCTTCGATTTTAGCAAAGTAACGTTGCTGGTTACATTTCAGGACCTGGAACAGTTACGAATTTTCGGCGGAATAAAACTGGAAACGCGTGGGTTTCTCGACCTCGATGATTTGGATATGCTGCTGGAAGGCGGTGCGAAAGTGAGTTTAAAATTAAA
>Ga0334899_1002875_pt1 | contig 12805 bp, 5 predicted proteins | sample GraSluR3_MG_FD_207219 | JGI IMG/M metagenome (GOLD analysis project Ga0334899, IMG submission 207219) | Sludge microbial communities from methane-producing bioreactor in Wageningen University, Netherlands - Granular Sludge_8_08-R3 | ecosystem: Engineered > Bioreactor > Anaerobic > Unclassified ... | reverse complement strand
TCGTCCAATCTTGCTTCATCCAAAAGACCGAACGTAATGGCGCCGGCCGGACAACACGCCGCGCAGGTACCGCAGGCCTGGCAGTTTTCCACTGGTATTACGGCACGGTCATTTTCACCTACCACCGGAACCTGATAAGGACAAACCCGCAAACAAGTCAGGCAGGCAACGCACTTTTCTTGATCCACCTGTGCCCCCAAACCGCAGCCTAAACAACGGTCCGCCTCGTAAAACGCGTCTCTTGCGTTAAAACCGGTCTCGTACGGCTCAAAGTTTTTGACCCGGTCGACAGGAGGTGATACGTGAGCCCCTCGTCGCCCGCGGCGCGGTATTTTTTCCAACGTTTCGGGCGGGATCGGCCCGATAACCACCTTTTCTTCGTCCGTTTCAAATTTGGCTCCTATAAGATAACTTTCCACCACCGCCGCCGCCCGGTGCCCCGAGGCAATGGCCGCAACCGCCGCGCCGGGTCCCTCCGCTATTTCGCCACAGGCAAATACCCCGTCGGTACTGGTGGTCAGAGAATGCCTGTCCACCACCAGGCATCCGGCCGGATTGGTTTCAAGCCCGCTTCCCTCTAAAAAAACATTATCCGGTACTTGGCCGATGGCCAGGAGTACCGTATCACCGGGCACCTTCATAAAACTGTCCGCTTCGTAAACGGGTTCGAAACTGCCATCCCGGTTAAACACCGATTTTACCTTTTGTACCACCAGCCCGCCAATCCGTTCGCCTGCTGTAAAAACTTCCACCGGGCCGAACCCCGGTAAAATAATTACGCCTTCCGCCACCGCTTCATCTATCTCTCTCCGGTGGGCAGGCATCCGGTCCTCCGGTTCGAGACAGACTACCCGGACCCCGGACGCACCCAGGCGCAAAGCCGTGCGTGCCGCATCCATAGCCACGTCCCCGCCGCCGACCACTATGACTTGATGACCGATACCGGGGGACTTCCCTAGTTTGGCTTTTTGCAAAAACGGCAGCACCGGGTATACGCCAAACCGGTCAAAACCCGGCAAATTAATTCTTCGCCCGGCCCAAAGGCCGGTACTGACGATAACAGCATCATACTCTTTTTGCAGCCGGTCGATAGTAATGTCCCTGCCGATTTCAACCCCACAGCGCACCTCCACGCCGGTGGAAAAAATCTCGTTAAGGTCCCGTTCAAGCATCTCTGCCGGTAGGCGGTAGGCGGGTACCGATGCCGAGAGCTGCCCGCCCGGCAAGCGCCGGCGCTCGTAGACCACCACCCGGTGCCCCCGGCAGACCAGATCGTGAGCCGCGGTAAGACCTGCCGGCCCTGCACCGGCTATGGCTATCTTCTTGCCGGTATCCGCAAAACATACCGTTTCACGGTCGAATGTACCGGCCTGTTCAACCACAAACCGCTTTAAGTCTTTTATCGCCAAAGGCGCATCTACCCCGGCCCGCCGGCAGGCCTCCTCACAGGGAGCGGGACAGATCCAGGCGCAGACGGAAGGAAAAGGGTTGCCGGCACGTATCAACCGGTATGCTTCCGCATACTCCCGCTGCGCAATGGCGGCAAGATAACCCCGGACATCGGTTTGTAAAGGACATTTATTGTTACAAGGCGGTAAAATTTTTGCCACTAATTATTTCCCTCCGGAATAAAATATGTAAAATTTTCTAAACTATCATCTAGACAGTGTTTTTATCAGTATAGCGTTTTTAAGCATTTTTGACAAAACCATTCTATACAATTTATAATTAATTGTTTTTTTCCAAATTACAGGATTAACTCATTTTTGCTCGAATAATGTTAAGGCAACATCTTTTACAACCAAGAAAAGGATGATCATTTTTTGAAGAAATTTCCCGCTTTAAAAATCGGCCCCTTTCAACCGCGCTATCCCATTGTCCAGGGCGGCATGGCCATTAGGGTATCTACCGCCCCGCTGGCAGCTGCAGTGGCCAATGCCGGGGGTATCGGCATCATCGCAGCGACCGGTATGTCTATTGAAGAGTTAAAGCATGAAATCAGGACGGCACGCCTCCTTGCCAAGGGCAAGGGTATTATTGGTGTCAACATCATGTTTGCCATCAAACAATTTGCCTCTCTGGTTCAAACAGCCATGGAAGAAAAAATAGATTTGGTTTTTACCGGGGCTGGTTTCTCAAGGGATGTTTTTAAATGGAGTAATGAAACCGGAGTACCGGTAGTATCTATCGTCTCCTCGCTTAAACTGGCCCAAATTGCCGAAAAACAGGGGGCCGCGGCAATAGTGGTCGAAGGCGTGGAAGCAGGCGGTCACCTGGGTACTAAACATTCCCTGGAAGAAATTTTACCCGGCATTGCCCAGGCGGTAAAAATACCGGTTATTGCCGCGGGTGGGATTGTGAACGGAAAAGATATCGCCCGGATGGTTGATTTGGGAGCAAGCGGGGTTCAAATGGCCACCCGTTTCGTTTTGAGCGTCGAATGCACGGTGGCCGACGCGTTCAAACAGATGTATTTAAATGCCCAAGCCGGTGACACGATGCTCATTTCCAGCCCGGTAGGCATGCCCGGCCGGGCGCTGCGCAACATTTTCACCGAAAAGCTCCTTGACGGCAACGCGCCTAAACCAGCAGACTGTACCGCCTGCTTAAAAAAATGTTCCCGGGAATACTGCATCATCAAAGCGCTGGAAAATTCCCACGCCGGACAAACCGACGAGGGAGTGGTATTTGCCGGGATCAACGTCCATAAGATCAAGAATATTCTCCCGGTACAAAAGATTTTCGACAACCTGATTAAGGAATTTTATCGCAACCACAAAGATTAAAAAAAATGCCCTGTGTCACAGGGCTCCATGGAGAGGTTGAAAATATATCTAAGATACTTACAAAATTTAATATTGCAAATAGTATACCAAACGACAGAAAACTTACCTGCCACAGCAAGTCAATTTTTACCGCACTTGAGGTTTTAAACAAGGAGATACTTCCATTACCTGAAAAAATGGCAGTTATATTTTATGCTGCGGTCCTTACAGATAAAAGAAGGCCCCGTAAAAAACAGGGCCCATGGAGAGGTTGGGGGTTTTTATCTTATTAAACTGAATTTAAGTTTATTTTAACAGCCGGTATGAGATTTGAAGAAACTACCCTACCGGTTATTAACCCTTACCCCACACCGGCTATTAAAAAATTACTTTTATTAAAAAAGAAAGGCAAGTATTTACTGCTTGCCCAAAAATAAGTGCAAATATCATGCCAACTAAACAGAAAATTAAAACAGGTGAAAATATTCTGCAAAACCGGATAAAAAAAGACCGTCCGGGTGTCTTCCCAGACGCCGAGTCAAGAGTTAATTTTTAGAACACCACTTCCCAAAACCGTATCAAACAGAGACAGGGTGTTTAAAAACAGGGCTTATCTATAAACCGTCCTCGTAAAGGATTAGAGCCGGCAAACCGGGCCATACCGCCCGCCTGGGCGGTATGATGAAAAAACCAAACCAGTGCTCACTTGGCACGGCAATTGCTTTAATTTTATAAAAAATATCTTCCTTTCATTTTAATGTTATGTCCCTTTTGCCCACTGTTGGGCACTTTTTTTATTCAAAACCGCGGGGACGGCTGCGGTGCCAGCGCCAGGCCGTTTCTATGATAGCCCGCAGACCGGAAAAACGCGGGCGCCAATTCAACCGCTCCTTGATCTTTTCCGCACCCGCCACCAATACGGCCGGGTCTCCGGGCCGCCGCGCGCCGTAATTTACTTTGACCGGTTTTCCCACCACTTCGCCGGCGGCCCGGACTACTTCCAGAACCGAATAACCGCTGCCGTTACCAAGATTATACACGGTTGAAGGCGCCCCCGCCGCCAGCGCCTCCAGGGCCAGCACATGCGCTTCCGCCAGGTCGTTAACGTGAATATAATCCCTAATGCAGGTGCCGTCCGGGGTGGGGTAGTCCGTGCCGAACACTGTCAACTCCGGCCCGGTTCCCAGGGCTGCTTTCAATACCAGCGGAATCAAGTGTGTTTCCGGGTCGTGGTCCTCCCCGATGTCCCCCGCCGGGTCGGCCCCGGCGGCATTAAAATAACGCAAGGAAACGAACCGCAGTCCGTAGGCCGCGCCGTACCACTGCAGTGCCTCTTCCAGGGCCAACTTGGTCGCACCGTAGGGATTTGCCGGCACCACCGGGTGATCTTCCGGAATGGGCACCTGCCGCGGCTCCCCGTAAACGGCGGCCGTTGAAGAAAAAACCAGATATTGCACACCGCTCTCCACCATGGCGTCTAAAAGGCGCAGACCTTTTACCACGTTGTTATGATAATACGCGGCGGGCCGCCGGACCGAATCTCCTACCAGACTGCCGGCGGCAAAATGCAATACCGCTTCAATTTCAAATTCTGTGCAAAGGTGTTCCAATAACGCCCGGTCGCCGGTGTCCCCCCGCACCAGCAAGCCCTCCGGTACGGCCGCCGCGTGGCCCTGGGACAGGTTGTCCAGCACCACTACCCGGTGTCCCCGTTTGACGAGTTCCCGGATGGTATGGCTGCCGATATAGCCGGCACCCCCGGTAACCAAAAGTTTCAATTTTACACCCCCAGGCCGATTTTACAGAATTATAACATACTACGGATGATAACAACCACCGGTTGCATTTTTTTTGGAATTGCGCCGGTGGATCGGGAAATACTATTTTTATATGTCACGGGCTGTATTAGTCAAAGCTTACTGCGACAATAAAATTTTATAACGGGGATGAGGCGCATTGATTACCCGCACCCAAAACAATTTACTTGACCGCCTGGCGGCGTTATACCGGATCGAAACGTCTTACACCGATTACCGGGGCCAATGCCGGCATGCCGGACCGCAATCATTACAAGCGGTTCTCCGGGCGCTGGGCGCGCCGGTGGAAAAAACACCGGACGTTCCGGACGCGCTGCGCGCCCGTATCCAGGAACTCTGGCAGAGCGTTTGTGAACCGGTAACCGTAACCTGGGACGGAGCGCCGGCGTGCCTGGAACTGCGCCTGCCCGCCGCCCAAACCGGAAAAATGGTTGCTTGCCGGCTGCTGCTGGAAGACGGCCGGAGCATACGCTGGCACCGCCGGATATCCCGCCTGCCCGTTCTGCGGCACGCCCAAATAGAAGGTGCCACCTACGAATCCCGGCAAATCACACTGCCGGCAGGACTGCCGTTAGGCTACCACCGGCTCGGGCTGGACCTGCCTTCCGTTACCAAAGAAGTTTTTATTATTGCGGCCCCGCGCCGGGCTTTTGCCCCGCCGGTAACCGCAACCGGCCGCCTGTGGGGAGTTTTTTGCCCGCTTTACGCCCTGCGTACCCGGCACACCTTGGGCACCGGCGATCTCGGCGAACTGGAAATCCTGCTGCAAAAAATGCACGGTCTGGGGGGGAAGTTGGTAGGAACCCTGCCCCTGCTGGCTGCCTTTCTGGACGAACCTTTCGCCCCGGGCCCTTACGAACCGGTTAGCCGCCGGTTTTGGAACGAGTTTTACCTGGAGCTCGCCCGGGTGCCGGAACTGAAACAAAGCCCGGAAGCCGCAGCCTTATTTAATTCACCGGCCTTTCTTGAAGAAAGCGCCGCCCTCCGCGCCGCGCCCCTGGTTGACTACCGCCGCGGGATGGCCTTAAAACGCCGGCTCCTGGAAGTCTGTGCCCGCCACTGCTTCGCTGAAAATAACGGGCGGCGGGACGCTTTGCTGCACTGGGCGGCCCAAAACCCGGCGGTGCGGGACTACGCCCGTTTCCGCGCCGCCGTCGAGCGCCGGCGCGCCCCCTGGCCGGAATGGCCCCGGCGTATGCGGGACGGGCATCTCCGGGAGGGAGATTACGCTCCGGAGGCAGAAAGATATCATCTTTATGTCCAGTGGCTGGCCCACGAACAATTGCGGCAGCTTTGGGCCCGGGCGCACCGGCGCGGGCAGAAGCTGTACCTGGACCTGCCGCTGGGCGTGCACGGCGGCGGCTACGACACCTGGCGCGAACGTACCGCTTTCGCTCTGGAAGCCGGCAGCGGCGCGCCGCCGGACGCGTTTTTCACCGGCGGCCAGAACTGGGGGTTCCCGCCCCTGCACCCGGAACGGATCCGGGAACAGGGTTACCGTTATTTTGCCGCCTGCCTGCGCCACCATCTCCGGCACGCCCGGATTTTACGCCTGGACCACGCGGCCGCCCTGCACCGCCTTTTTTGGATCCCGGAGGGTATGGGGTCCGGCGAGGGAATTTACGTGCGATACCACGCCAGCGAATTTTACGCGGTTTTGGCCCTGGAATCACAGCGCCACCAGGCATTGATCGTGGGTGAAGACCTGGGTATGGTACCCGCATGTGTGCGCAGGGCCATGAGCCGGCACCGGATCCACCGGATGTACGTGCTGCCTTTTGAAGTCCCGGAAAACCACCCCCGGCTGCCCCGCCCCGCTCCCGAAGAAGCGCTGGCGTGCCTGAACACCCACGACCTGCCGCCTTTCGCCGCCTACTGGCAAAGTACCGCCGGCACCAAAATACAGGTTGACCTGCCGGTATTCCTGCACCGGCAGGGCCGGCTGCCGGCGCCCACGAACCAAACGGAGGCCGTGTTCCGGGCCTGCCTGGAACACCTGGCCGCCGGGCGGTCCCGGATCCTCCTGATCAATTTGGAAGACTTGTGGCTGGAGACGGCGGCACAAAACCTGCCCGGCACCACCGTGGAACATCCCAACTGGCGGCGCAAGGCGCGCCACACCCTGGAAGAACTTACCCGGCTGCCGGGCGTGCCGGAATTACTGCAGGAAATCAACCGTTTGCGAAATATGCGGCAGGACGGCTCTTCTTCCGGTTCCGGCTTTACCCCGCCGTGCCCCCTGCTTGAAAACAAGGAGCTGATCACGTGAACGGCAACTTAAGACTGCCCGGTGCCACCTACCTGGGAGACGGACGCTGCTTTTTCCGCGTTTGGGCCCCGCACGCCGAAAAGGTCGCGGTACACCTCACCACCCCCCGGGAGCGCACCGAAATGCTGCTACGCGGGGAGGGGGGCTACCACCAGCGGGAAGTGACGGATGTAGAACCGGGAAGCCTTTATAAATACGTGCTCGACGCAAAAAAAGAGCTCCCCGACCCGGCCTCGCGCTACCAGCCGGAAGGGGTGCACGGCCCCTCCCAGGTAACCGGACCCGGTGATTTTTCCTGGACCGACGGCTACTGGTTCGGACCGGCGCGCCACAAACTGGTCTTTTACGAGCTGCACGTGGGCATTTATACGCCGGAAGGTACCTTTACCGCCGTCATTCCCCACTTGAAACGCCTGCGGGAACTGGGCATCACCGCCCTGGAACTGATGCCCGTCGCCCAGTTCCCCGGCAGCCGCAACTGGGGCTACGACGGCGTCTTTCCCTTTGCCGTACAAAATACTTACGGCGGCCCGGACGGCCTCAAGCAATTGGTCAACGCCTGCCATGAATGCGGGCTGGCCGTATTTGTCGACGTGGTTTACAACCACCTGGGGCCGGAAGGAAACTACCTGCGCTATTTCGGACCCTATTTTACCGGCCGCTACCGCACGCCGTGGGGAGACGCGGTTAACTTCGACGGACCCGGCAGCGATGAAGTACGGCGTTTTTTTATTGCCAACGCACTTTACTGGTTGCAGGAGTTTCATATTGACGGCCTGCGCCTGGACGCCGTGCATGCCATTACGGACAAATCGGCGTACCCTTTCCTGGAAGAGCTGTCCTCTGCCGTGCGCCGGCAGGCGGAAAAGCTGGGCCGCAGGATTTACGTAATTGCCGAAAGCGACTTGAACGACCCCCGGATCATCCGGCCCGCGACCGCCGGCGGTTTCGGTATTGACGGCCAGTGGACCGACGATTTTCACCACGCCCTGCACGCGCTGCTGACCAAAGAGGAAAGCGGGTACTACCAGGACTTTGTTAAATTAGAGCATATGGCACGGGCCTTCCGGGAAGGCTATGTCTACACCGGGCAGTACTCCGCCTACCGGCGCCGGCGTCACGGCCGTTTACCGCTGCTCTGCACCGCCTCTCAGTTCGTGGTTTTCACGCAAAACCACGATCAGGTAGGCAACCGGGCCTTCGGCCGCAGATTGAGCACCATGTTATCCTTTGAGGGGCTGAAACTCGCCGCCGGGGTGATGCTGCTCTCTCCCTTCACCCCCCTGCTGTTCATGGGCGAGGAATACGGCGAAACGGCGCCTTTCCAGTACTTTACCAGCCACTCCGACCCGGAACTGGTGGAAAAAATACGCCGGGGGCGGCAGGAAGAGTTTGCCGCTTTCAAATGGGAGGGAACACTGCCCGACCCGCAGGACGAAACCACCTTTCTGCGTTCACGGTTAAATCACGGGCTGAGGCGGCAGGGGCAGCACCGCGTGCTTTATGAATTTTACCGCCTGCTGCTCCACCTGCGCCGGGAAATTCCGGCCCTGGCGGACTTGAACCGGAAAAGTCTGGAAGCAACCGTCTGCGGGCGGGGACAAGTACTTTTCGTCCGGCGTTGGAGCGGCGACAGTGAAGTAGGCATTATTTTCTCGTTCAGCCGCAAAAGCTGTCCGGCGGAACTGCCGTTACCGGCCGGCAGTTGGCACAAACGCCTGGATGCCGCGGATAAAAACTGGCTCGGAGGCGGCGGCACGGTGCCCGGCAGCCTTAAATCGGGAGGCGGCGTCCGGATTACTCTGGAGCCCAGAGCGTGTGTATTGTTCGAGCGAATTGAGGAGGCATAAACATGGAAAGACACATCTGCATCCACGGTCATTTTTACCAGCCGCCGCGGGAAAACCCGTGGCTGGAAGACATTGAGCTCCAGGATTCGTCATATCCCCACCACGACTGGAACAACCGGATTACCGCCGAGTGTTATGAACCCAATACCGTTTCGCGCATTTTGGACGGTAATGGCTGGATTAAAAAAATCGTTAATAATTACGCCCGGATCAGTTTCAATTTCGGCCCCACGCTCCTTTCCTGGATGCAAAAGAAAGAGCCGGAAGTTTACCGGGCGATCATCGAATCCGACCGGGAAAGCCTGCAAAACTATTCGGGACACGGTTCGGCCTTTGCCCAGGCCTACAACCATATGATTATGCCCCTGGCCAGCGACCGCGACAAATACACCCAGGTCATCTGGGGCATCAGGGACTTCGAATACCGGTTCGAACGCTTCCCGGAAGGTATGTGGCTGCCGGAAACCGCTGTGGACTTAAAGACGTTGGAGATCATGGCGGAACAGGGGATCCGTTTTACCGTACTGGCCCCCTACCAGGCCCGGCGCTTCCGGCGTATCGGCGACGGAGATGAAGCGTGGCATGAAGTGGGACCCGGAGGAATTGATTCCACCATGCCCTACCTGGTTAACCTGTCTTCGGGCCGGACGATCGCCATTTTCTTTTATAACGGCGAAATTTCCAGGGCGGTTGCTTTTGAAAAGCTGCTTTCCAACGGGGAACGTTTCGCCAAAAGACTGCTCCGGGGATTTGAGGAAAACGGTGCCGGCCGTTTCATCAACATCGCTACCGACGGTGAAACCTACGGTCACCACCACCGGCACGGGGATATGGCGCTGGCCTATGCCCTGCATTTTATCGAAATCAATAAACTGGCCAAAATTACCAATTACGCCTGGTTCCTGGAACAACACCCGCCGGCGTACGAAGTAGAAATTAAAGAAAACACCGCCTGGAGCTGCGCCCACGGGGTGGACCGGTGGCGGGAAGACTGCGGCTGCAACAGCGGCATGCACCGGGATTGGCATCAGGCGTGGCGGGCCCCCCTGCGCAACGCCCTGGACTGGCTCCGGGACACCACGGCAGAAAACTACGAAGAAACGGGGCGCGGGTTTTTTAAAGACCCGTGGGCCGCACGCAACGATTATATCGCGGTAATCCACGACCGGTCGGAAGAAAACGTGTGCCGGTTCCTGGCGCGGAACGCCGTGCGGCAACTTAACCGGGAGGAAGGAATCACGGCTTTAAAACTGCTGGAACTACAGCGGCACGCCATGTTGATGTATACCAGCTGCGGCTGGTTTTTCGACGAAATATCGGGCATCGAAACGGTACAGGTAATCAAGTACGCCGCGCGAGTGATCCAGCTGGCCCATGAGCTGTTCCACGATTCGCCCGAACCCCGCTTTCTGGAAATGCTCGCGGAAGCAAAAAGCAATCTTCCCGAACACCGCGACGGCGCCCGGATCTACGAAAAATTTGTCAAGCCGGCCATGGTTGACCTGCCCAAAGTGGGCGCCCATTACGCCATCTGTTCGCTGTTCGACAACTACGGCGAGCAATCAAGGATCTACTGCTACGAAGTTACCCGGAAAAACCATGAAAACCGCCTGGCGGGCGAGGCCAAGCTGGCGGTCGGGCGCGCCCTGGTCACCTCCATGATCACACGGGAAGCAGCGGATTTAAGCTACGCGGTGGTCAATTTCGGTAATCATAATACCACCGCCGGCATCCGTCTGTACCAGGACGACCAGACTCATGAAAAAATGGTGCGGGAAATAACCGGTACCTTCGACCGGGCCGAATTTCCCGGGGTCATCCGGCTCCTGGACCAGCATTTCGGCAACACCACCTACTCGCTGAAAGAGCTTTTCCGGGACAAACAGCGCATGGTGCTGGACCAGATTCTCAACACCACGCTGTCCGAAGTGGCGTCGGATTACCGCCGCATTTACGACCGCCACGTGGGTTTGATCCGGTTCTTGAAGGATTTACATATCCCGCAACCCAAAACGCTTTTTTCCGCCGCCGAGTTCGTGATCAACAGCAAACTGCGCCGCGCGTTTATGCGCGACCTGCTGGACCTGGAATACATCAGGGCCCTGCTGGGCGAAGCCGAAGAATCAAGTGTGCCGCTGGACGGGGCCAGCCTGGGGTATATCATCGGTCTCACCCTGGAACGGTTGGGTGAGGAACTGCGCGCCGAACCCATGGACCACGGTCTAATCGAACACCTGGACGAGGTCGCCGGCCTGGTCCGGTCGCTGCCGTTCGAGGTGGACTTGTGGAAAGTGCAAAATACCTATTACCGGCTGCTGCGCGCGGTCTACCCGGACGTCCGGGAAAAAGCCGGGGAGGGGGATGAAGAAGCCCAAGCCTGGTGCGACCGTTTCCATTCCCTGGGAGAAAAACTCCAGGTACGGAGGGATTTTTAATGACCGCCCCGGCCATCCCGTCCGCCACCTACCGGCTGCAATTCCACCGGGAGCACCTGCGCTTCGCGGAGGCCCGGTCGCTGGTGCCGTACCTGCGCGAGCTGGGGGTCACCGGTCTCTACGCCTCCCCCCTGTTTAAGGCCAGGCGGGGGAGCGCACACGGTTACGACATCACCGACCCAACCCGGCTAAACCCGGAACTCGGGGGTGAGGAGGATTTTGCCGCTCTTGCCCGGGATTTACAACAAAATAACATGGGCCTCCTGCTGGACATAGTGCCCAACCACATGTCCGCGAGCAGCGAAAACCCGTGGTGGCGGGACGTTCTCCGCCACGGGCCGGAGTCGGCTTACGCCGATTTTTTCGATATCGACTGGGAACCCGAACGGCCGGGTCTGGCTGGAAAGGTTCTGCTGCCGGTCCTGGGCGAACGTTACGGTAAAGTCCTGGAAAACCGCGAGTTCAGCCTGACCCCGGAAGCAGACGGTTTTTGGGTGCGTTACCGCGAGCAGCGCCTGCCGCTCAGCCCCGCCGCGTCGGGATGGCTGCTGGCGTACTGCCTGGGGAATACCGGCGGTCTGAAAAACTCCGCCACCTTTTTCCGGCGGGCCTGGACAGATTTTTGGCGCCGGTATAATGCCTCGCCTGAACTAAAAGCCCGCGTGGAGCAAAAATTAGCAGGTCTTAACGGGAATCCGGGCGACCCGCGGAGCTTCAACCGGCTCGACCGGCTCCTGGCGCAGCAGGCCTACCGGCCGGCCTACTGGCGTGCGGCGCACGAAGAAATCAACTACCGGCGCTTCTTCGCGGTCAGCGACCTGGTGTCGCTGCGCATGGAACGGGAGGAGGTTTTTACGGCCTGCCACCACCTTATTTTCCGGCTGGTCCGGGCGGGACAGGTCACCGGGCTGCGGGTCGACCACATTGACGGCCTGCACGACCCGCAGGAATACCTGTGCCGGCTCAGGGAAAACCTGCCCGGGGCGGAACGGGAGGACGAACCGGACTTTTACGTGGTGGCGGAAAAAATCCTCGGGGAAGGTGAAACACTGCCGGCTGCCTGGCCGGTCCACGGGACCACGGGTTACGATTTTATGAATGATTTAAACGGCCTCTTCGTGGACGAACGGGGCATCCGGGAGCTGGACCGGTTTTACGGCAGCCTCACCGGAACAGAGCAAGATTTTGCCACCGTAGTTTACACGCAGAAAAAGAAAGTCCTGCAAGAGCTTTTTACCGGCGACATGCGCCGCCTGGCGCGCCGGCTGGGGCGCCAGGCGGCGGAAGACCGTCACGGACGCGATCTCACCCTGCGCGAACTGGAAACGGCGTTGACCGAAATCACCTCCTGCCTCGAGGTCTACCGGACCTATATCCGCGACTATACGGTGGCGGAAGCGGACCGCGCTTATATCACGCGCGCCGCCGCCGCAGCCGGACAAAGAAATCCCGGCTGCCGCCCGGCCTGCGACTTCCTGCGCCGGGTGCTGCTGCTGGAATTTCCCGGTTACCTGCCGGAAAAACAACGCCGGGCCTGGCTGGACCTGGTCATGCGCTGGCAACAGTTTTCCGGCCCGGTCATGGCCAAGGGCTTCGAGGATACCGCGCTCTACCTTTACCACCGGCTGATTTCCTTGAACGAGGTGGGCGGCAATCCCGCCTCCCCGGG
>Ga0334899_1002871_pt1:10000-12814 | contig 12814 bp, 7 predicted proteins | sample GraSluR3_MG_FD_207219 | JGI IMG/M metagenome (GOLD analysis project Ga0334899, IMG submission 207219) | Sludge microbial communities from methane-producing bioreactor in Wageningen University, Netherlands - Granular Sludge_8_08-R3 | ecosystem: Engineered > Bioreactor > Anaerobic >... | reverse complement strand
GGATTAAAAATAAGCCCTAAACTTAATATAAGCATTATAATCCCTAGAATTATATTCATTAATGCTCCAGGAAGCTCATAATCTACTAATGTAATACCTACAATAAGGAAGTATATACTCATTAAAAGAATTGATAATCCTACAATTTCACTAACACCTATAACTCCCATTATGGGAAATGCAATAATGAATATCCCTAAAATAATTCCAATAAAACTTATAATCTCATTTTTCATAGTTTTTACTCCCAAATAATAATATTATAATTCTAAGAATATATATTTTTTTTCTATTTCAGTATAATGGAAGATGTTTATTAAATGTTTTAGAATAATTCATATTTGAATATTTAACATCACTAACCCAATTTATTTTACATTCACAATCATAATCAATAATGCTTTGATTTAAATTAGATTTAATAATTAAATGTTTTAAATCTTTATTACATTTTTTACAATTATATGGTCCTCTTCTGGACCCAAAACCAGAAGTATCTAAAAGAGCGGGAATCTCTAAATTTTCACGAACAGTGTTTATTACTTCAATCGTACTCCAAATCCATGGTGGTTGATATGATCCATTTCTCCATAACCTTTCAATTAATGTTTTACCATGAATTGTAGCAGGACAAAATGATAATCTATCTACTCCAATTTCTACACAATATCTTGCAGTTTCAATTGCTTCATCAATAGCTTCTTTTTCATTTAATAGAATTGGTTTTATAAAAATATATGCTTTTGATTTTAAATTATAATTTTTTTCAGATTTTAATTTTGAAATAAGTTTTATAGAATATTCAAAATCTTTTAGAGTAAAACCTTTATTTATTTTTTCTGTGCGAGTATTATCATTTGATGTTTCAAGACCAATAGATATTTCAAATAGTTTATCTCCAATAATAGAAAAAATTTCATCTAAAACTTCCTCATTAATATATTCTGGTCTTGATTCAATAATTATTTCATCTATTTCATCCATATTAGCTAATATTTTTAGGATTTCTCTTCTACAATTTAGAGATAATTCATTGGGATTTAGAAAACTACCAGATGCAAATAATTTAATAGCTATTTTTTCCCCATTTTCATAATCTTCTTTTAATGGGTGACGATTTAAATGTTCTTTAAATAAGTCCATAACCGTTTTATCACTTATAGGTTCTAAAGTAGTGTCTGAAACATAACTACACATAGTACATCCACCACTATCTCCAAGTGCCCAAGAACACCCTGGTGTAGGTAAAATCATAAATAATGTTTTTCCAGGGCCGGAATATGTTAAATCATCACCATACCAACTGGTAGCTACTTGTTCTGCTGTTTTTTTTTTATTATTTTCAAAAGCATAATTTCTTATTTCTTTTGTTAAATTTTCAATTTCCATTTTATACCTAAAATTAAATTTTTATTTAAATAAATATTGGTTTTTGATTTATATTAATTTAATTAGATTTATATTTAATAATATTCTCTATTAATTTTTTTCTTATTTTTCATTTGTAAAATTAAAAAAAGGTATTATTCTAGGAGTGTCCAGAAATTAACTTTTTGGAAACTTTTCCATTTATGATTTTAATGGTATATTTTGGAAAATAAACATTTTTATCTAGTTTTTTTCTTAAAAAGGTTAATTTTGTCCAACTTTCTATCAATAAAAAATAAAAAAATTTAAATTAGTATTTCTATGAAAAGATTTATTTTTATTAAAATACATACTAAATTTTTAAGAATATTAGGTGATAAAATATTTTTAAATACTTCCAAAATTTGTAAAAAATATAATTTTAGAGAAAAAAGAGTAAAATCTATTTTTAATCCAAGAAAAGGTAAAAGAAATCTTAATCTTTTTTTAGAAGATTATACTATTAATCCTTATTTAGGTTGTTCTTTTGATTGTGTTTATTGTTATATTAATGGAAGTAAATATGCTAAAGAAACTAATAATTTTTATGTTAAATCAAATGCAAGGGAACTTGTTCATAAATTTCTAAAAAGGAAATTCTATGATAATGAGAAAGCAATGTTAAACTTAGGATCTGCATCTGATCCATATATGGATATAGAGAAAGATCTACAATTAACAAGGGATATTTTAAATATTTTCTTAAAGTTTAAATACCCTGTACATATTATTACAAAATCAGAGTTAATTTTAAGAGATATAGACATTTTAGATAAAATTAATAAAGTAGCTCTTTTACCTGATGATTTAAAGGAGAAATTAAACTCTAATGTTATTATTTCATTTTCTTTTTCAACAATTGATGATGATATAGCTAAATTAATAGAACCTAATGCCCCACTTCCAAGTGAAAGACTTAAAACTATTAAAAAATTGTCTAAAAAAGGTTATAAAGTTGGTGCTGTATTCATGCCAATTTTACCTTATTTAAGTGATGATGATGAAAAGTTAAAAATAGCTATTTGCGAATTTTCAAAAAATAATTGTGATTATGTAATTCCAGGTGCTTTAAGTTTATTTGGTAATGGTGATTTATCATCTAGAATAAAATATTATAAAGTAATTGAAGAACATTACAATGAATATTTAGAAGATACAAAAAACTTATTTTGGGATAAAAAATCAATAATTAATAAAGAATATCCTTCTAATGTTTACCAAAATAAATTATATAAAAAAGTATATGATTATTGTAGAGAATTTAATATTTCTACTACAATAGTCAAGAATGAAAAATTTTAATTAAATTTAAAAGCTTGCAATAACATCTTTTAATAATTTAATTGAAGTTTCTTTATCTTCACCAATAGGTGAACCTGCAACATATTGAGTTACACCCATTTTTCC
>Ga0334899_1002871_pt1:0-5000 | contig 12814 bp, 7 predicted proteins | sample GraSluR3_MG_FD_207219 | JGI IMG/M metagenome (GOLD analysis project Ga0334899, IMG submission 207219) | Sludge microbial communities from methane-producing bioreactor in Wageningen University, Netherlands - Granular Sludge_8_08-R3 | ecosystem: Engineered > Bioreactor > Anaerobic >... | reverse complement strand
GTCTTAATAGGGCCTGAAGTCACAGCATTAAAACCCGAAGCCGGTCGATCTATTCCTGAGCAGGATGAAGTCGCTCTTACGAGCGATGGAGGTCCGCAGGGTTGTTGTCGTGCAAAACACTCCTCTGACTTGGGAATAGTGGTGAAAGGCCAATCAAGGCCGGTGACAGCTGGTTCCACTCGAAATGACTCTAAGGTCAGCCTGACTGGAGATTGGTGGCGGGGTAGAGCACTGATTGGGCGTTTAGGGAGGGAAACTTCTCGGCGCACTGTAAAACTCCGAACTCGTCACCGTCGTAGAAGGTTGGAGTGAGGGGCACGGGGTAAGCTTGTGTCCCGAAAGAGAAAAAACTCAGACTATGGTTAAGGCCCCCAAATGCTGGATAAGTGTAAGGGAGTCTTTGGCCCAAGACAATGGGAAGGTGGGCTTAGAAGCAGCCACCCTTTAACGAGTTCGTAACAGATCACCCATCGAGGTCAAAGGCACCTAAAATGGACGGGAATTAATCCAGCTGCCGATACCATAGAATACCGTGTAGGTAATTGTGTAGAGTGGCGACCTGTTAGGGTGGAAGCGGGGACGTGAGTTCCTGTGGACCTTGCAGGTATGTGGATCCTGGTAGTAGTAGCAGCAAAGTGAGGTGAGAATCCTTACCGCCGGAGGGGCTAGGATTCCTTGGCAATGTTCGTCAGCTAAGGGTTAGTCGATCCTAAGGTCAGTCGTAATTCGAACTGATCGAAAGGGAAACAGGTTAATATTCCTGTACATAATAAATACGTGCGGTGACGCTTGGACTAATTTCTGACGCTTCGAGATATGTCTTGTAGGATTTTCGTCCTATTTAATTTTTTTTAAGCCTGGGGAGAGGTGTAATAGCGAGAACCAGGTGTAGATTTGAATAGCTTTTCTTTTGAAAAGTTTTTTGACTGATTCATGGAGCCCTTGAAAAAGGAATTAGTATGGATTTTATTATTTCGTACCGAGATCCGTCACAGGTGCCCCTAGTTGTATAGACTAAGGCGTTTTAAGGTAAACTAGCTAAGGGAAATCGGCAAAATGGCCCCGTAACTTTGGAATAAGGGGTGCCAGCTATGTGAATAGCTGGTCTCAGTGACCAGGGGGACCCGACTGTTTAATAAAAACATAGCTCTCTGCTAGCCTGAAAAGGTGTGTACAGAGGGCAACACCTGCCCAGTGCTGGCACGTGAAGCTGAGGTTCAACTCAGTGAAGCGCCAGTAAACGGCGGGGGTAACTATAACCCTCTTAAGGTAGCGAAATGCCTTGCCGGATAAGTACCGGCCTGCATGAATGGTAGAACGAGGTCCCTACTGTCCCTAGCTAGAACTTAGTGAACCTGCTATTCTGGTGCACAAGCCAGAGACTTCCATTGGGAAGCGAAGACCCCGTAGAGTTTTACTGCAGTCTGCCGTTGAAGCTTGGTTATAGGTTTGCAGCGTAAGTGGGAGAATTCGATTATGAGTCGCTAGGCTTATATGATTCGTTCTTGAGACACCACTTTCTTATGACTGTGTTTCTAACTTGCATGTTTTTTTTTGTAAGGACACCGGTAGATGGGCAGTTCGGCTGGGGCGGCACGGGCTTGAAATGATATCAAGCCCGCCCTAAGGTCAACTCAGGTGGGACAGAGATCCACCGTAGAGTGTAAGGGCAAAAGTTGGCCTGACTGTATTTTGACTAGCAAGAAATTCAGAGGCGAAAGCCGGGCCTAGCGAACCTCAGAGTCCTCCTTGATGGGGGCCTGAGATGACAGAAAAACTACCTCGGGGATAACTGGGTGGTCGCAGGCAAGAGCCCATATCGACCCTGCGGCTTGCTACTTCGATGTCGGTTCTTTCCATCCTGGGTGTGCAGCAGCACCCAAGGGTGGGGTTGTTCGCCCATTAAAGGGGAACGTGAGCTGGGTTTAGACCGTCGTGAGACAGGTTGGTTGCTATCTAATGGAAGTGTTAGTAGTCTGAGGGGAAGGTGGCTCCAGTACGAGAGGAACGAGTTGTCGGCGCCTCTGGTCGACCGGTTGTCTGATAAGGCATTGCCGGGCAGCTACGCGCTGGATGATAAAGGCTGAAAGCATCTAAGCCTGAGGTGTCCCCTGAAAATAGACTGCTTTTTTTGTAGAACGTGAGTAGAAGACTTGTTTGATGGGGTAGGGATGTTAGCTTCGAGGTTTTTTTTCCGAGTTGTTTAGTCCGCTACTTCCAATTGTTCGCTTGCTTTATTTTCTATTTGATTGATTTGGATAGTTTCTTTTCTTATTATTGATTGATTGTTTTTTTTGGTATTTTTTTTTTATTGTTGTGTTGTTTTTTTGTTTATGATTTGGTTAGGTGTATTCGGTTAGGGTGAAGTTTGTACGTTTTTTGTTTATGATTTATTAATTTTTATTGTTGTTTTTTTTTGTGTTGGTTTGGCGGTCATAGTGTTAGGGTTATACCTGGTCTCTTTTTGAACCCAGAAGTGAAGTCTTTTCGCGTTTTGTTTGTGTACTATGGAGGTATCTATGGGAATTTCATTTTGCTGCCAGCCATCTTTACTATTACTTACTTAATTTATTTTATTTTATTTTGATTTGTTTTTTTAATTAATTATGATTTTTACTTATTTTTTGTTAATTAAAATTTTTCTAAAATTTTACCATATACTTCTTTTAGTTTTCCATCAGAATTGTTATATATTCTTTTTAATATCAATTCTGGTGTACTTTTTGCTAGATAATTCATTTTTGGTGTTCTATCTACAATTAAATTATAGTTTTCATCTAATCCTGTAGCTTCAATTCCATCTACTCTAACATCAGCATAATTCATTAGTTCTTCTGCCATGTGGGTTACTATTATACCATAAGAATTTGATTCTGTGATCATTTCTATAAAGCTTGAAATTATTTTTACTGCTGCTTCTAATTCTGTTATTCCTTCTAATTCATCTAAAAATACTAATTTTTCTGTATCTGTTGTTACTATTGGTAAAAACACATTTAAAAATGATTCAAATGCTCCAGCATCTAATGATCTTTTCTTAGAAAAATGATATATTTCACTAAATAGCTTTACTTCTGCATATTCTGCTTTTACTGGAAGACCCATTTGTGCCATTATTGAAATTTGGCTTAATGTTTCTAGTAATGTTGTTTTTCCTCCACTGTTTGCGCCTGTAAGTAATGCAATATTATTCTTTTTATCAAGATTATAATCTATTTTTTGTATTGTTTTATCTTTTTTTAATGATAATTCTAAATGTAATGCTTGTTTTAAACATATTTTATCACTAAATATAGGTGAGTTTAGGTTATATTCATATGCAAAGCTACCTAATGCAAATTCATAATCAAATTTTATTGTTTCATTTACTTCTTCAATAGCTTTTTCTTTTATGTTTGCAAGTTGTGTTGCAGCAAGCTTCTTTTTATCGAATATATTGTTTTCTTTTTTTGAGTTGTCTATTTCTATTGGATATTTTTTAAGGTATGGATCAAAATCTAATCCTACTTTTTCTTTAATAATTGCTTTTCTTTTACTTATAATATTGTCAAATATTTCATTAATCTTTGGTGGAAAATCATTGTTTAATAAATCTAGTATTTCATTTCCTTCAAGATCAATATTTTTAATAGTTTTTTCTAACTCATCATCCATATCTTTTTTCAATGAATTAACAATATCATCAATATCTACTTCTTTTTTATCTAAATTATTTAATTCTTCTATTATTGGAAGTATTTCTCCAAGAATTGTGTTCTCATTTCTTATTTTTTGGATTTCATGCACTTTTTCAAATATTTCATAATTTCCTGTAAAAAAATTTATTATTTTTTCTGGAATGATTTCATGATTATCTTCTTCAATATGAATCATAATTATATTACTTAAATCTCCAAAATCTAATATTCCTTGTGAATATACATAAAAAATAAGCTCATAATTCATTAATTCTTCTTGAAACAATGTAGATTCTGATGCAGTTAAAATCGGGTAATATTTATTTAATCCTAAATCTGTTAGATAAGAATTATCTTCTTCGCTTTCTACTAAAATAGCTTTAGTTGGATTATATTCAGGTTTTATTTCTTCTAATTCTTTTAAATTTTTCATTAACCCTTTTAATTTTATAATTGGTAGTTTAGAAACTTTTTCTTTTGCATTCATTACAAATTTAATTTGTGAATCAATATATGCTTGATTTTTTGAAGGAGATAATAATAATATTCTATTTTTAGAATACTCTGTATTTGAGTATTCTAAGATTTTTTCAATTATTTCTTCATATATTTCATATGCTCTATCACTTTTGATGAATTCATCTGTAGGCTTATTTAATAATTCTTTCATTATTTCAATAGCTTTTTTCTGACTTATTCCTTCAATATTATTTATTTTTTCAATATCTACTTCTTTTATTATCTTTTTTAATTTATTTTCTCCCCCTATATTGTATAATATTTTCTCAGAAAGCTTATTTCCCACTCCTTTTATATCTTGTAATTTTTGTGTATCAATTTCCATTTTACCAAACCCTTTTTAATTAATAATAATTTTATTAAAGATATATATTGTAATTTAGAAAGACCATTTGGAAAGTATTTTTAAATTAAATACATTATTAAATAAGTTTAGATATAATAATATTAATAAAATTTATTGGTGTTATTTTGACTACAAATGTAGATATTGATGAAAAAGAAGGGAAAAAATTTTTTTCTAAAATTGGGTTTATATTTTTGGGATTAACAATTTTTACAATATTTTGTCAAATTATTATGAGGGAATTATTATTGGTTTTTCCAGTTAATTTAACTGGAAATGTAGAGTTTAACATGATTCTTTCTGCTGTAATTAATTATATTATTCCTCTTCCACTTTTTTTATATGTGATGAGTCTTGGCCAAATATGTATATTATTTTTTGAAAGTTGCAGTAGAAGGCTGCATTTGGGATTTAGAATTTTGTCTAATCTTTGAAAATAATGGTCAATGAAACTGGCC
>Ga0334899_1002862_pt1 | contig 12859 bp, 8 predicted proteins | sample GraSluR3_MG_FD_207219 | JGI IMG/M metagenome (GOLD analysis project Ga0334899, IMG submission 207219) | Sludge microbial communities from methane-producing bioreactor in Wageningen University, Netherlands - Granular Sludge_8_08-R3 | ecosystem: Engineered > Bioreactor > Anaerobic > Unclassified ... | reverse complement strand
GAGGTTCTATGCTGCCTCTATTCCTCGAACAGATGCGTGCCGGGCTCCCCATCACAGTAACCGACAAGCGTATTATTCGCTACTTTATGACTATTCCCGAGGCCGTGAGTCTTGTCTTCCTTGCAGGTGCAATTGGAACCGGCGGAGAGGTTCTTGTGCTGGATATGGGTGAGCAGGTGAATATTTATGATTTTGCACAGCGTTTAGTGAAGTATTTCGGAGATGGTCGAAGTAAGGTTATAGTTACCGGACTACGTCCTGGAGAGAAGCTGTATGAAGAAAAACTGAGTGATAAAGATAAAACCATCCCGACTAATAACCCAAAACTCTTCAAAGCCATTGTAAATGGTACACTCTCCAGAGATAGCTTTGAGGAACATATCAAATCCCTCTATACCATGGACCCAGAATCTCTGGTACGGATGCTGCAGGATCTTGTTCCCGAATTTTCATATCAGGGACCGGTGACAGCTGGAAAGAAATCATGAAATCGTACTGTCTGTATTGCAAGACCGGTTCAGAAAAAAAACTCGTTCACCTGCTGAAAAAGGATGTACATGATTATGTGGATGCAGAGATAGAAATTCTCTATCCTGTTCGTATTATGCAGCAGCGGAGACGAGGAGAGTGGAAAAAGGTTGAGCAACCACTTCTTCCCGGTTATATATTCCTCTATCTCGAAGATGAAATTCCCTTCCCCCTATTTATCATCAATCAGGAGAGAGATGCCTATAAGATACTCCGTAATCCAGATGGATCTATGGAACTCAAGAATGGCGATGCACAATACGCTGCATGGGTTCATAATCACGGTGGAACTTTCCAGCCGAGTACCGTTGTGTACAAAGAGGGCCAATTGGTCAAGGTTCTCGATGGTCCATTGCGAGATATGGAGGGTCGGATAGCTAAGCTCGACAGACACCATAAAAGGATTGTAGTAGCTTTCATGTTTGCAGGTGAGGAGCGAAAAGTTAATCTCAGTGTGAATGTGATCGATATTGCAGAGGGTGAAGAGGTTCCGAGAGGGTGAAGATACTACACACATCGGATTGGCATATTGGAAGAGCATTACACGACCGACGGCGTCTTGATGAGCATCAATCATTTTTCTCATGGCTGCAGGAGACCCTGGTTCGTGAATCAATCGACATTCTTCTTGTTTGCGGTGATGTTTTTGACACTATTGCCCCCGGAAATAGGCAGTTGGAGCTCTACTATTCGTTCCTTAAGAGCACGACAGATCTGGGGTGCAGGCATACGATAATCATTGGGGGTAATCATGACTCTCCCTCTCTTCTCGATGCTCCTAAAAAAGTATTGGAGACACTCGGTGTTCATGTCATTGGCAGCACTCCTCAATCAATTGAAGATGAAGTCATACTGCTGCGTGATCTTAAGGGAGAACCCGAAGCAATTGTATGTGCAGTACCGTTTCTTAGAGACCGGGATGTTCGAGAATCGGCAGAGCAGGAGCAGTTCACCGATAAGGCAGAGCGGTTACAGGCTGGTGTTGAAGCTCATTATCGGAAGGTCGGAGAGTATGCTGAGTTATTACTGAACTCTCTGCCTGCACCCGTACCAGTTATTGTAACCGGACATCTATTTGCTGCCGGTTCAAAGTGTGTTGAAGATGATGGGGTGCGAGACTTATATGTGGGGACTTCTGCAGAGGTTCCTGCTTCATTTTTCCCTTCGATAGCAGACTATGTGGCACTGGGGCACCTCCATGTTCCACAGAAAGTTTCCGGCACCGATACCATCCGTTATAGCGGTTCTCCCATACCCATGGGGTTTGGTGAGGCCCACCACACCAAGCAAGTGGTTGTGGTAGAGTTCTCGCCTGGAACACTTTTCCCCCATGTTGCCTCCATACCCATTCCCCAGTTCCAGAAATTGGAAGGGGTGTCTGGATCATTGGAGGAGATTGAGCATAAACTCTCTGAGCTAGTCAACCTTCAGCAATCGGTTTGGGTAGAGGTCGAGTACACTGGATCGCTTTCCGCTACAGCATTGCGTAGTCATTTGGATGATATAGTCGCTGATTCAGCTGTTGAAATACTTCGATTACGAAATACACTTGTGTTAAACCGAATCCTGCACCAAGAGGGGTGGGAACAAACGCTTGATGACCTTGATGAACGTGAGGTTTTTAGACGAAGGCTTGCCTGTGAAACTTTGGAACCGGCAGAGGTGACTATGCTCAATACGCTGTATGATTCGGTATTATCCTCGCTTCGTGAGGAGGAAGAAGAGCAGTGAAAATACTGAAAGTAAGCTTTTCCAACCTCAACTCACTCTATGGTGACTGGGAAATAAATTTTGACCATCCTGCATATAGTAACGATGGACTTTTCTCTATCACCGGCCCGACAGGAGCTGGGAAATCGACCATTCTCGATGCCATCTGTCTTGCACTCTATGGACGCACACCACGGCTCGATTCAGTGGGAGCACAGTCAAACGAGATAATGAGTAGGCAAAGAGCCGAATGTATGGCCGAAGTAACCTTTGAAACACGGAATGGAACATTTCGGTGTTCGTGGTCACAGCATAGAGCACGAAATCGGGTGGATGGTAATCTTGTTGCAGCAAAGCACGAACTTATCAACGCGGAGACACACGAGGTATTATGCAATAAGAAGCGAGATGTAGCTCAGGCGGTAGAACAGCACACCGGCATGAATTTTGATCGATTCACCCGCTCCATGCTGCTTGCTCAAGGGCAGTTTGCAGCATTTCTCACTGCAAGTGCAGATCAGCGTGCCCCAATCCTTGAACAGATTACCGGAACAGAGATCTACTCTACCATCTCCAAAACAGTTCACGAAAGAAGGCGAGAACATGAAGAACTTCTTTCCCGATTACGAGATGATGCAAAAGCAGTTCAACCCCTTTCGATTGAACAGGAGCTCCAACTTGAACGGCAGTTGGAACTATCTAAGATGTTGACACGCGGGCTCGATCGTCGTCTGCATGCTATACAGGAAGCTCTTTTTACTGCAAAGAAAGCAGCTTCACTGCATGAGGAAATCACAGTTCTTCATGCACAGAAGCATCAGTTGGAGCATCGGCATGAACATATGAGTGCCCTGAAGGAGCGGTATCGACTGGCTCTAGTCGCACTTGAATTAGAACCATTGTACCAGGTGCTTACCAGCCGGAAAAATGAACAGATTGCTGACCGGAAGCTGGTAACCGAAGAAGAACATCTCATATCGCAGATTCAACAACAGATTTCAGAGAAACAGAGACAGGTCGATGCTGCCGGCACTGAAGTACAGAAAGCACGGGAATCATGGGATCACATGCAACCGATGCTTGCTGAGGCCAAGGAGATAACTCATACATATAATCGAATCAGTGCACGTGCCGATGGGCTAAGAAGAGAATTAACCACCGCATTACATACACGATCTTCCCATAGTGAACATCTTGAAACTTTGCGTAGAAATCTTCGAGAGGCTGAACAGGTCAGAGATAAGATTGCTCGTTGGATTGCCGAACATAGGGAAGATGATGAATTGTTAGCGCAGAGTCTAGAACATATTCGACTCCATCTTATCCAGATGCGGTCGGTAAGTGAGCAGGTACGCACAGAAAGGCACACTTATGAAGATATTCTGTTACATAAAAATCAGATAGAGACAGAACGTGATAGGATCAATACGTTACTCAATGCGGCATTAGAAGATCTGGAAGCGAATAATCAAGAAATTACTGCGTGTGAGACTCGACGAAAACAGCTGCTCGGGGAGTCTTCAAAACAGGTCTATACTCGGGAGCTTGGATACCTTCAGGAGCGGGAGGTTTTAGTTGCTCGAATTGAGTCGCTTGAAGATCGGCGGAAGCAGCTCATTGATGGGCAACCTTGTCCACTGTGCGGCTCCTTGGATCATCCCTTTTCTCAACACGAACTTCCCTCTCTGTCGGAAACTCGTGTGAGACTAAAAGAAGTCAGCTCAATAATTACTCAAGTTGAGCAATGTGAAGACGAGCTGCGTGTGTTGAAAGATGAGCATACAGCATATATTCAGCAACAGAGTTCATTGCAGGCAACCTACGATGCTCTTCTGCAACAGAGAGATGATGTGCTTTTACAGGAAGATCGTTCTCAAGCAAAACTGAAAGACAGGGAAGCGGAATTAAGAAAAGTTCAGAATCTCTGCATGGGAAATCTCGAATCAGAAAATGACCCTCTTGCAAACAGACAACGAGTTGAAGAGTATGCAGCACAATTGGAACAACGACAAAGTCAGTGGGAAGCCCAGCTTCAATCTGAAGTGGCCTCTGAACAGACAGTCGCGCGAATAGTACATGAAGTACAGGAGATAAGAAAACGAGTAATCGAAGCACATGATCGGGTTCTAAAGGTGCGAGAACAGGTGCATGCAGCGCGAGAAAAGATTTCGGTACTTTCTCAAAGATTGAGTGTGCTCCTCGGTGATTATCTCAGCATCGAAGATTTTGATAATCAGATGAAACTCCAGTTAGCTGATGTTGAACAGAAACAGCAACAAAAAAGGGACGATCTTTCTCAATTGCAGCAATCACTTGCACTTCATGAGCACGCACGATTGTCTCTGACAACGCGAATTGAAGAACGAAACAAGAACCTCTGTGGACATGAAGCTCAATTCAGCAAAGAGCTTGAAGACCATGGTATTGCCGATGAAACGGCCTTTCTGCAGTATCGGTGTGATGCGGCGAGCAGACTGAGTATGAAAGAAGAGATAGAAGACTATGATAGACAGGCAGCCTCATGTGAATCCCGATTGCATCAGATTGCAAACGAGCTGAAAAAGTTAGAACAGGATGAATCTGAAGCATGGCCGATACCCTTACTCGAAGAGCACCAGAGGTGGTGTGAATCTGAGAAGGAATCTATGCATCGGTTGCAGGGGGGAATGAAGGAGCGACTCGAAGAGAATAATCGAAAGCGTGCACAGTATAATAATCAGCAGGAAGCGATTGATAAGCAACAGAAGGTCTTTCATGGATATGATCGACTTAATACGTTCATCGGCTCGCACGATGGAAAGAAATTCAGAAACTTTGCACAGAGTCTTACATTCGAGCTCCTTATTGCACACGCAAATGAGCACCTGCATTCTCTGAGTGACCGGTATATGCTCACTCCGGATGCCGATCAGCCATTAGACGTGGCTGTTATTGATCTGTATCAGGGAGCTCAGGTTCGTTCGGCACGTAACTTGTCCGGTGGGGAGAGCTTTCTCGTGAGTCTTTCCCTATCATTAGCTCTCTCAACCATTGCGAGTAAACGAGTTCAGGTCGATTCGCTCTTTTTAGATGAAGGGTTTGGAACACTTGATGAGCAGACTCTCGAAACAGCACTTTCAGCACTAAGTGCACTGAGGAGTCAAGGAAAGCTCGTGGGTATTATCAGCCATGTAGGAGCCTTGCAGGAGCGAATTCCTGTTCAGATATCGGTTATTCCTATTGCCGGGGGCGTGAGTAGAATTGAGGGGCCGGGATGCTCAGCGTTTACTCGAAGTACTATGTGATGGAGGTTGATTCCCTCGTAGAAGAGAGAAGAGTTGCACACGATTTGAGACTGCAAGTTTCCCGTAGATATTTTTTACATGAGTTTTCACCGTGTTTGCACTAATGAACAGTCTATCTGCAATTTCGCGGTTCGTTTTACCCTCAACAAGGAGCATGATAATCTCCTGTTCGCGTAGTGAAACCCCTTTAGCCTCCAGCAATGATTGCGGTACTGAGTCACCAACATAGGGCGAATCATAATCCTGAAAGTAGTGGCGGCTGATAAAGAAGTAGAGATATACCACAAATACGGAGAAACTGAGATACGCAATTTTAAAGGTATGATCCTTGAAAAACAGTAAATCCAGCGGAAGGGTGAGTATGAGGGGAAGGAAGGTGTAACTGATTCCAGAGAGAAGTTGCTCCTGCTCCCACCCAGAGGCCTTTCTTTTATAGATCATGGCAACAATTCCATGAAGGACCATGATCATACTTCCACTAAAAAAATGGTACCCAAATGTGAGGTTCATGGCGATTACCCAGTTTCCCTGACTTCTACCGAGAATAAAGAAGAGACTCAATATTAAAAACACGAGAATAATTACGGTAACTATCCGATTTCCCAACTTTCGTTGTTCAGGTGCAATGGGGAGAAGGCTGATCATATAACGGCTCATCACATAGAGCAGTACAGTAGTGAGAATAATTGACATGAGTGTGACCCATAGGCAATAAATTTCATATACTTTCCCCGTGAGCAGTTCAGGGGGATATACTCGATGAATATAGGTCATGAGCATGGTCAGGCAAATCTGAAGGCACAACGGTACAAGCACCATAAGAAAGTTCATAGTATACGTATCGCGTGCACGTACATGAAGTAAGATGCAGAGGCACGTAATTGAGAGTACGAGAGCTGTAGTGGCAAAAAGAAGAATATCACCAATGATGAACACAGACACATCCTCCTCGTTCAACACTGTAGGCAGTTTATCATAGGCCTCATGCAATTCAAAAGGGATATGGATGAATTTCTTATGTTAATCGGTAGAAAGCGGTGAATGGGGAATGATTGCAGAGAGATTCGGAGGCGTGTAGCCGGGAGGAAAGTCTTTAGATGTAGCGGCATAGAATACTGAGTTCACCCCAAAGGGGCCGATTCTACCTCTTAGAATAAGCTTTCCCTCTTTTACCCAGCAATCGCACGTATAGGTTTTCCCACTTCGCGGGTCAACGATTTTCCCTCCTCGCCATTTGGTGGTATCTCGTTCCAAGTTCCAGAAGAGGTCTACTTCCAATAACTTCGGTCTATGAGGTAAGGAGCCTACACGCTGTGAAGGCTTTTCATGTGTTTCCAGCAATTCTCCAGTTTCTTCATCAAAGCTGACAATAATTCGACCATACAATTCTCCATTGTGCACATACACTGCCATAATGGAGGTGGTGAATCCCTCTTTTTCATGCTGAGTTTTCCAGAATCCAATTGCCTCCTCAGGTGTCTGTGCAATCAGTGGCAGCGTTAAGGTCAAGCAGATTCCGACAATCAACAAGGTTCTTATGATCTTGCCAGTATCCACGAAGAATCCTCCTCATTCGTTAGAAGAGATAGGAGAGGCTCAACTTCAATGAGTCGTTATTCTCCCACGTCTTAAAAATACTTGGTGCTGCAGGCCCCGCAGCTCCAAAAATCCGGCCAGATGCATTGAATACAAAATCGTCGGTGACCTGCCAGTTGACCGATGGCAGCAATGCATATCCACCTGTTTCGAATTGATAGGTTCCTCCGAGTCGAATCGTTACTCGTTCACGAGCAAGTGGCATTTCGACGGCGGCTGTAACGGTGTTCATGTAGGGTTTGCCATTACTGGATTGCTGAGCTTGTACAAAGTCCGCATCTCCAGGAGTTTCAGAGAAACCTACGATGTACTGCCCGTTGTAGGTAATGCTTGCATATGCTCCGATATCGGAAAAGAGGTAGCCTATACCGCCAAGATAGACCCATTTGTTGTTATATTTGGTTGGATCTGTACCATCAAAGTCTTCACTCAACCAGAATCCTCCCTCGAACATAAGGGTGAATGGACCGGCTACAACCGTTGCCTCAGCACCGAATAGTTGGGCACGGGTAAAGTCAAGAGTCATAGACGTTATTTTAGGTGGTGGAGAAGTATCGAATACAACATTAGTTTGTACCGGTTGATAGTTAAATCCATTGTAATAGATCAAACCGAGATCAGCCGGGCCTACGATAGTCTTGAATCGAGTGGCAAACTGACTATTTGTGAGTACAGCTAAATCCTCATAATCGGCACCATTAATGGTTGTTGTGGGTTGAATCAGAGGAGAAAGCGACCACTTGCTTGGTTCTTGTGCCGTCATCATAGGAACCAGCATAGGTTTGTAGAAAATATCTAAAGTAGTGTCTCCCCACGTAGTCGTGGTTCCCACCATAGCTTCCGCCATTTTCATCGCCATGGTATCATCCACAATACCGTTTCTATAATCGGGTGCATTCAGTACATCGACCACATGGACGCCATCGCCCGAACCCCACTCCTTCTTCAATAAACCAGCTTCAACAAACCCATTTGAGTAGAAAGCGGTAAGCGATAATCCGGTGAACACATCGTACCAGGCAAATTCAGCATTGCTCGGGTGAAGAGCAAAACTCGTGCGGGCATCAACAATCGAACCTCGCCAGGAGAGATCGATATTCAGTCCGCCACCTACATTTACCTGACCTTTGAAGGGGTCATCTTCACCTCGAATAGCTTCTATGCTGAATCCAACCGAACCGTCTATGTTCATGGTTCCTGTGGTTGACTCTGTGCCAACTGCAACTTCAACCGGTTCATCAAAGAACTCACTGAACCCATCAAATGCTGCAAGAGGAGACAGTATCAACAGAATTATGCCAATGAGTAGTAGTAGTTTCTTTTTCATATGACTCTCCCAGTTTCCAGGAATGTGGTAGTAAAATAGCCACTATTCATAGGGATGTTGTATTTTGCCTGAAGGATTTCAATGCGTGTTTTATGTCCGGTTGCCCGGGTTGTCATAGTAATACTCCGTGTAATCCATCTACCATCAACGTAGTCGGTCGAGTCGGTGATTAACTCCTTTACAATCGTCTGGGAGTCTTTGGCGTAGAACTCAACTTTGAGTGGTAGGTAGGTCTCAGCGTCGACCCAAATCATGGTCTTCCCATAATCTGATGCAATAAGAGGAATCGATTCAATAACGTAGGAGGCACGTCCGTTCAGCGTTTCATTCCGAAGCAGGGTGTGTTCGGCTTCATCGGTTTCGTAGGTGGTAGAGGCCATGTCCGAGTAAGTGAAATCACTTCCCATGAAGGACCCACCCCCCTCGGTAGCGGCAATACGCTTAACCCGGCCTACTGCCGGTAAATATATCCACTGGTCATCAGCACCATCTGAACGCTGGCGGGTAAGGAATCGGGTGTTTTTAACACTTGCAGGACTGAGGAACACAGTAATCGTGTTGGTTAATCCCTCTTCGGTAATGGTGAGGGTCTGAATACGCCGTTCTCGTTGTTCCCCCGACGGGTCAATGAGGGTAAGGCGAATGTCCATGGCTGAACTGTCGGCAGCCTGAGTGTCCATAACGCGTTGCATGATATCTGGTCCAGTCTCTGCAGCAAAGAGCAGCGTTGAGACGCACATGAGCAATACCAAAAATACTACGCCTCTGTTTCGAATAGTATTCATACTGAGTTCCTCCTAGAACGTATTGGTTGGGAAATAAATTTGGGCTGGAATGTGTGTAGCACCATGGGGAGCACGGTAAGACTTGAGAGCCCGGCAAAAATCATGGAGACACAGAAGAGGATTCCCATTTGCTGTATGGGAATAAATCTGCTGAAAATAAGACCGGAAAATCCAACAATCACACTTGCTGCGTTTATCACAATGGCACGACCTGTAGTGTGCATAACGATGCGTAATCCTCCTCCGTCCATCCCAGTGGCACAGGCATGTCTTTGACAGGCAGAGAGGAAGTGGATAGCATAATCAACACCGATACCGATAGCGAGAGCTGCAAGTAAGCTGGTAATAACGTCGAGACGAATAGTGAGAATCGCCATAAAGCTGAAGATTCCAGTCAGTGCAAATACGACGGGTATCAAACCGATAAGGCCTGCAATGGGGGAGCGGAATATGATACTGACGAGGATCCACACAATGAGTAATGCTCCAACGAGTGAATAGATTTGAGATTTGGTAACCAAGTTGGTAAGTTCAAAGCTGATTGCCTCTCCTCCGCCGAGTACATACTCCCATCCTTCAGGAATATGGACACTCCAGTACTGTTCAATGGCAGCCATTGTCTCTCGCAGGGTATGAACATTAGATTCCTTCAATTGTACGGTAATAAGCGTTGCACTGGGTTCCAGCTCATCGTTGATGAATGTATCGAGATTTCCTGCATACAGTAGTAGGTATTGAGACATGAGTTCCACAAGTTGTGAGGTGGTTTCCTTTCCGTACTTAGCCGGATCGGTTGGGATTTCGGCGTAGGTTTGAGGATCCCATGTAACAGGTTCGTCGACCTCGGCAGAGTCCTCGAATAAGAATGATGATTCTGCATCATCCACAGCTCCAAAGGATCCGCCAAAGAAATCGAAATCGACCTCTTCGGCAACCGGTTGTGCATAGGGGGGAGTATCCTGATTCATTATCATGTTGAGCCGCTTAATGTAGGGGGTTATAGTCTGTACAGTGCCTACCGCTTCCAGTGACTGCATCTTTTCTGAGAAGGTGTCCAGCGAGACGAGAAATTCGGGATCAAGTACAGCGGAAGGTCTTTTTCCATCAACCATAATCGTCAGTATCCCGCTTCCATTCATGGCGTCATTGAAGCGTTTTGTATCGGCAACCATTTTGCTCGACGGTTGAAAGAAATCGAGCATATTAGTCCCTGTTTCTATCGTTGGTACAAGTACAATGGTAAGAACAGCCAATGCTATCGAGACGATAGTGAGCGGGACTCTTCCTCTCATAGAGATTTTTTCAAATAGGGTAAATACCGGGTGACCTTTTACTTCTCTGAGTTGGTCCCGCTCTACATGAATGCGAATAGGATCAATTCCTTTACGGTATGTGAGGCGAAGAAGAGCAGGAAGCAGATAGAGAGCCGAAATCTGTGAGAGCACGACACCTACAGCACTTAATAATCCGAAGGTCCTGAATGGACCGAGAGGACTGGTGAATTGAGCGATGAATCCGGCAGCCGTAGTTGCTCCTGCCATAATAATCGGCATACGATTTCTATGTGAGACTTCGTTGATGATGGAGAATGTCTGTTCCTGATCGACTGTACGATTCAGGTGAGCAACCTCCTCATAGAAGTGGCTCATGACGTGTATAGCATAGGCACTTCCCACAATAAGGAGGAGTACCGGAACGAGCATAGTTGCCATAGTGAAGGTAATTCCGAGAACTGCCATAAGACCTAGAGTGATTGCCGCTGAAATTACCAGGCCAACTAGGGGAAGAATGATGCCCGCAAATCTCCTGAATGAGAAGAAAAGAACCAGAATAATGAGTAATCCGACTATCGGAGCAAGAATAGTCATATCGCTCACGAGACTGCGATTAATCTGCTGTTTAACTACCGGCAATCCAACAAGGGAGAATGTTTCGCCGTTTTGTGGCAGCGAGGCAATCGTGTGTGAAATCGTATCGAGCATGGCGTTCTGTGCTTCTTCGGGGAGCCCTGTTTCAGGTTGAACAATGAGTGCTGCCATTGATCGGTCTTCGGCTATGAGATTACCGTAGTAAACCTCTGGCCACGACTGTAATTTTTCTTCAAGTAGAGTCAATTCCGCTTCATCTATCCCAGTAAAGAGTGGAACCGCTTCGAAACCATCGGTACCGGCTTGCATGTGGTCAGTATTTGTAAGAGAGACTACTGAATCCACTCCATCAATTCGCGATATCTCGGCTGTTAATAAATCAATCAGTTGGAGCGTGTCTGCCTGAATAACTGAGCCGGAGTCGACTGAGACGCCTACAATAATGGCATCCATGGATCCAAACACCCGCTCTATTTCACTAGTTACAGCAACTGCAGGTGAATCGGAGGGCATAAAAGCATCCGTTGAACTGTCAATTTTCAGTTGTCCTATACATGAGAGCGATGCCACAGCTAACAGTATGGCTCCGAGGATAATTGCAAAGTCTTTACGCGTTGATGATTTCATTTTTTCAGTACTCCACACAAAACTATAGTGAATGAGTCGATATAACTATATAGCTTTCGAAGATTATTTCACTCCATCAGCCGGAGTATTCGAGTATCACCCGAATAGGTGAGTATACGAGAAATATAAAATTACCGGATATGATAACCTTGGGCAACCATCTCTTGAGACGTTAGAAGGCGATATGCTTCCTGTTTAAGAGGATAATCCCAACAGCCCATACGATGTAATTCTTTTCCCCCAAATCCCGATTTAAACCGGTAGAGGCCATGCATAGGATGTGAAGGATCCCCGTTTGGTGCAGTTCCAAATAGATCGTATTCAACACATCCTCGCATTTTTGCGTGTCTGATAGCTTCCCATTGGAGTGCGTATGTTCCCATGAGGTTGCGCATGTGAGACGCAGATGCTCCGAATAGGTAGGTTGCTCGGGTACTGGAGTAGACGATAAACAGTGCAGCAAGAGGCGTCTCTTCGTACTCAGCGATGAGCAGCTCAAAGTCTGTAGAGGTGTCACCAGCTTCGCCTTTAAGGTTATGCGGTGCAAACATGGCATCAAAGTAGGCTCTGTGATGGAGACGAATGCCATTTCTTTGACAAGTTTGCCTATATAAATCATAAAAGATGTCCATATCCGCATACGAACCGCTGCGTATGTGAACATCGTGCCGTAATGCAGTTCTAATATTGTAGCGAGTCTTTGGTTTCATTCCATCAAGAATTTCTTGCTCATCTCGCAGAAGATGTATGAGCATAGTGTCTGCGGGCAGAATATCTGAGGGGGCTTTTCGTAAATTCCGTTCCTGTGTCCCCCAGTTGAGACGAAGTTCCTGCAAGTCAGGTTCTGGTGGACCAAGCCATTGTCCGTGTTCATCAAATTCCTCCGGTTCAACACTCCATGGTGACTGCCAGGGAAGATCGTAACGAAGCAGCATACAGGAATCGGGAAGCAAAGGATGTAGAGATTCAGAGAGTTCTTCAAGAAAGGTTCCAATAAAAGCGTCGTCGGGGCGAACGGATGGTCCGTACGGAATATAGCCAATGGTCTTATTATCACCAATTTCCTGAAAGAGGATAAGGACATCGTCGAGCAAATATGGAGCTTGTGAAGGGGACCCAATATCAACAGTTCTA
>Ga0334899_1002840_pt1 | contig 13008 bp, 10 predicted proteins | sample GraSluR3_MG_FD_207219 | JGI IMG/M metagenome (GOLD analysis project Ga0334899, IMG submission 207219) | Sludge microbial communities from methane-producing bioreactor in Wageningen University, Netherlands - Granular Sludge_8_08-R3 | ecosystem: Engineered > Bioreactor > Anaerobic > Unclassified ... | reverse complement strand
CGGCGCGCTTTGCGCGCCGCCCTCTCTCCCCACCAATTTCAAGTATTAATTGTGTCATTTCGACCGACGCATTAAGCAAAGCGCAATGCAAAGGGAGAAATCTTTTGGTTGCTAGACATATAGGCTTTCTATTGAATTTATGCCTGCATTTAAAAACATCCATTGAGGATTCTGCTTTGCAATTAGGGCTTCTTTCTTCTCTCTTCTCCACTTTTTTAACTCCTTTTCCCTTGATATGGCAAGGTTAACATCATTAAAGTGCTCATAATATATTAGGTACTTGCAACTATACTTTTGGGTAAACCCCTTAATTAAACCGCTCGAATGCTCGTCAATCCTTCGTCTTAAGCTATTGGTAACACCAATGTAGAGTACCGTTTTATTCTTGTTTGTGAGTATATAAACAAAATAGTTGGATTTCATAGTTACTTGCTTTAACGAAAAGAAACTTTATGGTTTGGGATTAGAAATTCAACCTTGCAATGCAGGTAGGTTATGCTTATCGGATATTAAAAGCATCATCCAAGCTTTTGACCATCCAACATACAAAATTTTATTCGTCAAAACGTTTACGTCTCTCTTTTCGCTCAAGTCTCGAACCCTTCCTTTCTTAAAACTTCTTTATATATACCAATAATTCTTTTAGCAACGGTCTCTGAATCCAAACCAAGTTCAATAATACGCTGTCTACCATTTGTTCTACCCCTTTCTTTGGAAAATTTCAGGGCAAGTTTAATCTTTTCAGCAACATCCTTGGGGTCAAAACTTGTAACAAAATACCCGAGTTCATCACCAAAGAGCCAACGTACATTACCTACATTGGTAGATACTACTGGTTTATTGCATGCCATTGCTTCCTTTACCACGTTTGGTGATCCTTCCCATTTAGAAGTTAGCAAAATTACCTGAGAAGCAAGAATTTCTTGAATTATCTTTTCGTGCGGAACGTTATAAACAACTTTTATCTCAATACCTAATATTTTAGAGGCAGCAGAAGCTAGTTGCCAGTTTTTTGATTCTCGCGATGGGTCAGCTGCAAAAAGAATAGAATTTGTATTTCCAATTTTTGATTCATTAGAACCCTTCTCAATACTATTAATTTTTTCTATATCGACCCCATTTGGTATAACCACTGCATCAGATAGGATTAGATTTAGCTTCATTTCTTCGCCTTTTACTATGGTCTTACTCCATAAGGTACGATAAAAAATTTTCACCAATATTTTATAGAGACCCCTTAGCTGCGCATCACTTCCCATTAACGAGACTATAAGTGGTTTGCGTTTTGACAAAAGGATGGAGAACGTAGCAACAATTGCTGAAAGGGAGTAATGGGCGTGGATTATGTCAAAATCATTGTCTTTAATGCGTTTGGCTATGGGTGAAACGTTTTTTAGATAGCCAATAAAACCACTGCCCCTAATAAGGAAGTAACTTACTTTAATGTTTTGCTGAGCCAAAGTATCTGCCTGGCTCTTTACAACTACTCCGGGCCCCTTAGTTTTATTGCCACTGCACACAAAAAGTACATTCATTAATTAGATATGGAGTTATTGTAAAGGTTGATTCCTGCTAGGATAATAAGTTTTTTTTGCATTAATTCATCGTTTAATAATCCACTTGAATATTTGTCAAGGATAACATTAATTGATTCAAGATTAAACAAATCTGAGTTTAATGAATTGGAATTTTGCAAATTATCCAGAATCATCTGTTTCATCCAAAGTGGGTAATCCAAAGGTTTTGAATATTTTACCTTTGATCTTCTCAAAATATGATTTTTAAGGTGATAATATGCAAGAAAGGGATAATCATAAAAATTTGTTAAGTGTTTAATTTTATATCCCCTGTCGACCCTTGTGTTTAGCATTTTTGGATATGCAGACTTTATTATTTGTGCATATACTTTATAAAAATCAAAATGGTCTTTAGACGAAGTATTAAAAACAGGATAATTTAAGATACTTGTTTTTTGATTTAAGATCGTAGTGATAAAATCCAGATTCATGTATGGGTTTATTAGATTATGTGGTTTATGAAGTTGTACTGCATTCTTAAAAAACCCCACATATTTTTCATAGAAAAGAAATTCCAGCGCTCTTTTATGGGTACTTGATGCTTGCGTGAAATGATAATAAAATTTCTCGATATATTCTGGTAAAATTTGATTTATATATTCTTTGTTAAAGAGGTTTAGTCTGTCTAGAAACTTGGAAGTAAAGTTGTAAAACTCATCTAGTGAGTTGCATAAAGCCAATTTAGCTGCTACTTGAGTTAGTGTTGTTTGGGAAGAAACAGATGGACCGCGTATGATCTCAGAACCCATAAAACCTGTAATAATATTTGATTCAGGAATATTTTTACTCATGTATAAATACTGAGGCATATCCAAAATCATTGGATTTTCTGGATTAATTTCTATAATATTCTGAGAATATAGAAAAATTTCTTTTATGAAGTCATCTGACAAATAAATATCCTTGTGTTTTATCCCAAAAGAACTTGAAATTTCTTGTGAAACATTATTTTGCAAATTACCCTTACCGCCCCAAGTTATAGTTTCAAAAGGGATTCGTGATTGAAGTAATACGCTTAGTAAGGTTCTTGAATCAAATCCACCAGTTAATGTTAAATAGGTGGTTTTGTTATTATCTAATTTAGACGTAATCTCATTTTGTAGTATCTCCCTTGTGTTTTTTAATGTGTGTACATGAGGTTCAAACCTGTCTTTGAAAAAATCTAAAATTGGTTTGGTGGGTACTTCAACGCATTCATTTTTATTAATGAGAAGTTTATTCCCCCCCTTTAATTTCTTAATAATATTACTTGGAGTTGAGCCTCCTACTAGATAATGGAACAGAACTAAATCTAATATGGCATATGGAGCAATGCTTTGTTTATTATCATTTAACAAACTATAGGAATTTGAAACAAGAATTTTTTTGTTATCTTTTTTGTAAAAAACACGATTGTATCCAAAGATGTCATTGTAAATAGTTATTGTATTACATAGTTTTTTAACAATTATGACAAATCCATCATTTACTTTTTGATCATCTAAAAAGCTGAGACTAACTATTGCAGGTTTTTTTATATGTGATGTAAGGTCTTTATAATTAATATTTTTGCTTAGATAAACGGTTTGGTACAAATCATCTATAACTTTATTAAAGTTAGTTTCCTCTCCTGCAATAATTTTGAAAAATGTATTTTGATCAAAATCTATTTCGATTAAAAAACTCTTCATTTTCCTGTTATTTTACTTTGTTTAGGAACTGAACTACACTATTTACAAATTCTTCTTCCAATATGGACTTACCTTGAACAACTTTCCATACTGCGTTTTCATTAACAAAATAGAATGGTGATTTTACCAATGTGGTAGAGCCAAAAAATACAGCTTGAAACTCCAGTAAAAAACATTGATTATTATTAAAGGCAATATCAAGGGATAAATTGGGCACCTGAAAATAATTGAATAATTTTTCAGCGTAATTGAGTGTTTCAAAGGGAATATCCTCCCTAAACTCAAACAAACCACTACCCGAAGCCCTGAAATCTTTTGGGCGGTTATTTCTTTTTAGCACATAATACTTTTTGCCGTAAATCAGCACTTTATAATCGTATTCAAGATTCGGAACAAAGTTCTGTATAACAAATTTATTTCTATATCTGGATTCTTTAATATAACCATTGTGTGTTTTTGCTCTTAACCAGTCTTTTATGTCTTCTTTCAGATTGGGTGTAATACTTATTTTTTTTACAATTCTTTTTGCTTGGTCAATATTACGGGCTAAATAAACCCCATTACTTTTTGCTCCGGCAGGTTCTTTTATAATTGCGGGATATTCAATTGGTAGCAGGTTGTTAATAAATTCTTCGTAACCACCAAATACAAACGAGTTCACATTACCAGAGAGTTCATCGGGAATATTGGTGCGCAATATTTCCATAAAAACTTTATTATTGGTAGCATGCAGAAACTTATATGGTGGTAATAAATTGGCTCCTTTTAACTCTAACCCTAATACCACATCATCAATAAACGATTTGTATTTATAACCAATATCTTCTGTACTAGTGTATAAAACAGGTATATTATTCCAATCAATGTTTAAGGTATTTGCTTCTGCAAATGTCAGGAATGCAGCATCAAAATCATTTTGCACAAAAAGTTTTTTTAATAACTCTTTTTCCATTCCACTTCGGTAAGGAAAATCATCTCGTTTACTACCGAAATTTCTTTTGTAATCACAGAGTAAATATATTTTTTTCATATCTTACTACACTAGCATCCGAAAGTACGGAATTTAAAAATGCCCTCAGAATCCCCTATTTTTGAGTTCGAGAAAAAACTTTACAATGATGGGACTCTTCAGGCGAAACAAAAATAACAAAAAGCCCCTCATTCGACAAATTATAGATTTAGTTCCCCGCTGGCTATTCGATAGCTGCACCAGAACCTATCAAACGGATAAAGGATGCAGTAAGTACAAGACGTACGACCAGCTTGTTGCCTTAACTTTCGGACAGCTCAATAAGTGTCAGAGCCTAAGCGACATATCGGCAGGAATTGGTGTGAGCGAAGTATTCATAGAGGACCTAAATCTCAGGCAGAGCCCTGCTCGTTCCACCATGAGCGATGGCAACAGAAAGCGCAACTGGCAGGTGTTTGAGAATATGTATTACCGCTTGTTGAGCCACTACAAGACGGTTCTGAAAAAGCATCACAACCCGCATATCATCAAGGAGATCAAAGACAAAAGCGTGAAGCTGATAGACAGCACGGTGATATCGCTATGCCTGGCCATGTTTGGCTGGGCAAAGTTTCGGACAGCAAAGGGCGGGGTTAAGCTGCATGCTGCTTGGGACGACATGCTGTTGATTCCCGAGGTAGTCAACATCAGCGAGGCCAAGGTCCATGACCGCTATGGGTTTGAGCAGCTGGTTTTCCCTAAGGACACCATAATTGTTGAGGACAGAGCGTATTTCGACTTCACGCTAATGCTCAACAGGATTACAGCGGAGAACGTATTTGTTACCAGAATAAAGAGCAACACCACGTATGAAACGCTCGAGGAGCTGGACCTACCGGAGGGTGCCGACCAGCATATCCTAAAGGACGAGATCATACGGTTAACCTCTGACAAGGCTGTGAAAACTGGCATTTCAGAGCATGAGCTGCGGTTGGTGCATGTATACAAGGAGGATGAGAACAAGGTGATAGCGGTAATTACCAACCAGCTGACCTGGGAGTACAACACCATTGCCGAGCTCTACAAAAAGCGATGGGATATTGAACTGTTCTTCAAGGCAATAAAGCAAAACTTGCAGGTAAAGACTTTTTGGGGCACCAGCGAGAACGCTGTGAAATCACAGCTGTACGTTGCCTTAATCTGCTACTTACTGCTGGAGCTGATTAAACGCACCATGGCCAAAATGCCTACCGCATTCTCAAATCTATCGGAAAAAATACGATTCTGCCTATACCACTACCTATCATTGCACTACGTATGCAATGAGGTTCGAGAAGGAGCCAGAAAAGTAACCAGTACAAAGCAACGGGAAATGGTTTTTGAGAAGAACTTATTTTCCGGATAACTCATTTTTTTTTAGCGTATTCATTGGGGTTTCATAGGTTTTTTGCTTATTTTCGAAAAGTTTCGGATGCTAGTGATCTTACTAAAAGGTAACAACTAAAGGTTTTACTTTGTATTTATCATAAATAATGCATGCGATAGTAAGAAGTGTAAATATACTAGGTGTGTAAAGAAAGTAGGAACGATGTGATAAAACTAAAACACCAAATGATAATAGAAGAAGACCATATGTTTTTGGCACTTTATTGATTATTATAAGAAACATTAAAATTATTATAACAAAACCAACAATACCAAATCGATAAATAAGACCCCTCCAATTTGTTTTCTCTATTTCTGTGTGATCTGTATAACCCATACCAATTATAAAGTCTTTTGATTTAGAAAAATCAACAAAGTCTTCAACCAACCTATTACTGGCTCTAGATTCTACAACTTCCACTAAACTAAAACTGTCATTATCTTGACTATTAATTACTCTACCATATATTAATTGCTTAAAGCCGTCTCCTCCTAATGCAAAACCCAGCCCCAAAGTAAGTCCTATAAGAAGTATAGTTTTTACTGCACTATTTGAGATTTTTCTTTCATTAATTACCCTGTAGATAAACCCAAGTAATAACATACCATAGAATGCTGTTGAAAATGTTAGAATGCCCACAAGTAAAAGTATTTGATTGTCTCTAATGGAAAAGTTAAATTTTTCGATGGCTAGAATAAATCCTAAGTATATCCCAAAGTGTCCAGGTTCTGCAAATATTCCAGTAATTCTTTCTATTCCATAAATACCTCCTACAGGTAAGTCACCTCTATATAAACTGATTGCAGGGCCATATATGCGGTAATAGTCACTTGTAAAGTATCTAAAATCTGGTTGATAAGTATAATATGGTATTGGGAAATTAATTTGATTTAACATCCATATCAATATTGAAAATATTGATATCCAAATAAAAATAATTTTTATATATATATATCCTCTAGTTATTATCTCAGTATTATAAAATGTAATTAGAATTAATGGCATAAGCCAAACAAAATGGCCCCATCTCATTTCGTGAATAAAAGATGTAGTGAAATACAGTAAGTAAATCAATAGCATTAACGCTACCCTTCTCCTGTACGTATTACTGATAATAGCATTATTAAATTTATCTTTTAACTGAAAAGTAAGAAAAACTGTTGAAATTAAAAAAAAGAAATAAAAAATTTCATTTGGCAACAACCACCTGAAATAGGGATTCAAACTAATTATTGCATAAAAAGCAACATTAATGGATGCTGATCTTGAAATTTTCATAAATAAACCTAAAGAGTTTGGCTCTATTTAAATAATTTATTGGTGTAAAAATTTTTATTTTTCAAATAAAAGAACTAAGTACATGACAAAAATTTATAAACACTGAAAGATAGGCTGTTATATCCTGTTAGCAGAGCTTTTGACAAACAGTCCAACCCGCATTTAAAAACACTAACAGCCCTTCTGCCGTGCTTTTTTATCCTAATCTTTTTTATGTATTCATCTATGTAATCCCCTAGCTTATAGCACCAGACAAACGCGATCATGACCAAAGAAAAGAGTTTTTCAAGCCTCTCCAAATCGGTTACATGGGTGTCTTTGATGTTAAATCCGCTGCTTTTCATCCCCCTGAATAGTGTCTCTATCTGCCAGCGTTGCTTGTAGTACGCCACGCCCTGCTCGGGCTTGTTGAATGAAACGATTAGCAGCAGTTCGGGTTTGCCATCCTTCCCTATGGCTTTGCTACCGGAGAGGTAGCATCGTTGACCATGTAGCTTCACAAGCTTTGGGTAGTGGTATAGTTCCCCTACTTTCAGGTGATCAAACAGCCAGCGGGCTTTGATGTATTCATTCTTTTGGTAGGAGAAAACCTTGAAGTTGTTTCTAATACGGATGTAGTACCGAATGCTATTATCGTTTAGGAAGTGCAACCAGTCGTCACCAACAAACTCTCTGTCAGCGAGTAAGCAATCAACGGTGTGTAAGCCAAACCACTTAATGTACTGTTTTACGAGATGGATTCGTTCTTTCATATCCGAGGTGCCCCGCTTGTCCAACATTTTGAACATCAAAGGGAATGCAATATTCTTGTAGCTAACTCCGAGCATTAGTATGTGTTTATATTCTTACTGCCAAACCTCCAGCTTGTTCGGTCTAGAACCAGGACAAGGTCACTTTGGGACGGCAACAACTTGAATATCAGTGATGAAACAACTTCCATCGGGGATGTAAATTCCTTCATAAATCGCTGAATCCTTCGGTAGGAGCTGCTCTTGGCTACTGGTGTGTCAAATGCGGAGGCCAGCTTGTCATAATTAATCGTCCTAACTTTGATTAGCGCCGTTAAGAAAAGACAGATGAGCCTGACCCTAGCCAGATTGAATTCGCCTCTAAAATGCCCTTGCAAGACCGAAATTAAGGTTGTATCTTTACTACTTGGACTGGTATTCATAATTAAAAGAATTGGGTGAGAATAATCTTTTAAGATAATGAATATCAGTCTTTTATCCAAATTTATTTCATACTATTTTACTGTTTTTTAAAGTTATTTTTAATTTTTGTTATGTACTAAAAGCCAAGAGTTTCAATTAAATTAAGTTCATAATTGACCCTTTCCTCCCAACTAGGCCATTCATTAAGCATATATTTTTGCGCATTATCTCCAATTTCTTTTCTTAAATAATCGTTTTCTAATATATTGTGTATAATTTTTGGTAAATTGTTTGTTTCATTATCATTTACTAAGATACCTGTAATGTTATTCTTTATTAAATCACCAGTAGCACCTCTGTTTAGAGCAATAACAGTTTTGCCGCAAATCATTGCTTCAAATACAGGATTACTCATACTACTTAAAGCATTCATGCTAACAAATACATCCGAAATTCTTAAATAATCAACAACACTTTGCTGTTCTTGTGCTCCTACAAAAACTACATTATTGTTTATGTTCAGATTATTTGCCATATTTTGTAAGTTTTCTTTTTCGATACCATCACCAACAATAACTAGTTTAATGTTTCTGTTAAGTTCTACTAAACCAGGTATGGCCTTAAGTATTATATCTACTTGCTTCCATTTTGCTAATCGAGAAACAGTTATTATGATTTTTTCGTTATGCGGAGCAATTTCTTTTCTTAATTTTTGATTAGTGATAGTATCAGCCCAATTTTTGTCAATTCCATTTTTAAGAAAGTGTATTTTATCTCTTTTAATATTATGCCTGTAAAGTAATTCATCCGCTCTGGTGCCATCGTTTGTTAATATATATAAGTCTGCATCAAGGTTTATTGCTATTAGTAAATCGTATAAAAGTATTTTTTTAAGTAAATTCTTTTGGGGTATCGGTTTAACTCCGTATAAACGTAATACATATTTTGCTCCATAAAGTTTTGATAGAATGAAAGCAGGCAATGCCGTGTCTGCTGTATGTGCATAGATTATATCAGGCTTATTTTTCTTAGAAATTTTTATTCCAGTAATTAGGTAACATAAAACTGTTATTGGATATAAAATAAGCCCTGTGAAAATTTGTAATCCCTTTTTCATCATTGGCCGAATAGGCATCCAAACCTTAATAATTTTAATACCCTCTACTTCTCCTTCTTTTTGTTTTTTTTCATTTGTCAGATAAAAAACATTATGGCCATTCTTGGTTAAGTTTACTAATGGTAAGTATATTGAAAGTCGCCCCTTGTTATCACCTAAGTTCCAGACAGACAAAGAAGACAGGTTAAGTATATTTAATTTCTTTATCATAATTTATATTTTTACTTTTTTATAATATTTAATAATATGATGGTAGAAACACTATAGTGCAAAGTTAGCCCAAGGCTATAAAGAATTAATGTGAAGTTAGGTGGGGCATCTATAAGGTATGCCATTAAAAATACTAAAAAGGTTATTGATACTCGAGATACTTCAACAGCCAATACAAGTGATTGCTTTTCAAATACATTGAAAATACCTTCGCTAATTGGGCTGTATACAAACTGGAAAATTAGATAAATTGAAAGGTATCGTGCAAATACCCCGGCTTCTCTCCAGGCTTCTCCAAACAAGTTTTGGAATAGCCAAGGACCTAATATTAATATTGCTAAGAATGGTATAAAACTGAATAAAGATAATTTTCCAATTATTCTTATTGTAATAGTATAAATTTTTTTTGCGTTTTTCTTTCCTAATTCAGCAATTTCTGCATAAAATGCTTTACCTGTAGATGTTCCTATTAGCGTTATTGGTAATGATAGCATCATTAATGCTAAACCAATTTGTCCTGTAACTTCGGCATTATATTTCCAAGCAAAGAAAAGTAGTGGGGCTTTTCCTGAGAGTATAAGTAAAAACTGAGAAGGTACTCTATATTTTGGAAACCCAGAATACCATTTGCTTAGAAATATTACTCTATTTTTTCTTATCTGTTTCGAGGAACTATTGTACCCATTCTTAAAATGCTTTGCTAATGAAAAAATACCACCTGCCTGCGAAAAAATTTGTCCGACAAGTAAACCTAACGGTTTCATAGCTAGTAGTCCAAGCATAATCTTAGTGCTAGCCCCAATAATTTTTTGACTTACCTTTGTTATACCTAGTAATGTAAACTCCTTCTTTCTTACAGTCCATTGCGAAAGCAGTTCATAACTACCCGTACTTGCAAAAGCAATTGGTATTAGCCACCAGTAGGGTATAAGCTGCTCCATTGAAAACAGACTCAGTATTTGTTGGCTAAAAACAGCAAATACTAAAATTGTTAAAGAAGTTGAAACTAGTAAGATTGAAAATGATAAGACAACGAGATTTAGTGCCAGTCCATCGTTTTTGGGTAATGGTATAGCTGTGGAGTATCGAAGTGTAGCCAGGGGTGCAATTATTGAAACAATTGCTATAAAGACAGATAGCACTCCCCAATGCTCAGGCAAATATATTCTAGTAATTATTGGAGTTGTTGCCAGTCCAATAACACGGGCGATTCCATCTCCAGTAACCAGTTTAACCATATTCCTAAATATCGTCCCCTCGGAACCAGAGCCTAGTTTTTTGCTTACAATATTCTTTAGCTTATTTAGATACTTCATTAATTTGTTTGGTGTATGATTTTGGCAAACAGCAAGCCAATGGAGAGGATTATCCCTACCACAAAGGTAATACCCTGTTGCGAGAACCTATCGATAAAGCTCCAGAGGAGAGCGGAGATGGTTTTTGATTTTAGGATTTTTTGCACGGATTAGTTTTTTTTGTCCACAGATTAACACAGATTTGTTTTTTTGTCCACAGATTAACACGAATTACCTCAAATTTCTTCTTTGTGCTAATTTGTGCTAATTTGTGGACAGTCTTTTTGGATAGTCCTTTGCGGATTATGAATTGGTGATTTGCCAGTGGCCGGTTTTTCTGCCGCCAATTCGTTTTATTTTATTTTGTGTTTTTAATTCCTCCATCTCTCTAAGTATTGTTCGCCTGGTTACATTAAGTTTTTCGGCTATTTCATCAATTGTAATAGTTCTATTATTATTTAACAATTCTAATATTATTAATTGACGAGATTCTTTGGTGACATCTTTGGTGACATCTTTAGTGACACCTTTAGTGACATCTACAGTTTTCTGCTTAGTGTACCCCAGTTTTACTAAATACCCTCCCGAATTTTCCTCAAAATGGAAATACATTGTTGGGTAGTTTGCTATGTATTCTCTTATTCTTCGGTATCCGCTGCCGTATTTTTCAATGTCTTTGGTTAGGTAAAATGCTTCGGTTATTAGCTTGTTTCTGCTTTGTGCTTGGTAATTATCGGTTTTTAAATCTTCAATTGTGAGGTTTCCGAATAGTTTCCCAGGGTTAAATATGGTGATCTCCTTATCGAAAATGCGAATTTGGATATCTGTTGGGCTTGTGTAATCGCGGTGTATAATGGCATTTAAAACCAACTCCCTGAGTGCGGGGAGGGGGTATTCAAAAATTTCGGTACGCTGCGATGTTTTGCCTGTAATTTCAAAAGCTACTTTTAGGTGGCCGATAATGAATGTTAATGTGTTCTCAACCGCTTCGAATAGTGTGCCGCGAACCATCTTGTCGTCAATAATATGCGACTGGGTTTTAAACCTACCAATATGAACATTGTAAAACAACTCTTCCTTTGAGAAAAGCAGCATTGCAGCGTTGGTGGGGACATTGTTTTTGATTAATCGTAGTTTCTGTAGGCACTCATAGGGTGTGCCGATTAGTTTAAACCGTCCGCCTTGGTTAACTCTATCGATAAACAACCGAATTTTTTGCTCGTTTAAATCATCATACTTTGCATTGGGGTAGGGGTAGCTATCCCACGAGGTTTGAATAGATTTAAGGTAAACATCATTTATTTCGCTAGCAGAGAGCAAATGGTTAGAATTGTTTTTGCGAAGATAAAATCGACCTTGTAGTGCTACCGGTTTAACCGGATATTCTGGAATTGAAACAATAACAATGGTTTTATTTCTAACTGTGAACGACTCTATGTCGGGGAATAAGGCAGGCTCGGTTTTCGATTTTATCTCGTTTTGCCAGTTTTGAATACTTTCTGATGATAAGTCTAACCCTGTAATAATACCTTTATCGCTAACGCCTAGAACTACTCTTCCACCGTTACAATTTGCAAAAGCAACAAGGGATTGTATTACTTGCTGGTTGAAGTTTTGTTTGAACTCAACCTGCTCGGATTCTCCTTGGTTAATAATATGTAATAATTGGTTACTCATCAATATTTGTTGCGATTTTATAAATAATTTTTGTGTGCGAGAACCTATCGATAAAGCTCTAGAGGAGGGTGGATATTGTTTTTGATTTTAGGTTTTTTTGCACGGGTTTGTTTTTTTGTCCACAGATTAACACAAATTTCCACAGATTTGTTTTTTATCCACAGACCCGCCTGCTGAGGGCAGGTTAACACAAACCTGCTTGCCCTGTGTATCGGTATGCGGGCAGCAGGCAAGTTTCCACAGATTTGTTTTTTTTGTCCACAGATTAACACGAATTACCTCAAATTTCTTCTTTGTGCTAATTTGTGCTAATTTGTGGATAGTCTTTTGCAGATAGTCCTTTGCGGATTATGAGTTGGTGATTTGCCAGTGGCCGGATTTTTCCTTTCCTACTCTTTTAATGGTATTTTGATTTTTCAACTTCTCAATATCCCTTTTAATAGTAGCCTGCGATACAGAACATTTATGAGCCAATTCGCGTGTAGTAATATATTTGTTTTCTGAAATTAGGCTGATAATTCTATTAAGCCTATTATCGGTATCATTATCGGTATCATTTGCTGTAACGGTGCTTTTGTTGGAGTAGATTGTTACCCAAAATGAATCGGAGAATTCGAAATCTACCTTATTGCCATTTTCAATACATGCATTGGTTACC
>Ga0334899_1002837_pt1 | contig 13028 bp, 11 predicted proteins | sample GraSluR3_MG_FD_207219 | JGI IMG/M metagenome (GOLD analysis project Ga0334899, IMG submission 207219) | Sludge microbial communities from methane-producing bioreactor in Wageningen University, Netherlands - Granular Sludge_8_08-R3 | ecosystem: Engineered > Bioreactor > Anaerobic > Unclassified ... | reverse complement strand
CGCCGCTTGGCCAGCGAGCGGGCGCCCACGAACCTGATCCAGCAGGCCGCCATGAAGGCCGGAATGCGAACCCTACGGCAGGACGGTTGGCTCAAAGTCTGCCGCGGCATCACCAGCGTGGAGGAAGTGCTGCGGGTGACCAAGTCGGACTGAACTCGAGACGATGCCCGAATTCGCCTACACGGCTCGGACCTTGGCCGGCGAAGACGTCGCCGGCACGATCGTCGCCGCGAGCAAGCGGGAGACGCTCAGTCTGCTGGCCGACAAGTCGCTGTTTCCGCTCCGCGTCGAAAGCGCCGAGAAGAAGGCGTCGGCGTGGCAGATCAACAAGCGGGTCTCGGCCCAGGTGCTGGCCACGAACCTCAACCAGTTGGCCGATCTGCTGCAAAACGGCGTTCCCCTGCTCCAGTCGCTGGGCATCCTCGCCGAGCAGTGCACCCACGCGGGCCTGGCTAAGGTGCTCACCGACATCCGCGACGCGATCTCCGAGGGCACCGCGCTGGACGAGGCGTTCGCCCAACACCCGCACGTCTTCGGCGAGCTGGCCGTGAGCATGGTGCGGGCCGGCTCGGAAGGTGCGTTCCTCGAAGACGCCCTGAAGCGAACGGCCACCTTCATCGAGCTTCAAGAGGAGCTGAAGTCGAAGGTCACGGGCGCCATGTTCTACCCGGCCTTTCTGGCCGTCGTGGGCGTGACCGTGACCGTGGTTTTGGTGGTGTTCTTCGTGCCGAAGTTCGCGGCATTGTTCGAGCGGCTCGAGCAGCAGGAGGGCGGCTTGCCCGCCCCCACCGTGCTCTTGCTGGGCATGAGCGACATCCTGGGGCGTTACGGCGTCGTCGTCATGGCCGCCCTGGGCGGCTTGGCCTACGCGGCCCGCCGGGCCGTGCAAAGCGAGCGGGGCCGGCTGCTGATCGACCGATGGAAGTTGAAGATCCCCGTGGCGGGCCCGATCTTTCTCGGGTATGCCGTGTCGCGCTTCTGCCGCATCCTGGGCACCCTGCTGCGAAACGGGGTTCCCCTGTTGCGGGCCTTGGACATCAGCAGCGAGTCGGCGGGAAACCGCGTGCTGGCCCAGGCCGTTAAGCAATCGGCCGAGAACATCTCGTCGGGCGAGACCCTTTCGCGCCCCCTGGCCCAGTGCGGGTTGATTCCCAAGCCGGTGATGGCCATGATTACCGTGGCCGAGGAGTCGAACACCCTCGACGACGTGCTAGTGACGATTGCCGACGGGATCGATCGGAAGACCGAGCGGCAACTCGAGATGATGGTGCGCCTGCTCGAGCCGATGATGCTGCTGGTGATGGGCGTCGTGATCATGTTCGTGTTGGTGGCCCTTTTGCTGCCGATTTTCGAGATGAGTACAATGATGGGTTAGAAGAAGGCCGGAAGCCGGACGGGCCTCGGCCGGCCCGAAAAGCCGTGCGGCTCCGCCGAGGCGGGCCGCTTGAAAAAGGACTTAATCTCATAGGGAGGGACCTAGCGATGCAACGTTCGCGAATCCGAAGAAGGCGTCAAGGCTTTACCCTGATGGAAATGCTGATTGTGCTCGGCATCCTCGTGATGCTCGTGGCCCTGGTGGCGCCCCGGTTTCTCGGTGCCGCCAAGAAGGCCGACATCCAGGCGGCCCAGACGCAGATCGGCCTGTTCAAGGGGGCGTTGGAGAAATACGCCCTCGATACGAAGAACTTCCCCACCACCGAGGAGGGGCTGCGGGCGCTGTTCGCCCCGCCTTCGGCTGGCGAATCAGGAGAGGGCGAAGGGGTCTCGACCGGCGGTTGGGACGGCCCCTACATGGACGGCGATGTGCCCCTGGATCCTTGGGGCAACGAGTATCAGTATGCCTATCCGCCCGAGAAGGGCACCCGCGACTTCCCCGACATCTGGTCGTTGGGGCCCGACGGCGAGGACGGCACCGAAGACGACATCACCAACTTCGGAACCGTGGGCGGAGAAGGAGACGAGGGTGACCTTGGCACACCGCGCGAACCAGGCGGCGGCGTCGAGACGGTCGAGGTCGGCGGCGGCGGCGACTTCCAGCCGCCCGCCCCTCGCGGCGGCCCGCCCGCCGGCGGCCCCGATTTTTAACCCCCCACGACCTCCCAACGCGGCATGATGGCACCGGTTTTTCGCCGGCGGCGCGGTCCCCGAGGATACACGCTGCTGGAAATGCTGATCGTGGTCGCCGTCCTGGCGGTGGTGGTCAGCTTCAGTTGGCCGGTCCTTCGCAAGTCGATGTACAAGAGCGAGCTGGTCAGCGCCGCGCGCCGGCTCCGCGACGATCTGGCCCGCGCACGCCTCGAGGCGATCGAGTCGGGGACCGCCCGGCAGTTCCGCTACCAGCCCGGTACGGGACGGTACGAGTTTTCGGCCCGGACATCGACCGAGGGCGGCGGGGCGGCGCTGGTGGCGGCCGAGGGGCTCGGCGACGACGACCTGCTGCCGGCCGGCGAGCCTCTCAAAGCGGAGGCCGACGAGCGGCTGCTGCCGGGCGACGTGTGTTTCGTCGGCCCCGCCGTCGCGCCCTCGCCAGCCGGCTCGCTCGCCCTGGAGCCGCAGACCGAATGGTCGGATCCCGTCGTGTTTTACCCGAGCGGCCGAGCCTTGAACGCCCGTATCCGCCTGGTGGGCGCCGGCGACTACTACGTCGACGTCACGTTGCGAGGCTTGACCGGCGCGGCCAAGGTGGGCCAAGTCCAGAAAATCGAGGCCGAACAAACGCCGGGCCCATTGCCCGAAGCTCCCCTCGAGACATCGCGATGAGCCCCACGAGCCGGAACGCGTTCTCGCTGCTGGAGGTGCTCCTGGCGATGAGTATTCTCTTCGGATCGCTCATCGTCCTGGGGCACTTGGCGATGGTCGGGCGGCAGCACATCGTCGCCGCCGAGGAACTGACGACCGCGCAGTTGATCTGCCGGACCAGGCTCAACGAAATCATCTCGGGAGTGACTCCCGCCCGCTCGGTCCGCCAGGAGCCCGTCGAAGACGCCCCCGGCTGGGCCTGTGCGGTCGAGATCGAGTCGCTACGTCAATCGGGGCTGGTCTCTGTCACGGTTACCGTGTCGGAAGACGTGGCCGAAATCGAGGAGGACACGCGAGAGCGCCCCGTCCGCCGCTTCTCGCTGACCCGCTGGCTCCGCAGCCCAAGCCGGCAAGGCGAGGCCACGTCAAGCGCCCCCCCCCCAGTTGCCGAGCCCCCCGACGCGACGTCGCATCTGCTTTTCGACCTGATACCGCAAGGCGAATCGTTTGCACCGGACGAATCGATCCTGCCGGGAGGTCTGCTGCCATGAAGACGGCGCCGACTCGCGGCCGGGGCGCCACTCGTGGCGCTGGCGGCTTCACGTTGCTGGAGGTCCTGATCGCGACCGGACTGTCGTTCGCGCTGCTTCTGGGGCTGTGGAGCCTGTTCACGATCTACACGAACCTGTTCGAGGCCGGCCAGACGAAGACCGAGCGGGCCCAGTTGGCCCGGGCGCTCGTCGAGCAGATCGCGCGCGACTTGCACGGCGCGATCCAGGATCCGGTCATTCCCGCGTCGCCCACCCCGCCCGGCGCGGCGCCGGTTCGACGCTTCGGATTGTTCGGCTCCCACGACGCTCTGCGTTTCGACGTCTTGCAGGTAACGCCCCGACAAGGCAATCCGACGCCGGTCAGCGATTCGGCGGGGCTCGCCGAGGAGTCGTCGCCGCCGCGGGCCCCCGAGCTGAGAACGATCTACTATTCGTTCCACGATCCGCGGGCGTCGGCGACCGAGGGCGGGTCGGACTTGCCGGGATTGATCCGCCGCGACCTCGATTTCGAGACCCCCGAGGAGGACCTCGCCGGGGCCGGGCTCGACGACGGTTCGCAAGCCGCCCAAGCCGACCGCGAAGCCCTGCTCGAACGGGAGGAGGCCGGCGATGCCGCGTCGCCGCAGTCGGCGGCCGATCTGGTCGACGAGTCGATCCTCTGGGTGCCGGAAGTCGTGTCGTTGCGGTTCCGCTACTTCGATGGGAACCGTTGGACGAGTCAGTGGAACAGCCTCCAGCAGAAGTCCCTGCCCGTGGCCGTCGAGATCTCGCTCCAACTGGGAACCCTCGACGAAATGGACCGCATGGCCGTGCTCGAAGGCGGCGAGGCGACGGAACAGGCCCTCGCGCCCGAATTCCCGGCCGTGCCGAGCGGGCAGATGCACCGGCTCGTGGTCGACCTGCCGGGATCGCCCAAGCACGAAGGGCCGCGGGCCGAGAGCCCGGCGCCGGCACCGGAGGTCCGAACCGTGGTTCGCCGCGTCGCGCCGCCACGGCCCACTCGCATCGTCCCTTCGACCCCGCCGGCGCCGCCGAGCCGCCCGGAAGACGAGCCCATGAGGCCCCTGCGATGATTTCGGTTCGCCCCATCCTCGCCACCAGGCCGGCCTCAACGAGCCGCACGCCCGGCGCGGGCACCACGCCGCGCGGCGCGGGCCGGCGGTCGGGCATGGTCGTGTTCGTGGTGATGGTGGTCATCGTGATGATCAGCCTGGCCGGTTTGAGCTTCGTGCTGACCATGTCGACCGAGAACAAGGCGGCCCATCTGCACGGCGACGAGCTCCAGTTGGAGCAGGTCGCGGCCTCGGGCGTCGAGCTGCTGAAGGCCGTTTGCGAAATGGCGCCCACCGAGCGAGCCCGGTTGGGAGGGCTGGCCGACAACTCGGAGCGGTTCCGCGGCGTGCTGGTCGTCGACGACGGCGAAGGATCGCACCACGCGCGATTCAGCCTCGTGTCGCCGCGGATCGAGGAGGGCCAGATCGTGGGCTCCCGTTTCGGAGCCGAAAACGAATCGGCCCGGCTCAACCTCACCGCCCTTCTCGATTGGGAAGAGCAGCACGCGGGGGCGGGCCACGAGGCCCTGATGAATCTGCCCGGCATGACCGAGGCGATTGCCGCGGCCATCCTCGACTGGATCGACGACGACGCGACGCCCCGTGCCTCGGGCGCCGAGGCCGACTATTACTTGGGGCGGGGCGTGCCTTACGGCCCGCGCAACGCCACGCCGACCTCGCTCGAGGAGTTGTTGCTCATCCGCGACGTGAGCCGCGAATTGCTCTTCGGCGCCGACGCCGACTTCAACTATCAGGTCGACCCTCGAGAGCAGAGCGCCACCGGCCTCGCGTCGGGCACATCGGAGCAACAGGTGCCCTGGGCCTCGCTGTTGACCGTCTACAGCGCCGAGCGCAACGCGACCGACGAGGGCCGGCCCCGCGTCCACCTGAACCAGAACGACTTGGGCGCGCTTTACCAGCAGTTGACCGAAGTCTTCGACGAGAGCTGGGCCCGGTTCATTGTGGCCTATCGGCAGTTTGGCCCGAGCGACGCCGCCCCCGGGCTCGATCCCACCCGACCCGATCGACCCCAAATCGGTCGCCCCCGACCCGATCGAGCCCGAATGGGGGAGCGACGGGGTCGATTCGGGATGCGCGGACCGGGCATTCGATCGGGATTCGGCGGCGTCGATCCCGTGCCACCACCCCCGGGCGAGCCGGTGCGGCCGATCCGGCCCGGGCGGCCGCGCGGCCTTGGCGGAGACCCCGTCCCCGAACTCGATCTGTCGCTGCCCGCCGAGTTCGAACTCGCCTCGGTGCTCGACCTGGTCGGGTCCAGGGTCCAGTTTCCCGGCGAGGAAGACGACGAGGGCGAGCCCCAACCCGGCCCCGTGCTCGAAAGCCCCTTCGCCGACGACCGCACCGCGATGCGGGAGTATCTGCCCAAGCTTCTCGACGCGGTCACGCTCAGCGAGGAGAAGGTCATCCGCGGGCGTATCAACGTCAACGAGGCCCCGCGCGAGGTGCTGCTGGCGGTGCCGGGCATGGAGTCGTCGGTGGTCAACCAGATCCTCGCCGCGCGCGCGGCACACACCGGCGACGACGGGTCGCGCCGCCACGCCGCCTGGCTGCTGAGCGAGGGGATCGTCGACCTCGAGGGCATGAAGCGGCTGATGCCCTTCCTGACGGGCGGGGGCGACGTTTTCCGCGCCCAGGTCGTGGCCTTCTTCGACGACTCCGACCTTTCGGCCCGGGCCGAGGTCGTGGTCGATGCTACCGTCTCCCCGGCGCGGCAAGTATATTGGAAAGATATGAGGCTCTTGGGACGCGGATATTCGCTGGAAGATCTGGGGGCACGGACCCCCACCGACGCGACCCCTGTCGCCGCCCCGTTCGACGAACTGGGCGGGTCGTCGCAATTCGACTGAGCCGTTCGCGAGGAGGGCACCCATGGCACGCATCCTGGCGGTCGATTGGGATCAGCACGAAGCACGGTACCTCGTGGCCTACACCAGCGGGGCGAAGGTGAGCGTGCGCGTCGCCGACTGCGTCCCCCTGGTCGACGTGTCGGAAGGTGGGAGCGAGCCGCGGCCCGACCTGGCCGGATCGCTCGCCTCGGCCTTTGCCGAGCAGGGGGTGGGGCGGGCGACCGCCCTGGTGGGCGTCGAACGATCGAGCATCGAGGTGCTCCAGTTGACGGTCCCCCCGGCCAAGGACAGCGAGCTGCCCGATCTGGTCGCCAACCAGGCCATGCGCGAGTCGCAACTGATCACCGACGAATCGGTGATCGATTTCGTGCCGGCTTCCGACGACCCGTCGCGCCCCCGCGCCGTCACGGCGGCGGCCATCGCGAGGCAGGAGATCGACCGCATCGCGTCGATCTGCGCGACGGCGGGATTCAAGCCGGCACGGCTGCTGTTGCGCCCCTACGCGGCCGCCTCGTTTTTTCTGCAAACCGCCTCGCCGTCGGAGGAGGTGTACCTGCTGGTCAACCGGATGCGGGACGAAGTCGATCTGAGCATCGTCGTCGAAGGCAGGCTGACCTTTTCGCGCACGGTGCGATTACCCGACGCCGCCGATCCGTCGCGGCTGATCGACCGCGTGCTCGTCGAGATCAACCGCACGTTGGCGGCGGCCCCACGGCAGGTGGCCGGCGACTCGATCGAGGGAATCTACGTCTTCGGGTCCCCCGACGAGCAGGCCGAGCTCATCGAGCGGATCCGCAACGAGTTGTTTCTGCCGGCCGCGAGCTTCGACCCCTTCGAGGCCCTCGACGTGCCCGGCGAGCTGGTGCCCGAAAACCCCGGGCGCTTCGCCGCGCTGTTGGGGATGGTGCTCGACGAGGTGAAGGGGCGGCACGCGCTCGACTTCCTCCATCCGCGCAAGAGCCCGAAGCCCCCCAATCGGGCCCGCCTGGCGGCCGTGGCGGCCGGCGTGCTCGCCGTGGCGGTCTTCGGCGTGGCCTTCAACGTCTGGGGAACGCTTTCGGAAATCGACAAGAAGAACCAGAAGCTCGCCGAGCGCGAAAAACAGCTCGACGACGTCCTGAAGAAGGCGGGGCAGCGCCAGCGGCTGATCGACGCGGTGGGCCGCTGGAAGTCGCGCGACGTCTGCTGGCTCGACGAGATCCGCGATCTGTCGATCCGTTTTCCCTCGGCCCGCGATGCCGTGGTGCTGCGAATGTCGTTGACCCCGTCGCAGTCGGGAGGCGGCGTCATCGGCGTCCAAGGGCTCGTGCGCGCACCGGGCGTGGTCTACAGCATGGAATCGAGGCTTCGCGACGGCTACCGCCGCGTGCGCAGCCCGCGCACCCAGGAACGCGTGGTCGAAACGGGTTACGCCTGGGTGTTCGAAACCACGATGTCGGTGGCCCGGCGCAGGCCGGAGGCCTACGTGAGCCACCTTCCCCAGGGGCCGCCGTCCGCTCCCCAAACGCCCGCGCCCGGCGAAAAGCCCGAGGCGCTTGCCGCGGCGGGAACCCGTGAGGCCGCGAACCGAGCCCAAGGGACGTCTCCGTGAAGCCGAAGCGCGACGACAGCTCGAAGGGCGCCAATCTCCGCCAGTACGTGCTGGCCGGCATCTTCGGCCTGATGCTGTTGTACTTCGGCGGCGAATGGGTGATCGAAAACCTGCTTCAGGGACCCCTCGAAGCCCGCCGGGCCCGGACGCGCCGCCTCGAAGCCTCGATCGAAAAGAAGGAAGAAGCCTACGAGCGGGCCCGAGCCGCCGGCGAGCTGCTCGATCGGTGGGAAAGGCAGTCGCTGCCCGCCGACACCGAGGTCGCCCGCTCGCTCTACCGCACCTGGCTGCTCGAGCTGGTCAAGGAGCTGGAACTGCGCAACCCCAGCGTCAGCTCGAGCGAGCCCGTCCGGCGCGAGGGGCTCTACCAGTCGCTCACCTTCTCGGTGCGCGTCCAGGGCACGCTCGAACAGCTCTCGGCGTTTCTGTTCGTCTTCTATCGCACCGACCTGTTGCACCAGATCCGTTCGCTGATCATCACGCCGCTCCAGTCGGCCGATCTGTTGGACCTGTCGATGTCGATCGAGGCGATCGCGCTACCCAGCGCGGGCCCCAGCGCCCAGGGAGCCACCGCCGAGGAGTATCAAGAGACTGTGTTCGCCGACTTCTCCCGGCGAGCGGGCCGGGTCTCCGAACGGCTGGCCTCGGACGACTTCGACGCCTACCGCCCCATCGTCGAACGAAACCTCTTCGGCGTGGGCGGCAGCCCCGATCCCGCCGACCACGCCTTCCTCACCTCGATCACCCTGGTCGACGGCCGGCCCCAAGCCTGGCTCATGCTGCGGGCCAGCGACCAGATGCTCAGGCTCTACGAGGGCGATTCGTTTCGGGTCGGCCAGCTCCACGGCACGATCGCCGAGATCGCCGCCCCCGACGTGGTGCTCGACCTCGACGGCGAGCGCTGGCTCCTCACCCTGGGCGAAAGCCTCTCCGACGCCTACGCCTTGCCCCCGGAGTTCTAAGGCACCTCGCACGCGCGGGAATCGATTCGTCAGACGGTGGTGGTGCAGGCGTCTCGCCTGCTTTGCGACAAGCAGACGCGACGCCCGCACCACGACGTACGATTCGACGACTCCCTGTTGCGCGATTCCCAGGCGTTTCGCCCGCCACCGCGAAATGCTACCCAGGAGGACAACCGTGAACCAGCCAATCACTCGACGGGCCTTCGCCCGCGCAGGCGCCGTCGCGGCCCTGGCCGGCGCTTCGCTCGAGGCCGCCTCGCCCGCGCGATCGCCGCAAGACGGCGCGGGAGCCGCCTCGGCCGGCGCCGACGCGCTCGAGGTGCGGCCCTACCAACTGATGTGCATCGTCTGCCGGATCGGCGGAGGATGCACCGATGACCTCGGCGACCCCCGGCTGACCGCGATCCTGGCGGCGGTGCGAAACGACCGCAAGATGCCCGTGCGTCTCTGCTGCAACGTCGACACGGTGTACCGCTACCAGAACCCCGGCCACGACGACGACACCGCCGAGGGCGAGCTGTTCAACGCGAAACGCGACCTCGACGTCATCCAAAAGCTCGGCCTGGTGCCCGGCGACGCGCGCCCCGCCATCGACGTGTTCGAGCGCCTGCTGGCCAAAATTCCCACCGCCCTGGGCATCTGCGCCTACGAGACGGTTACGGCCGAACACTGGAAGGGCTGCCCCCGGGCCCGCAGCGGCAACTACGAAAAGGGCCACGCCTTGGGCGTCGGCGCGATCCTTCCGCCCCGCGACCAGCACGAAAAGGCCGAGTACAAAACGACCTCGGCTGCGGCGGTCTACCAAGCCGACACTCTGCAAATCCGCCCGCACCACCTCATGTGCATGAGCTGCTTCTACGGAGCAAGAGAGAATCTGGCCCCGATCCAGGAAGACAACCTCTTCGAGGCCATTGACGTGATCCAGAAAAATCCGCAGGTGCCGGTGATGCTCGTTCCCGGCTGCTGCATGATTTGTCCGCCCTGCTCGCGCTACGATCCCGCGACGAACCTCTGCCTGGGCGGCCGGAGCATGGCCCTGCGCGACCAGAAGAAAGACCTCGACGTGCTTCAGAAGCTCGGCCTGAAGTACGGCGACGTGCTCCCGGCGCGAAGGCTCTACGAGCTGCTTTACGAACGCATCCCCTCGACGCGCGACGTCTGCGCCTACGGCGACGGCGAAGTGCGCGCCCACGAGTGGAGCATCTGCGGCGGCCCCGAAGGCCACGCGGCGTATTCCAAGGCGCGGGCCGAGAAGCTGGGCATCCCCGACTGAGCCCACCGCGCTGCGGGCGATCGTCGGTCATGCCTCCCAACCCCTTCCCTCCGCGGCACCGGCGTCGGCGAACCGCGCCGCGGCCGAAGCGCCCGCGCCCGCGGGAAAGTCGGGCGCCGGCTCGGCGGGCTTGTGTGGCCGACGGTTGCGTGCCACAATTTGGGGGTTGTGCCTGCCGGTTCTACGAGCCTCTTCTGACCGGATGAGCCGTCGAGGATCGTGCCGCGGGCGCCGTCACCCTCGCCCTCTCCCCCCGGGTGCGCGAAGACCGTCATGCTCGCCAAGCTCCAGACCTTCTCGCTGCTGGGCATCGACGCGCTGCCCGTCGAGGTCGAGGTCGACGTGTCGCCGGCTGGCCTGCCCAAAGTCGTGCTCGTCGGCCTGCCCGAGGCGGCCGTCAAGGAAAGCACCCACCGGGTCGAGCGGGCGATCGTCAACTCGGGGTTCCAACGCCCCCAAAATCGGGTGGTAATCAACCTGGCCCCGGCCGAGCTCCCCAAACAGGCCGCCTCGTTCGACCTGCCCATTACCCTGGGCATTCTGGCCGGGAGCGGGCAGTTCGCTTCCGACCTGCTCGACCGATATGCCGTGGTGGGCGAGTTGGCGCTGGACGGCAGCACCCGGCCTACGAAGGGCGCCCTGTCGATCGCCATGGCGGCCGCCAGGCAGGAGGGGCTGCGGGGCCTGCTCGTGCCGACCCAGAGCGCCGCCGAGGCCGCGGTCGTCGAGGAGATCGACGTGATCCCCGTGGCCAGCCTGGCCCAGGCCGTGGGCGTGCTGGCCGGCGAGATCGAGATCGATCCGGTCCCCTCGCGGCTCGACGAGCTGTTTCGCTCGCTGGCCCGGTACGAAGTCGACTTCGCCGACGTGCGTGGCCAGGAGATGGCCAAGCGGGCCCTGACCGTCGCCGCCGGGGGCGGGCACAACGTGCTCATGCTGGGTCCGCCCGGGTCGGGCAAAACCATGCTGGCCAAGCGCCTGCCCACGGTGCTGCCCGACCTGTCGGCCGACGAGTCGATCGAGACCACGCGGATCTACAGCGCGGTCGGTCGCCTCGAGCCGGGCCGGCCCCTTCTGGCCACGCGCCCGTTCCGCGACCCCCACCACACGATCAGCGAGGCGGGCCTGGTCGGCGGCGGCTCGACGCCCTCGCCGGGCGAGATCAGCCTGGCCCACAACGGCGTGCTGTTCCTCGACGAGTTGCCCGAGTTCAACCGACGCACCCTCGAGGTGCTGCGCCAGCCGCTCGAAGCGGGCACGGTCACGATCTCCCGGGCGCTGTCGAGCACGACCTTTCCGGCGAACTTCATGCTCGTCGTGGCGTTGAACCCCTGCCCCTGCGGATACCGTAACGACACGCGCCGTCCCTGCCACTGCACGGTTCCGCAGATCGAGCGGTACATGTCGAAGATCTCGGGCCCGCTGTTGGACCGCATCGACATCCACATCGAGGTGCCCGCGGTGCCGTTCCGCGAGCTTTCGGGCAACACGCCGGGCACGACGAGCGAGCAGATGCGCGAGCAAGTGGCCTCGGCCCGGTCGATCCAGGCGGCCCGCTTCCGCGGCAGCCGCACCCGCTACAACGCCGACATGACCCACCGCCAGACCCGCCAACACTGCCGGCTCGACGACGAAGGCCACAACCTGCTCAAGGCCTCGATGGCCGAGATGGGGCTTTCGGCCCGCGCCCACGACAAGATCCTCCGCGTCGCGCGCACGATCGCCGACCTCGACGCGAGCGACGACATCCGACCGATGCACCTGAACGAGGCGATCAACTACCGGATGCTCGATCGGAACCTCTGGACGTGAAAAACGTGACTCTTCCGGGCTATGCCCACACCATTTCCTTGTCCTGCCATGCCTACAACAACCTATCGTAACCATTGGGAAGACCGCGTTAGCCACTCGAATCTCGGAATACCAATGGTTGTCGACACCTTTTGTTCTCCCAGACGACGCGAGCCTGCGATTCGTGGCGCCATGCGGGGGGGATTGTGGGTGCCAAGCCGCGCGAGACTGCGATTTGTGACGCCACCCGAGGGGGTTTTTGGGTAACAGGCGTTGCGAGATTCCGATTCGTGGCGCCATGCGGGGGGGATTGTGGGTGCCAAGCCGCGCGAGACTGCGATTTGTGACGCCACCCGAGGGGGTTTTTGGGTAACAGGCGTTGCGAGATTCCGATTCGTGGCGCCATGCGAGGGGGATTGTGGGTGCCAAGCCGCGCGAGACTGCGATTTGTGACGCCACCCGAGGGGGTTTTTGGGTAACAGGCGTTGCGAGATTCCGATTCGTGGCGCCATGCGAGGGGGATTGTGGGCGCCAAGCCGCGCGAGACTGCGATTTGTGACGCCACCCGAGGGGGTTTTTGGGTAACAGGCGGCGCGAGATTCCGATTCGTGGCGCCATGCGAGGGGGGATTGTGGGCGCCAGGGGCCCGGAGACGCGGTTTCGCGACCCAACCGAGGCGATTTGTGGGCGCCAACCCGGCCGATCGCCACGTCGCGCCTCCGAGGGCGGGCTGTGTGGACGTCGAGCGCCGCATTGCGCCCCGGCGCGACATGGACCGCGTCGGTCGAGTCGTTGGCCAAAGGATGGTCCATTCTGCGTATCTCCCCCCTGTCGAGTTGCCTTACCCGCCAGCCAGCCGCGAACCACGCGGGCCGCCCGCGGCGCTGGCGCGCAGACCGGCTTTGGATACCGCCGGCCCGCCCACTCGCGCCGCCCGGCTGCTCCGTCCGCGCATAGTGTTCCTCTGTCCACATATCCTGCGCGATCGGCCGGAGAAAGTCAAACCCCGATTTGGGCCGACCCTCGAACCCCATCGCCCAGGCCGTCCGATGGACTCCGCGGCGCAACCGGTCCACCGAGCCTCCCGGCCGGCGATCGCGTCGGGCGCCGACCCAGGTCCGGAAGCACGGGTCGGCGGCGCCCCAACCGGCGCCGTCGCCCCCTTCCCACTTGCTTCTGGCCCAATGCGATAAACCTCAGG
>Ga0334899_1002828_pt1 | contig 13048 bp, 5 predicted proteins | sample GraSluR3_MG_FD_207219 | JGI IMG/M metagenome (GOLD analysis project Ga0334899, IMG submission 207219) | Sludge microbial communities from methane-producing bioreactor in Wageningen University, Netherlands - Granular Sludge_8_08-R3 | ecosystem: Engineered > Bioreactor > Anaerobic > Unclassified ... | reverse complement strand
CCGGTGAAACCCGAAGATGTAGCTCCTCTCGAAACAGTTATGGAGAGGCTCGGAATAACATCGGAACTGGTTCAGATCTCTACGGGAGTCGTAGCGGTTGGCTCTGAAGAAGAACTTCTGAAAGCACTTGACGTAGTTGAATCGGTAATGGCTCATTCCGAAAGCGTTACGGCTGAATTAGAACTGAATTATAGATTTGTTGATGTTCGATCGGGTTCAGTAGCGCAATTTCTGCCCATAATCGACCGACTTAACATCGAAATCGAACTTCTGGATACTCCCACCGGTGTAGTTGCAATAGGCGCGGAACCTGAACTAGATCGCGCAGAAGATTTGATAGAGACGATTAACTCGAGAGAGACTGAAGATGTTCCACTTCAGGACAAGTACGAGAGTTATCTCCTTCTTCCTCTTTCGGCGGGAATTACGGTCGAGTCTCTGGAACCGGTGCTTGAACTGCTAGATTATCGGGTCTTTGCAGTAAGCGTTGCTGACAAAATAATCGCGATTGGCAATGAAGAGGATCTTCTTAAGTTCAAGGCTCTATATTTGCAACTTCTGGCGGTGGAAGTAGACAGAGAAGAAAGGATCTCACTCGATATCAAGGCAATACCCGGTTGGGACATTGCCAGGGTCAGCGAGTATCTAAGACTATTTCTTGGAGCCGATGACTTTGACAGGATTTCTATAGTCCCTTCTTCCACAGGATTCGTTGCTTTAATACCAAGAGCTCTCATGGAGGCTGTAGAAGGTGAAATATCGAGGCTCAGAGAGTTTGAAGATCCGGCCTTCACAGTACTTGAGAGAATACCTCCCGTCGAAGATCTTGAAGGGTTGCTTTCGAGACTTGGAGTCCTTGTTGATCTGGTAAGTATGGGAAGTTCCACAATAGTAATTGGTTCCGATGATGATGTTCAGCGCACCGGCAGGATAATAGATCGGCTTTTGGATTCGGTGACCTATGATGTCACTGCACCCGAAGCTATTGAATACAGCGTTCTGGACATATCTGCTGACGATATGAGTAGCTTCAACGCAATTCTCGAGCGACTCGCGATCGATGTGTCTCTTATTTCCTCCCCATCCGGAGTCATAGTCATCGGGTCGCAGCAGGCCGTTGCAAGAACGGCGACCGTGGTTGAAGACATTCTTAGCAGGAGGACCACCCCGCAGGCATATGAGCCGATTTATGCCTTCACGGGAATACCAAGTGCAGACATCGGTAGTTACCAGACTATTCTTGACAAGCTGAACTCGGGAGTAGAGCTTTTGCAATCCGCTACTGGAGTTCTTATGATCGGCGACGTAGACAAGGTGCAAGAAGCTGTCAAGACAGTCAATGCGATTCTCGAGAGAGAAGCGCTGTTTGACGAATCAGAAGGTCAACCAGACAGGGTCTCAAACGTTGCAGCCCTCGTCCCCGGATGGAACGATGCCAAGTATGCCAGATACTTCACTGACTTTCTCGGCGTCGACGATTTCTCTAGAATCTCTATCACTCCTTCTACCAGTGGGTATATTGTGATCGGTCCCGAAGAAGTAGTGTCGAGATTGGTTGCCGAGGCTTCCAGGTTAGCCGGAATAGAGGATCCATTCTTCGTTATTGAGGAGTCCCTACCCGCTATCGATCAACTCGACACTCTGCTTGATAGATTAGGCCTTAAGGTCACGATATTGCCTGTAGAGAACAAGCATCTCATAGTGGGCATCAAGGAGAGTGTTGAGAAGACGGTTGAGCTCATTAAGATGCTCAGAAGTGACGTGGAGGTTCCCTTAAGCTCGAGAAAATATGACTATTTGATAATGCCCGCAAATGAAGGCAGTTTCGAAACAATACGACAGGTGCTCTCGGAATTGAAGATCGATGCCACGGCTTTGAGCTTTGGGAGTAACGTGATACTTGTTGGTTACGGCGAAGATCTTGAAGATGCAGCAAGTGTCGTAAACTCGATAAATGAAAGAACGGTGATTTTAGAGACTGACAAGGAGCTGAAGTACTCGTTCACAGAGATCCCGAACGACAGAATTGATGAGTTTACAGCAATACTCTACAGCCTTAAACTAGATGTTGAACTTCTCTCGTCTCCTTCGGGGGTCGTCCTTGTTGGAACCGAGGAAGAGGCGGAAAAGGCGAATGAAGTGATCCGTTCAGTACTTTCAAAGGCCGAACAAGATGAAACTGTCGAGTCGAGATTTTTCAACAACCCGGCTGGATGGGAAGAGGGAAAGCTTGTTGCGTATTTGAGAGGTTTCCTGGGAGAGAAGGACTGGGCGAAGGTGAGTGCAACTCCTGTCCAGTCAGGATATCTATTGGTGGGTCCGTCCGAAATACTGAACAGGATACATTCAGAGACGGTGAGGTTAGCGGGCCTTGAGAAGCCTTACTATGAGATAGTCGAGACGGTTCCTTCAATCCAGAATCTTCAGGCTATGCTGGAGAAGATGGGTCTTGCCGTTACGGTTGTCGCCGTGGATGGGAGATCGATGGTAATTGGACCGGAAAGTGATGTCCTTCAGACTGTGAAGGTTTTTAGTGAACTTGCCGAAGGAGTTGTCCTTCCCAGGGGCGACGAACCGGATGTCTTTGACTTTGTAGAAATCCCGTCTGAAGAAGTTGAAAGCTTCAGAACGATCTTCGCCAGGCTAGGCATCCGAGTCGATCTGCTCAGCACACCTACCGGAGTCATAGTCGTTGGTCAAAAAGACAATATTTCGAAGGCCCTGGAGACCATAACCTCTATTCTCTCTCGCAGAGAGGTACAGGTTGCTAACGGCGAGCAAAGCTATTTGGTTGTGGAGATTCGTGACGGCTTCGATCTCGCCTCAGCTCAGTCGGTTATCTCGGCTTTCAGTATAGACACATATCCTCTTTCTGTGGCGGGAAAGCTGGTGATCATAGGTGCCGAAAAGGAAATTGGAAGATTCGTGCAGATAAGAAACGACATCATAAGCGAGCACAAAGTGACCGTTATCGTGCCTCGTGAAGTCACTATAGAAGAACTCAACGGGATAATCAATACGCTGGGACTAGAAATGTCAGTTCTGGAAATCCGAGGCAGCTTCGTCGTTTACGGTAAAGAGGGAGAGATCGAACAGGTTAGGGACATCCTTTCCCGCCTTACGTCAGATGAGCCTTCCGAAAAGACTCAAGAGATGCGGATTTTCACGGGAATTTACCAGAGTACTGATTTTCTGAATCAGCTTCTCTCCAGTATGGGCTCTTCTCTGAAGATCTACGGAGAGGGTGACAGAATTGTGGCGGTTGGTAGTGCGGACGATATAGGAATGTTTGAGAATCTCATGCAGGAGATCGGTTCTGAACCGTCAGCAGTGGAACTGACAGCGAAGTTCTATCCCAGGCTTGAAGGATGGACTGGAGAGACTCTTGCCGAGTTCTTCCGGGCCATGAACTTTGCAGTAGAGGTCTTCCATGAGAGCAGTCAGGGATACCTGTTGATAGGTCCGGCAGATGAGCTTAATAGAGTTCCCGATGTTATGGACGGTCTTGAACTTAAGACAAAGAAACTGACTACTCTGTATCCGGTTCCATCGGGAATGACTTTCGAAGAACTGAGGGAGATTCTGGTGTCGGCGGGATTCAGTCTCTCATATACGAAACTGGGACAGAGCATGTCGATTTCCGGCCTTGAAGATGATGTCAATATGGCTGTCGCTCTCCTCGACGAAGTAATCAGAAGCGGATTGGGAAAGGGTGTCTCTTACAGGCTTATAGAATTACCTGTCGACCTGACTCTTGAGAAGCTCGAAAAGATAATGAGCGATATGGCGCTCAACATCTCCTCGGTGCAAGTTGACGGCGAAGTGATGCTAATAGGTCCCGACAGCGATCTGAGAACTGCGAAGGAGGTAGTTGAATATCTCACGCCTGAAGACCCTTCCTTTGACGAGAAAAGAATCTACTCGGTAATTCCGCTTGGTGAGGGACTATCGCTTGCGGAGATCTCCGCCCTCGTTGAAAGTCTCTCCCTAAGTGTTGAGATCCTTCCTGTGGGAGGAGATATCGTAGTAATAGGTACTGAAAGCAATGTGGATCGTTTTAGAGAACTTGTAAGCTCTATCTCATCAACTCTTGGAATAGGAAGTGTTGAGAGTCTTGAATACTCCATCGTTGAGAAGGTGGAAGAGATCTGGATCGACCAGTTCAGAGAGCTACTCGAATCTCTCAACATACCTGTGAAGATTGTAGAGGTTTCCGACTACCTGGTCTTCATAGGCTCGAGCGATAATAACGGGAAAGCAGTCGACCTCTTTTCAAGATTCGAGGCGGAAGATAAAAAGCCCGTAGCAGAGGAAATTGAGTTCACCACTCTTTCGTTGCCAGAGGGATTTGATCTCAATTCTCTCTCGACTATATTCGATAAACTTGACTTCAAAGTCGATCTAAACGCCGTTGGCAATGTCTTACTCTTGATCGGAACGAAAGATTCTATCGAGAATGCTCAGGCGCTTGTTGAGAAGCTTGTGCAGGTTTCCACCGGCGAATCGGGCGAAAGGAACGTCTTTGAGATTCTCGAGCCTAAGGAAGGTGTATCCGCCGAGTTGCTGAATCAGCTTTTCAGGCTTATTGGAATTGATGTGGACATCCTCGAAGGCGATACTGCGCTTGTATTTGTGGGAAGCCAGACTGATGTAGAAATGGCGATCGAGGTCTACTATTCTCTCGGAAAAACGGCAGAAGTTGACGAAGGACCTCTGTCGTACACGATAACCATTCTTCCGAAGAACCTCACGCCAGGTCAGCTAGAGACAGCTTTCGACTCGATTCAGATACCGGTTGGCGTAATTGAAGCCGGTGATTACGCGATAATTGTCGGAACAAAGTCCTCCCTCGCCAGAGCGCAGGAGCTCGTTTCCTCCCTTCGGATAGGAATAGACGCGAGCGGAACCTCGGCCGACGGTTCGATATCGTACGTGACATTCACTTTGCCGGAAGGGACAGAAATTGAGCAGTTCGAGACAATAGCCGGACTTATGGAGCTTAAACTGAAATTCGAGCCGGTCGGAGACAGAGTCTTCATGATAGGTACGGGCGAGGATATAGGCGAATTCGAGCAGGTTCTCAGTGGGCTTGTAAGCGAGAAGGCCGGAATAGTAAATGAATTCAGATTCGCAAAGAAGCTTTCCGGAATCGACGCCGAGACGCTAGAAACTTATCTGCTCGCGAAAGAGATTTCACTTTCCGGAGTCTTCGATGTGAGCGGTGGATACCTGATAATTGGCACCAGAGAGTCCATTGACGAAGCCCAGGCAGTCATTGATTACCTGGCAGACAATCAGCAGGTTCACTTCTCCTTTGTAGATCTGCCTTCGACATTGAGGTTCGAAGTACTTCAGGCAATGGTTAATGAACTGATGCTTGATGTAGTGTTTACTCAAATCACTCAATCAAGGTATTTGTTGATAGGTGAGATAAACGACATTGATCGCATGAAGAGTATTCTGTCAGATGCTGTTGTCGGAGAATCGAAGTTCCTAGATTACGAGATAGTTATTGTTAGTAAAGAGTTCAACGATTATCTTGGTGATGAAAGAATCAGGGCGGATTTAGATAATTCTTTGGCTAGCATTGGTGTATCTACTTACATAGGCAAATTTGATGACCGACTTCTGATAGTGGGCGAGAAAAATCATGTAGCTGTTGCTAAGAAGCTGATTACTGAGCTTGATGAAGCGGCGTCACTTTCTGGAATAGAAGAGAAGATAAAGATCGAAGATCTTCCCCCCGTAACCGGTTGGAGCATAGAACAAATAACACAATTCCTGGAGGCGGCGGAGATTCAACTCAGATCGATCATAGAATACTCGGGCAGACTCATCGGAATAGGAACTCAAGTCGGACTCGAAAACGCGAGAGCCGCGCTCAGTATCCTCGCCGTAGATTCGAAGCGGGAGTCGGTAAGAATCGAGAAGAGTTTAGTTACCGAGACTCAGCTCAAAGAGATTATCTCCAAGCTAGACCTAAAAGTGGAGTTTGTAGACCTCGAACGCCAGTGGCTGCTAATCGGCGAACCGGAGTCACTCATGATTGTCACAAGGACAGTTGAAGAGGCGGCCGCCGACAAGGAGATCTCAAGATACATCACCGATCTGACTGTCAATCCCCAAGAACTTGCCGATCTTCTTAGAGAATCAATCGAGGGAATAACTGTTCAGACCTTCGACGACCTTCAGATGCTGTTGATCAAGTCAAAGAGCTCAGCTCTGCTCGATGCGGCAGAGAAGATGGTCAGGGACGTTCAGGATTCGAGAAAGGCCGTCGATCCTCTGGAGAAGGGTGTCGTTGTAACGGGTACCACGGTCAGAATAAATGTGGCCGACCAGGATCTAGAGTCCCTTCTCAGGTTAGTTGCTGATAAGCTCGGTATTTCGCTCCTTTTTGTGGACAAGATTGTCGAGAACGTGACAATGTCTGTTGAAGGTCTTACCTGGGACGGGCTGGTGAAAGTCATAAATGCTACAAAGCCGGTCGAGATAAGCAAAATCGATGACATCTACGCAGTCACGAAGAAGGAGAAGAAGGCCGGAGAAGAACCCACCGATGTTGAGCTTGTTTACCGTGTCTATCACAATGTTGAAGAGGTGACAAGATTGATTGAGTTCTACGGAGGCGAGGTTCTTTCCGATCCAGTGAATGGTTACATTGTTGTGAGAGGGCTTGCGAAGTCCAGAGTAGACAACATTTTCGATGTGATCGGATCTTCTCTCGCACAACCGAAGAAGCAGGTAAGGATAGAAACAAGACTTGTTGATAAATCCCTTGTGGATGAACTTCAGAGAGAATTCAAGACTGCAATAGGCGTTAACAGTCCTGAGATTCTGATAGAAAACGGTTCGATCGATCTAGACTTCAGAATCATTGACTATCTGGATATAACACAGCTCATCGATGACATAGTCAACACTGCGACGGCAAGAATAGAAGCTGGTCTGAGCAATAGAGACAATGATTCCGATCTCATATCCAGCCCTTCGATTGTTTCCATGAGTGGTGAAGAGGCAAAGATTCACATAGGAGATACAATTCCATATCTCGTCCGCACAATTGAGTATGTCGAAGGTAACCCTGTGGAGATAGAGACTATAGAGTACCTTAATACTGGAGTAGAGTTGAGAATAACTCCTACCGTCAACGATGACGGAAAGATCCTGCTAGAACTCTACATAAAGGTTAGCGAGCCCGAGAAATATGTCGATGGAACAAGGACCCTTTATGGAGAGAAGACCCGGGAAGCAAATAGCAGGCTAATAATTTCCAACGGAAACACTCTGACAATTGGAGGTCTAGTAGCAAATAAAGATACGGTGACAGTGAATAAAATGCCTTTCTTAAGCGATCTACCCTTCATTGGCAAGTTGTTCACCACAGAGAACAGAACATCTGACAAGAGAGAACTGGTTATCTTCATCACAGCGGAGGTGGTTGAGCCGTGATAAGGAGACCCGTTGTCAGCGGAAAGTTCTACGCAGATGACGGTGAGGATCTTAGAAGCCAGATAAAGAATTGCTTCTTCCATCCAGTGGGACCTGGGAGCCTTCCAGTGACTTCTGAGAGGCGTGAGGGGACGATCGGCCTGATTGTTCCTCATGCCGGTTATATGGCGAGCGGCCCAGTCGCTGCATGGGCCTATTGGAAGGCCTCTTCACTTATGAAACCCGGGACGGTGGTAATAATAGGACCAAACCATACTGGCTTGGGAACCCGGCTCTCATTGTGGCTTGATGAAGCCTGGGAAACGCCCCTGGGTAGTGTGGAGATAGATCATGAACTCGGAAAGAGAATCATGGCCATGTCAAATGGGATGATAGTCTCCGATACCGCCGGGCACCTATATGAACACTCTATAGAAGTCCAGCTTCCCTTTCTGCAATTCCTCTACGATGATTTCAAAATCGTCCCGATTATCATGACTGATCAGAGGCTGGAGGTGGCTTTGATGGTGTCAGAAGTTCTGGAGAAAGTGTCGAGGGAACGGAAGGATCTTCTGATAATAGCGTCATCTGATTTGAATCATTACGAGTCGCACGAAATTACCATGGAAAAAGACAGTAAACTTGTCAGTCTTCTGATAGAAAGGAAGTATAGAGAGGCCTACGATGTCTCGAAGGAAAAAAGAATAACTGCCTGTGGTTTAGGTCCTATAGTAGCAGTTAGGGAGTCCTTTGAGTCTATGGATGTGCTCAGTAATACGACGAGCGGTGCGGTAATAGGAGACAGGTACAGAACGGTTGGTTACTTTGCAGCTCTGCTGAAATAACATCATCAGGAAAGGGAGCACATAACTCGCTTTGCCTTCGGTGTATCACTAAAACCCATGCTATAATTTCGTTGAACTGGAGGTGTTATGTGAAGACCTTAGTCGTGTTCCTGATGGTAATCATGACGGGATCTATTGGTTTTGGTTCGTTAATTATAGATGGTATGCACTATTCCGGTATAGCTCCAGCAAGTGGAGAGCTTGTCTACGACGGAATAAATGCAGCATACGTCATTAGCCAAATTGGGAAAAACTCGGTCGAACTGGGAGGAAACTTCTCCTTCCTGTCCCCATCTTCATCCGAAAAGTTCTACAAGAGCGGTCATTTCAACACGATATTAAAAGTATTCGCAGGGCAGGCCTACGATTTGACCGAAGAATCGGCGGTGGGACTAAGAGTCGTTTCCAGAGTTGGCCTAGTGACGGCGAACTTTGACAAGTTTGGGATGTTCTTCTCGATTACTCCGGTTATCTACGTTCGGGTAGGTTTTCTTTCCTTCGGAGTTTCACTGGGAGTTGAACTTGAGCAGTTCTTCGGAATGGAAACTCTTCCAGTTTTTCATGCGGGCGGTGAGATTACTTACCGTTTCTAGCGGAGGTGAATATGAGAGAGTTGGCTGTTGTGAAGGAGCTTGAAGGAGATATAGTGCTCCTCGAAAAAGCTCGTACCGAGGCCTGTTCAACTTGCGGCTCGAAGAATAGTTGCAGTGTCTCGTTAAGCGAGAAGAAAGTTACTATAAAGGCAATGAAAAATGGAGTGGAGGTTCATTCAGGAGATACAGTTGAGATCGAGACGGGAAACTTGAGTGCAACCAGAGTGTCCATGATTGTATACGGAATTCCCCTTGCTGTTTTCCTAGTCACGCTCATAGCGATGAATACGATTTTGGGATCCGAGGTACTTGCCCTCGGAGCTGCCTTTGCTTCCATAGTGGTGGTCTATGCTCTAATCGCAGTCTACGACAAAAAAAACAGAGAGAAACTCATGCCGAAGATTATCAGGAAGGTGGAGCTGCCGGATGGATTCATTGTTCGATGAAGATGCTCTTCGATTGCTGGAATTTGACACAGTTCTTGGCGATATTTCTGAAAAGGCAATTTCCAGTTACGGAAAAGAGAGGATAAAGGCTCTTAAGCCACTGGTTGAGGATACCGGTCTTCTCTACAGCAGAGTTAGCGAGTTTAACATGATACTGATGAGGGAAGGTGAGCCACCCTTCTCGGTCTTTCATGATCTCAACGATTATATAGGCAAGGTTAAGCGGGGATTCAGTCTCGGCGGGGAAGAGCTTTTCAGGAGCGCCGTGACAATGGAAAACATTTGTCGTTTGAAGGAGTTCTTCGATCGTGTTTCTCAGGACTTCCCTGCTGTGAGCGAGGTAGTAGCGCTTCTCGGCTGTGAACGCGGATTCATAGGCGATGTCAGAAAGAAGATCTCAGAGGACGGGCATATTAAGGACAACGCTTCTCCCGTCTTGAAGGAGATTAGAAATGAACTTAGGAGCCTTGCCAGGAACCTCAGGGGAAGGCTTGATTCGATAATGAACAGGTACAAGGACAGTCTGACAGACAGTTTGGTACTCAGCAGGGAAGGAAGATACGTTTTACCACTTTCGGCAGGCAAGAAGAATGAGTATCAGGGTGTCATTCACGGTTCTTCGGGCAGCGGTGCAACAGTCTATTTTGAGCCTCAGGAGCTCATTGCTCTAAACGACTCGATGAGAATTCTTCAATCTAGAGAAGAAGAGGAAATCAGAAGAATATTGAGAGAACTTACAACCCTTTTCTTTAGCACATTTGAAAGACTTGAGCCATCACTGGAGGCCCTTGGAATTCTGGATGCGCTTTACGCTGCCTGCAGATATGCAAAGAAGAGAAATGGGGTTTTCATTGGACCGTCACTTTCAAGCCGTTTTTATCTCAAAGATGCCAGGCACCCTCTTATCAATGATGAAAACGTGGTCCCGATTACGTTCACAATGGAAGAAGGGATAAGTGGAGTATTCATTACGGGCCCCAACACAGGGGGAAAGACGGTTGCAATGAAGACGATAGGTCTCGCAGTGCTTCTCATGCTTTGCGGTCTTCCCGTACTTGCGGACCAATCATCGGAGATCCCTTTCTTCAGGAGGCTGTTTGCGGACATCGGGGACGAGCAGTCCATCGAGCAGAGTCTGAGCACTTTCTCGTCTCACATATCCAGGATAATAAGAATAATCGGAAGCGTTGAAGGTGACTCTCTTGTGTTGCTTGACGAATTGGGCGCCGGAACCGATCCTGTTGAGGGATCGGCTCTGTCGATAGCGATAATCGAAAGGCTGCTGGAGAAGTCCAGGCTGATCCTTACGACTCACTTGACTCCAATTAAGCTCTATGCTATGGAGCGCTCAGACGTGGAGAATGCAAGTGTTGAGTTTGATGTTGCGAGCCTAAGGCCGACTTACAGGCTGCTAATGGGTATTCCTGGCTCGTCAAATGCCATAGAAGTTTCCAAAAGGCTGGGGCTGCCGCCGGAGATAATAGAAAGAGCCCGTTCATACATGGATAGTGAAGCCAGAGACCTCGAGGCGGTAATTGGCAAACTTCACAGAGAAAGATCGTCGCTGGAAGAAGAAAGAAGGGGTCTTCTCAAGACGAGAAATGAACTTGAAGAAAAGATTCAGGAGTTCGAAGAGAAGCTTTCAATGATCAAAGAGAAACGATACCGCGAGGTCAGCAGAGAAATCGATGAACTTGAGGAAAGACTGGGTTCCATAATCAAAGATATAGAAAGAGCGATCAGCCAGTCGAGGTCGTCGAGTGAAAGAGACAAAGTTGCGGCAGTTAAACGCCTGAACGAACTGAAGAGGGAAGTTGAACTCTTTGGAAGCGCTGCTACTGATAAGGGAGATTCGGTGATTCCAGCTATTGGTGACTCGGTGAAGCTAATAGACAGCGGCGCAGAAGGGACAGTTCGTGAATTTGATGGAGACAGAGTAGTTATTGACTCGGGGAAAATAACATTGAAGGTTCCGTTGTCGCGGGTCCAAGTTATTGGAAAAGTCACTGCTGAATCTGGTTTGTCATCTCTTGAATTAGATAACCAGAGCATAAGTCAGGAAATAGATATAAGAGGCAGTATCACCGAGGATGTTCCGATAATAATCGACGACTTTCTTCAAATGCTGAAAACAAATGGTAAGAAGCGGGGTTACATAATTCATGGAAAGGGTACTGGCAAGCTTGCTGAAGGGGTTTGGAGCTACTTGAGGCGTACAAGAGGCGTTAAGAGCTTCAGAATTGGAACGCCTTCAGAAGGCGGGAGCGGCGTCACCGTTGTGGAGGTCTGAGAAGGATTATGCGTACTGGGATCGACATTATCAATATTTCGCGTATGACGGGAGCCGTTGCAAAGAGAATTCTCGGGAAGGAAGAAAGAGAGATCTTTGACGGTTTAGGGAATGAACGTAGAAGGATGGAGTTTGCTGCCGGCCGCTTCGCAGCCAAAGAGGCATTTGTAAAGGCATCGGGGCGCAAGGACATTGAGTTTTCGAAGATTCAGTTTCTGGTCGACGAAGAGGGAAGACCGATTCCCTCTGAAGAACTGAAGCGGCTACTGAGTGACGTTGATCTGACGGTCAGCATCTCTCACGAGCGAGAATATGCCGTAGCAGTCGTGATCCTCTTCGGGAGGGGTTAGCGTGATTCCGTTTGAAGAGGCAAAGAGGAGAATCGAAGAGCTGAGAAAAGAGATTGATCGCCATGCTTATAAATACTACGTTCTCGATGATCCAGAGATATCTGATGTTGAATACGATCGTCTAATGAAGGAGCTTACTGAACTTGAAGATCAATACCCTGAACTGAAGACTCCCGATTCACCAACAGTACGGGTTGGTTTAAGGCCAATTGATTCCTTCAAAGAGGTAGTTCATGAGCACAGACTGTTCTCCCTGGACAATACTTATTCAGCGGAGGAGGTAATGCAGTTCGACAAAAGGATCAGAGAGGCACTGAACGTTGATTCGGTACAGTATGTCTGTGAACTCAAAATTGATGGGCTTTCTATCTCTCTGAAGTACGAAGACGGTTTGCTTCTGAGAGGTGCAACGAGAGGAAACGGTTTCGTCGGAGAGGACGTTACCGAGAATATCAAAGCTATCAAATCCATTCCCCTCAGATTGAGGAAGGACCTTTCGATAGAATTGAGGGGAGAGGTGTATTTACCAAAGGATGTCTTCAACGAGCTCAACAAAGTTCGTGCAGAGAGTAATCTTCAGTTGTTTGCAAATCCTCGAAACGCTGCCGCCGGAACGCTAAGGCAGCTCGATCCCAGGGAAGTATCCAAACGAAAGCTGAGTGCATTTTTCTACCAGATTGTTGAACCTGAAAGGTTTGGACTGAAGAGCCAGAGTGAACAGCTTGAGTTTCTGAGGACAATCGGGCTGAAAGTCGAGCCGAATTTCGAGGTAGCAGACGGCACAGAAGACGTGATCGAATTCTGGAAGAAATGGTCCGGATTGAAATCCAGTTTGAACTATGCGGTTGACGGAACGGTCGTGAAAGTGGAAGATCTTCATTTGCAGCAAGAACTGGGGTACACTACGAAGGCACCCAGGTGGGCCATAGCCTTTAAGTTCCCGGCCGAACAAGCCACTACGAAGCTTACGGGTGTAACTTTGGGAGTAGGAAGGCTGGGCACAATAACGCCTGTAGCTGAACTTGAACCGGTTCAGCTGGCCGGAACCACCGTCAAAAGAGCAAGTATGCATAATTTCGACTTTGTCCGTGAG
>Ga0334899_1002809_pt1 | contig 13161 bp, 13 predicted proteins | sample GraSluR3_MG_FD_207219 | JGI IMG/M metagenome (GOLD analysis project Ga0334899, IMG submission 207219) | Sludge microbial communities from methane-producing bioreactor in Wageningen University, Netherlands - Granular Sludge_8_08-R3 | ecosystem: Engineered > Bioreactor > Anaerobic > Unclassified ... | reverse complement strand
TTATCAGTAAAAACAAGACAGAGCTCTGTCAGTCACATGAGCCAGTAGCAGGTATGGGGTATGTGAGTGGTGGTTTTGTATGTTTATGCATTACGAGGTTCCTGAAAACCTATTTTGCAATTGGCTCTTTAATTGTCTTATTCTATATTTTGACGGTATTGAATTTTCTGGTCAAATGGATTAATAAGAAATACGGGCCTTCGATGAAAGCCAATGAGAAAGGCTATGCCCGATACAAACGCTTCATGCGGTTTATTGTCAAAAACCATAAGCTTTTTGGCCTCTTGACCATTGTATTCCTATTGGTTCACTTCTTCATCCAATTTAATATCTATGGATTGAGTATAACGGGGCTTGTAGCGGCTGGAATATTGATTCTACAGATATTGCTCGGAATCTATGGAGCAAAAACTAAAAACAAAGGGAAGACTTGGTTGACGATCCATCGAAGTATTGCCGTTTTACTTTTTGTTGCAATACTAATCCATACCATCTAATTGCAGAATCCATCTCTGTCCCATATATGTTTTTAGGGACAGAGTTTTTTTCAAGGAAAGAGGATAGCGCAAGGAAGCCTTTGCCAAGCAGGGACATAGGTTCCAGGTAGCACAGGAAAGACAGGTGCAATCCCAAAAGTACATATAAAAGGGTTACAAGGCAAATATTGAGAGTACGCCCGGCTCGTATTGCCTATCAGTTAGAACAGATTCCCCTCCTCACTGAATATGAGGTGATCTAGTACCTCGATACCCATCATTGGAGGAGAGAATGCCTGCAATGGTTCCACCTCCTTCCATATCCTCATGATGCTCCAACCCTGTATGAACCAAATGAAAAACCCCCTCACCCTGTTCATGATACCCATAATACTACAAATAGACGGCAGAATAATCTCACCATAGTAAACACGCGGAATCATTTTCCCCCACCTGACACATACGTAATCTCTGTCATATTGTTTTCAATGCGTGTATGGATGCTTTCCATCTGATTCCTTCTTTGAGGAGAGATATTACTGAGCAAATACTTGGTCATACACATGCTCGAAGAGTTCAATCTCGTCATCGGATACATCAACGAACTCACCTTCACGAGCTTGTTTTGGCAGTTTCCCTCCATTTTGTGAGAGAAACCTGTAGAGCAGAAAGACCGTCCTATCAGGCATCTCAACTATATTTTGTACTCTGTTTCGGAACTGATCATAGTGCATAAGGAATATTGCCTCTTCAGGAAGGTCATGCTCAATGGTTTGCTGAACACAACGATATAAGAATTCGACAAAAGGGGTAGCATCAAAATATCGGTAGTAATCAGCTGTATCATTCAGTACACGTACATTGTGATCTTCAGTGGGTTCCCATCTGATGAAAGGAAGAATGCTTTCTGAGTAACCTCTCAATACAGATGCATATTCATGTATTCGCTGTAACATCGTGCTGGAGACCGGGAATATCATTCCTGGAGGATTGTAAGCATGTTCTGCAAGGATATGATGAATAAGATACCGATGGATCCTTCCATTCCCGTCAGAAAATGGATGGATATTCACAAACCCGAAGGCAACAGTAGCCGCGGCGGAAACCGGATCAAGCTCGTGAGCTACTCGTTGGTTGTATGCAATCAAACCTGTAATCAAGGAATCAATATCCTCACTTCTAGCACTTACATGTTCCACGATGGGTATGCCTGAGTCTCTGTCATGCTCACCAATGAATCCGCCTTCGGTTCTGAATCCGATTTTTACGAAACGACTGTTTCCTATCACTATGTGTTGAAGGCGAATAAGCTCATCCTTGCTTAAAGGCCTTTTCCCTGCTTCTCGTATCGCATTACCCCAGCGAACGATTCTGTCATGAGAAGGAGTTTCATTCTCTATGGCAAAACTAGATTTAGAATCTTTCAGTAAGAGGAATGCTGCAGCACGGGCCACTACATCCTTAGGAATTTCTGATGCGACTTGGAGCGCTTTCTTTTTCAGGTCCATTTCTAGAAACGTATTGATGCTCTCAGTCCTGGTTATCAAGGGACAGAAGTCGGGAATTCCTGGTAGATTATTTACTACCCGATGTCTTTTGGAATTTTCTCCTTTCACCGTTATTTGTTGTAGGGGGTCAACAGCCAATACATAATTGCCTCTTTTTGCGTCAGGTATATCGAGTGGTGTTCCCATGAGCCATTCATAGAGAAACCAGATTCGTCTTGCATAGGAACCGGTCATGCTTTCCCTTACGATTGCTTCAATTTCATGTATATCGACTACTTCGAATAATTTTTTCAATACACAGAGGTCAACCCCCTCATACTTCAAGGCAAATTCCAAATGTCCTTTGAGTGTTTGATTTGGTTGATGCCTGGGGGTAAGGGAATGCCATTCTCCCTCCCTTATGATTTTATGTTTCAACCCTATAGCCATTTTTATACGGGGAAAGGGTGCAGGAAGATGGAAGGCATCGATGAGAGCGGCATACCCTGCTGGGATTCCTTCTTCAGGGAGCACGTAGCCGTGAAAAACTGTTACAAGACCTGAAAAATGTTTATTCATAATAAACCTCATGAAATATAATTATAATAATATAGATTTTATTATTTGTACATATATTATATGAAAAATGATTTCAAATGAGCGGAGGAATATTCTTCTGGGGGGGCGGAAAAAGGAAGAGGTTTTCTTCACATTCCCCCTGAGAACTGATCCATGCAACCAAAGAGTAATTCTTGTATTCTATGGTTGCACTCTTTGTCATACATCTTCTCTTTGCTAAAACACATTCCCCTCCAGCATGGAGAGATATCCCTCCTCACTGAAGATGAGGTGGTCCAGTACCTTGATACCCAGAATATCACCTGCCTGTTTCAGTCTCCTCGTAACATCCTTGTCCTCCATACTTGGCTCGAGATTCCCGCTGGGATGGTTGTGGGCTACCAGGATGGCAGTGGCTCTTTGCCGTACTGCTTCTCCAAAGACCTCCGGCTGAACCTAACGTGGTGCACAATAATATGATTACTTCCTTAGGGCCTCAAAGGGTTACACAATTATATTATTGGCACAGCTGGTAAAATTACGTGAAATATGTCCCAGATTGATAGCTGTAAGCTAATAGAATAACTTGATAGAACTTATTTGTCTTCCTTGGTTTCAATTTTCCTGTTAAATGCTGGAATCTGATCAGAGGCCGTCATAATTACTTTTCTGTTTTTTAAGTACCTCACTCTCTTTGGCAGCAGCAAGCATAGAGAATAGGTCTTTATCGTTAGTCTTTCCGTAGTAAAGTGTCACATCTTGGTATACTAGTGTGCCATTATCTTTCCTCAACCCGCATTGTAGATTAATCCCAGTTTTATTTCCCCCATTCCACTCAGCATAATAAAGTTGATAGAAAGTATTTTCTTGATATTGTTTTACCGGGTTTCCATACAGAGTTTTTAATTTTTGCAACAAATCGTCATATACGATTTTTGCATCAAGTGTATCGAAAGTTATTCTGGCTTGTAGAAAGGTTGTCTTCCCATGATCGTAAGAAACAAAATCTGCTCCATGGCTGTATAGAAAAATGAGAGTAATATTGCGTACTTCATGTCCAGCAATATAAAAATCGCCGTCAAAACTATAGCTTAGGGAAATTCCGATATCCTTACCATTGAATCTTAACGAATCAGAACCCCAGTCATGCCATAAAAAAGAGTCACTAATATTGGGATCTGGGAATCCTTGATCTTTAAGAATAGATGCGACTGACGTCGCGTCAGTTCCCCATTCAATATTTCTAAACAAGAGTTGGTTTGGAGTTTGAGCTCCAAAGATCATTGAACAGAGTATCAAAAATATCAGTACGCAAGATATTCGCTTCACTGTTTGCTCCTTGTTTAGACTGAAATAATAACCATACCCCTAATTTGTTCTGATGAATTCCCAGTAAATGCAACCCTTTATGCCCAAATACTATTCTAACTTTAGCTAAGCCCTTTGTCTAGACAGGTAGTTGGAAATCTTACGAATATCAAGCTACCCATTGTTCCATCTCCCTCACAGGAAATGCTCCATAATACACAGCATCAGGAGTCTGGTAATCCAATCCTTGATGCAACCGTTTACCATTGAAGAAATCAATGAAATCCTTCAAGCCTCTTCTCAACTCTCCGAGTGTCCGATAGTCATGAAGGAATATATGTTCGTACTTCATCGTCCGCCAGGTCCTCTCCATGAGGATGTTGTCGAGACATCTCCCGACCCCATCCATGCTGACAGCCACTCCAAGGTCTTCCAGGATTGCCAGGAACTCAATGCTGGTGAACTGGCTGCCTTGGTCCGAATTGAAGATTGCCGGTACCCCATACCGATCAATCGCTTCATGCAGGCATTCCTTGCAGAATGCCACATCCATGGTATTGCTCACTTTCCATGCCAGCACCTTGCGGCTGAACAAGTCAATGATGGCCACCAGATACACCATGCCGCTGGGGAGACGGATATATGAGATATCTGTTGCCCAGGCTTGGTTCACATGCTGTATCTTCTTCCCCCGCAACAGGTATGGATACTTCTTGTGTTGTTTCCCTTTCCCCTGCCTTGAAGTCATGGGTTTTGGGGAAACCCCTCGGATACCAAGGCGTTTCATGATCTTACGCACCCTTTTCTCGGTCGCCAGCTTATGCCCAACAGCCTGGAGCTGCCTTGCCATTTTCTGGTATCCGGTTGCAGGATGGGCGGTCCACCAGTCAAGGACTGCCTCGACCAAAGCGAGTTCCTCGTCACAGGACTGTATCAGATCCTTATGGTGGAGCCACCAATAGTAGTTGCTTCTTGCTACACCCAGCAACCGGCATTGTTCGCTGATGCTCATGGTGAAGGTCTTTCCATGCAACTCAACCGATAGGCCGGGAGTTATGATCTGCTCATCCCTCAGTCCTGGATTTTCAGTTTTTTTTTCAGCAGTACGTTCTCAAGTTGGCTCTTGCCATACTCCTCAAGCAACAGCTGCTTTTCCCGCTCGAGTTCCTCCAAGTGCTGTTCAAGTTCCTTCTGGATCCTCGATTTCTCATTGAAGAACCGGGGGCCTTCCTGCTGGAGAATCTTCTTCCAAGCCCCTACAAGGCTTGCTGAGATGTCATTCTCGGCAGCAATCACCTGGATTGTCTTCTCTCCAGCCAGTGCTTCGGAGGCTACCTTCAACTTGAAATCACCGGTAAAAGTCCGCTTTTTCCTTCCCATACGTCCACCATACGCATCTTGCGCATCGTGGGCAACTCTATTCGTATCTTTCTGGCCACTCCTGTCCAAGATTTGGGCTTAGTATAATATCATTATTCCTCCTACAAATATTTCGCCAGAAACTATTATTCAAACTGTGAACAACCCTGACAAGAACTCTGTTCAATTGACGTTGTTTGAATGGTCGGATACAAAAGTATTTCGAGAAGATAAATCCAGGTTGTTTGTTTTCCTCAACGACCAAAATAAGCCTGTTACGTCCTCTTTGAGAACTGCTTTTGCAGAGTACGAGATTGAAGCCTATACTTGGACTGAACGAAATAGAGCTCTTGAAAGATTGCGGTCGGCTTAAAAATGAAGGATGCTTTTCTGCAATTTGAGGGAAAATAATCGACTCTACCTTTTGCCTAATCGGTTTTCAATATAAGAAGTGATCACCCCTTTATCACCATCCCATTCTTGAACATGAACCTGACATCCTCTTTGCTGTGTACTGTTGCGTAATCGACCAGTGAGTACCAAAGCTCATCAGAGAATCCCGTAACCAAGCCATCAAGCTTTTCCAGTTCCTTGATGAACAGTTCAGTCCTGGTCTTGCGGTACTGCCTGTCCCGTACGGCCTCGTCCAGGGCGGCAAGCTCGTTATTGCCTTTGATGTATCGCTTTGAAAGCTCCTCGAACCGTACCTTGTAGCCATCCTGGTCCATCACCCTTGAGGCGTTCTCAGTTGTGAGCTGCTCCATCATCATGACAATTCCGGCCCGCTCTTCTCTCAGCTTGGCGAGCTGTACTTCTTCCTCGGTGGTGCTGAACACCTGATCCCTGATTTCCCTAAAAGCCCTTATGATCTCGTCCTTGTCATTTATGAGCTTGTTTACTGCCTTGACGTACAGGGCCTTGATCTCATCCTTGCTGAACTTGGGTGAGGGGCAGGGCTTTCCCTTGTTCTTGTGCTTGCTGTTGCACTGCCAGACGACCTTGCGGTACTGGTCGTTGGAGTGCCAGGTCTTGGGGCCGTAGAATGAACCGCACGCCCCACACCGGATGCGACGTGAGAACAGGTGGTCGCCCCTGCCTGGGCTAGCGAACCCGCGCCGGTTTGCAATCTCCTGCTGCACCAGGTCGAAAATCTCAGGATCAATGATCGCCTCATGGCTACCCTGTACATAGTACTGGGGAACCTCCCCCTTGTTGACCACCGCCTTCTTGGTAAGGAAGTCGGGGATGTAATACTTTTGCAGCAGGGCATCCCCCTTGTACTTCTCGTTGGAGAGGATACGGGCGATGGTCGTGTTGTGCCATCTGGTATTGCCGCTGGTGGTCCTGATACCCTCCGAGGTGAGCCTTGTTGCGATGCCGTTGAAACTCATGCCCTGGAGGAAGAGGGCGTAGATGTACCGTACCGTTTTTGCCTGATCAGGGTTCACGACCAGATTCCCGTCAGGGCCCTTGTCATAGCCGAGAAAGCTGTTGAAGGGGACTGTGACCTGCCCGTCTGCAAAACGCTTGCGCCGGCCCCATTTGACGTTCTCGGATATGGAGCGCGACTCCTCTTGGGCAAGCGAGCTCATGATGGTTATCAGCAGCTCTCCCTTGCTGTCAAACGTCCATATGGATTCTTTTTCAAAAAATACCTCCACCTTGCTTTCCTTGAGGCTTCGGATGGTGGTGAGGCTGTCCACGGTATTGCGGGCGAAGCGGCTGACGCTCTTGGTGACGATCAGGTCGATCTTGCCGGCAAGAGCATCGGCGATCATCTGCTTGAAGCCTTCCCGCCTGTTGGTGCTGGTGCCGCTGATGCCCTCGTCGGTGTAGATGCCTGCGAATTCCCACTCGGCATTGGCCTTTATCATGGTGGTGTAGTAGTCCACCTGCGCTTCGTAAGAGGTGAACTGATCGTCCCTGTCGGTGGAGACGCGGGCGTAGCCTGCAACCTTCCGCTTGGGCCTCAGCTGATCGACCCCCTGTCCTGATGCAAACTCCCGGATGGCCGGGATGATGCGTACCTCTCTCATTGCTTCTCCTCGCTCTCTTGCATTTTTGCCATCTTCTGTCGCCGTAACACCCATGCATCGCGTCTTGCGGTGCTCTTCCAAGGAGTTGTAAGGATACGTCCGTCATGGAGTTGGAACTCCAAGGAATCGGCGAATACCACAATCTGTTTCACCTGCCCGTCAATCAAAGCCGCGTCGAACTCCGCTTCCTCGGATGCTCCGAAGAGGGGGCCGAGGGATGAGCAGCAGGCTTGGCGCAGGGCACGAAGTGGAAGGTTCTTTGCACTGCAGGCCTTGAGACCGTTGTTTCTCTTGTTCGAGCAGCGGTACTGGCCCTGTTGGAATTCGGTCAGGTCGCTCTTGTTGGTATTGGTGCCTGGAGTGTAGGTGAAGGAACTGCCGCAATTGCCACAGACCAGCTTTCCGGTGAAGCAGGATGCCGTTCTCCACCTCACCGCCCCCGCCTTTCTCCTGCGATCCCGCTCTGCCTCAACCTTTTCATGCAATGCATCGCTGATGATCCTCGGATGGGTGCCTTCCACCACGAATCGGGGGAGCCGACCGTGGTTCATCTTCTTCTGGTGGGTGATGTGGCTTTCGACGTATGTACGCTGGAGGATGCTGAAGCCGCGGTACTTTTCCTGGTCGAGGATCCTTTGGATGGAAGACTTGACGAAAGGCTTACCCTTTCGATTGAGGATGTCCCGCCTTGCCAGCTCCTCGGAGATCTCGGTGAGCGTCATGCCTTCTGCGAAGGAGCGGTACATAAGCCTTATCGTCTCGGCTTCGTCATCGATGATCTCGAAGCGCTCGCCTGTCCAGCGGTATCCGTAGATGTTGTAAGCCTGGAACTCCCCCTGCTCGAAGCGCTTTCTGATGCCCCATTTCACGTTCTCGCTGATCGAGAGGCTCTCCTCCTGTGCATAGGAGGCCAGGATCGAGAGCATCAGCTCCCCGTCGGGTGAGAGCGAATCGAGGTTCTCCCGCTCGAAGCGCACCGAGATCCCCAGCTCCCTGAGCTTTCTCACCGTGTTCAGCAGGTCCACGGTATTGCGTGCGAATCGGCTGATGGACTTGGTCAGGATGATGTCGACCAAGCCTTTGTGGCAGTCCTGCATCAGGCGCTGGAACTCGATCCGCTTTCCTGTACCGGTACCCGAGATACCTGCATCGGCATACACCCCGGCATACTCCCATGCGGGATTGGCCTGGATGTGAGCGCTGTAGTGGCTGACCTGGGCCGACAGGGATTCCATCAGCTCATCCGTATCGACCGAAACGCGTGCATAGGCTGCCACCCGTTTCCTTGCCGAAAGGGTTGGGGCGGTGTGATCGATCTTGGTTATCTTGGCCATATGCAGACCCCCGCTTCGCAGGTTAAGCAAGCCTTCTGTTTGTGATTCATATCGTTCCTCTGCATGAAGTTGTTTTGCATTGTATCAATCACTCACATCGCGTTATTAGTCAACCGAACTCGCGATACAATTCCCCCAATAAGGGCTTGTATCTTGCCAGCAGCAAACCCCTTGCCTTGGTGAATTCTGCCTCGGTCAGCAGGCCTGCCTGCAGCATGTTCTGTGCAAGATGGAGTGATGCCTGATAGGCTGTTTCGCCCCTGAACTGCTCATCGTCCATCATCGGCATCCTGGTAGTATCGGGCCTTGATGTAGCAATCATGGCTGCAGTACTTGCGCCCCGAATTTCCGTAGGCAGTGAAGGGTTTGTTGCAGTGTGCACAGGTGAAGTGGTGGAGGGCAGCCGAGCCTTGGTGGATCAGGAACAGGTGGGATCCCCACCATTTCTGGCGGCATGCATCAGTGCAGAAGATCCTCTTCTTGCGCTTGGCAACCTGGATGATTTCCTTTCCGCACTGCTTGCAGGTACATGTTGCTGGTTCGCTGGGTGTGGCCAGCAGTCCTTTCTTGGCAGCGCGAAGGCAGCAAGTCTTGACGGTTCCCTCCGGTAGGGAGAGGTTGGCGGCAATATGCCGGTAAGTGCAGCCGAGGCTGCGCATCTCAAGGATCTGTGTTTTCTGGTTCTCGGTCATCGTGTTCTCCTGCCTGATACCGGAAAACCGTACCCCTTCGTTTGTGTGATGCATCGGGAAATGTTGTATCGATCGGTCATTTCGTCCTCCTGGATGAGGGCGCATCGATCAGCCCTCAGTAGCTTCCGTATGTGGATGGGGATTTGACCGATGGAAAATGACGGGTTTTTGATTTGGCGTAGGTACCGATGACCAATCGTTATATTTCTTATGAAACTACTTCTGATTGCATCGCTATGGGAAATATTTCATTGTAGGCGTTCATGATCAGGTGTATGCTCAAAATGTGGTTGGAGATATATCTATGCCGGCAACCTTGGATAGGGAAGGTATCTGATTAATCAATCTGCAGGGATATCTTCTGAAACTGCCTTCAATCTGATGATTCGGATGATGAGCATGTGACTCGTAAAGTTAGGAATTACAGGAAGGAATGGAACCATGGATATTCAGAACAAGCAGATTTGGCAACAGGCCTCAGGGAATACGAATCGCGACTATTCAGAACTTTGTCTGAAGTGGGGAGTGATACTCAATGGGCCCGGATATGCCGGCAAATGGCCGGATTGCCAAAAACTATTGCAGGATGATGAATGGAGCGCGAGAAAGATTACAGATCTCAGAAGATTCTGCGAAGGGATGCAAATCGGGGATCTGGTAGTTTTGCGACTTGGGACAGCTTCCATCATGGCTGTAGGGGAAATCGTCGGAGAATATGAATGGCGAGAAGATTTTGGTGATGTCGATGGATGGGATCTTCAGCATTGCAGGAGGGTTCGTTGGTTGTGGCGGCCAAACGGGGAACCCATGTCGTTTGACACCTATGCCTTGAAGTTTGGTGATACGACACAGCTGCTTGATTCTCCCGAAGTAAAAGCATGGTTGAGCACGCTTGTTATTTCTGACGAAGCTTTTCATGCACCACTACCAGGAATCCCCCAAACAGAAATGCTCTCAGCAGGTTCTCTGGAAATGAGTGATATTTCGGAGTATCTGTATGACAAGGGAATGTCCAGCGTGTCTATCAATAGATTATTGGAAGATATCGGGGAGCTCATCCGGATTGCCAAATGGTACATTAAGCGGGGAATAAGCCCTTCTGAGCATGAGACGGTTGCATATCTGGTCATTCCATTGTTGCGATCCCTAGGCTGGACGCCCCAGAAAATGGCGGTTGAATGGAATCGTATTGATGTAGCACTATTCTCTGATCTTCCAAGGGAAGATGCTAATTTGGCAGTTGTTGTTGAAGTAAAGAAGCTCAATAATTCATGTTTGACGGCGAAATCCCAGGCACAGGAATATGCACTTGACAAGCAAAATTGCAACCGCCTGATCGTAACCGATGGATTGCGCTACGGTATGTACACAAAGAATGAGCATGGGGATTTTCACATTGATGCGTATTTGAATCTTACCAGGCTGAAGAGCGGATACCCCATCTATGGTTGTGATGGGGCGATGGAAGCATTCCTGTTAATGTCACCTGAAAGCAACATGAGGGATGGGATCAAGCCTTGATTTGGCTCTTGTACCATCAATGAAACCGACAAGAATGTCCTCAAGCTAGCCTCTCAAACGAGAAATATCGGGATTCATAATCGTTGGGAAGTAGATGATAGATATTTGCAATCAAATTCTGATAAGTGGAAATTAGGGGAAATTCGAATAATCGAACCTGACGAATTGAAGAATTGGGGAGAGGCATTTGTTCGCTGCATTGATGGAATCGCTTACAAGGTAGCCCTTACCACGAAGCAGTATCCAGAAAGGAATCCAAACAATTTTCGGTGAAGGAGTGTACTCAATGGCAGACTTGGCAGATTTGGATAGACTGTTGACAGACCTAAGAACGTTACCAAAGGAAGAGAAAATTGATGAGGATTTATTCTCCATTTGTGGATTCCCTCATTATGAACGGGTCGCTTCCAATGTCCTGGCATTTTTCTTGGATAACAAACGTGAACATGGTTTGGGGGATTTGTTCATGCAAAGCCTTCTTTCTTGCGGAGGGATTGCTGCCGAAGGGCTGGATCTGAATTATGAAGTAAAGACCGAGGTCCAGACTGATAAAGGCAATTTCATCGACCTGGTTGTGGAATCGGATTCATTTATCATCATCATTGAGAATAAGATTTATGCATCTCTCTACAACGACTTGGAAGACTACTATGGCCACTATGCTAAAGCGCGGAACAGCAATGTGAGCCCAAGGCAAATTTTTGCCTTTGTGTTAAGCCTTACAAAGATTCCACCTATCAGCAGCAAATACATTTTCATTGATTACGAAAGCTTGTTTCTTGAAATCAAGACTCGATTGGGAGAGACAGCCATCAGAGCCAACCAAAGATATCTGTCGTTGCTGTTTGACTTCATCACAAATCTTGAAAACCTAAAGAGAGGAATTACCATGGACCATGAGTTTATCAATTTTGTAAAAGAGCATACCAACGAGATTGACAACATAAACACACGACTCAAGAAGATTCATGATGATTTTCGGCATGTTGTTGAAGCTGTCAATTCCCAGGTTCTTGAAAGATTCCAGACAGACAAAATCAAGCAATGGGCATGGAGGAGATTGCCTGAATTCTATGATACCGCGGTTACTGACATATTCCTGGACAATGTGAATATCGCCATCGACGCAAGGATAGATTTGGATGGCTGGAGTTTTGTTGTGTTCACTCGCAAGAACAAGAATGGGTTTGATCTGGAGAACTATTTACAGACAAGGAACATGGCATACACCATCCAATCCTATAATAAGCTGAAACTTGACATGCACTTTGATATCAATGAAAACAGTATGATCGTGGCTGATTTTATATCCGGAGTCATTGAGAAATTGCTGGCAGATAAAGCTTAGAAGGGTTTGTGAATCGATGCATAATTTGGATTCAGGCGGGGGAGGGGAATAAGTATAGAGCGCTTATCCAATCCCATGCCGGTTCCCCTTCTCTCTGGCTTCACTGGCCCAGTCAATCGGTTCCAATCCCTCCAGCCGGTTGTATTCATCCCAATAACTTCTGGCCCATTTGACCAGCAGTTTGGTGATTTCGCAGATGTAGGTCGTCCGCCTGAATTCGCCGAACTCCGAGTAACACCCTCCGATGCAGTACGAGCAGGCACTTTCCACCTCACATTTCCTGCACTTTTCATCAAGTGAGCAATTGGAGCGATAGGCGCCTTCGCGTACCCTCAGAAAGTTCTCCTTGTGGGTGAACCCTTCCTTGGCGGTCCCGACGATGAAATCTGCCTTATCGACCTGGGTATGCGGTAGCCATCTGATACACGGATAGATCCTGCCGTCCACCGAGAGCGCGGGCATCGCCCCGCTTCCGCAGTGGCCGGTACAGTCCCAATCAACCCCTGATGACAGATGTGCGTAGCCGAACTGTTCCTTGCTGAGGATGCTCCAAAACAGGTCGTCACGGTGCTCAAGCACATACGCGGTGCACTTTTCCATCTGACGGTCCAGCTCCTCATAATCAGTCTGGGTACACCCCGTATCCTCCATGATGAAGTTCTGGTTGATGTACCGCAGCCCCAGCTCTTCGTGCAAATACACCAGCGAGTCGAAAAGGTAGGGGATGCTCTGCCGGTTTGCGGTGGATTTGGTCTGCATCGACTGGATCGGGAATGTTTTCTTATACCACGGCCAATGGCGGATGATGCTCTGCATCGAACCGGACCCATCGGGGAACACCCGATTCTCATCATGGATGGCGGGACAGCCGTCAAGCGATATTCCCACCAACAAGAGGTCCTTGTACTTCTCGCAGAATCTGCGAGCCTGCTCGGAGAAAAGCGTGCCATTGGTGGAGATCGAGAAATGGAGCTTGCCCCGCCAGTTCTTGGCATTGGGGGTGTCGGTGGTCATCACCTTGGCCAGTGTGTAGGAACAGATC
>Ga0334899_1002805_pt1 | contig 13170 bp, 10 predicted proteins | sample GraSluR3_MG_FD_207219 | JGI IMG/M metagenome (GOLD analysis project Ga0334899, IMG submission 207219) | Sludge microbial communities from methane-producing bioreactor in Wageningen University, Netherlands - Granular Sludge_8_08-R3 | ecosystem: Engineered > Bioreactor > Anaerobic > Unclassified ... | reverse complement strand
TTGATGAAATCTAAATACAGAATGAGTGCTCCGATGATTGAGAGCTTGATATAGGTCTCCTCGTCCATGGACGAACCATAGGCATCGTTCATTCTCCGGATCTTCTGCGTATCCCAAGCAGTGAGTCCGAGAAAAACCAGAACACCGATGATGGATATTATGTAGTAGATATTCTCGCTCCCAAGGAACATGTTGATCAGCGAGGCTATGATGATTCCCCAGAGCCCCATGATAAGATAGTGACCAATACCATCAAGATCTCTCTTGGTAGTCATCCCATAGACGCTCATACCACCGAATGCTGCCGCCGTCGTGAAGAACGCACGAGAGATGACTAACCCACTATATGCGTAGAAGATGACCGAAAGAGTTATACCAGTGAGCATGGAATACCCGATGAACGAGGCTATTGCCGTAGTACTGGTCATCTTCTGCAATCGTGCAGTGAGGAAGATCACCAGCGCGAACTGGGCAATGATTATGAGCAGGAAACTCATGCCGCTACCGAGGAACAGCCTGAGCAGTGTCTCATTGGTAGCCACCAAGTATGCAACCACACCGGTCATGGCCAGACCTGCGGTCATCCAGAGATATACATTCTTTAGAATACTCCGTTCACGGTTCTTTACCTGTGATAACACCTGTGCACGTTGATCGGTCATATCATCACCTCCAAATCGGTTCTCTCTCTAATTTCACATGTTTGACGACGAGCGTCAACTCGGTAGATCACGAATACCAGAGAAGCTGGTATGCGAAATCCCCGTTAAGTCGGGTATTCTCTCACCTATAGCACCATGCTATAGTCTCTGTATGAAAGCAGACAACAGATTCCTAGGCAGATCGATATGGTTAGTGCTCACACTCGTTCTTCTCTGCTCAGCTATGATCGGCTGTCAATCGACAACCGTGGTGGAACGGACAGACGAAGAACTTGCTTTTGCCAGGGAGGCTGTATTGGAGATGATGTCGCTTATCCTCTCGGCAGCTAGCGACTCATTCAAAGATGAAGGGCAGTGGTCGGCTTCGACATCTGATCTAGTCCCACAAGAGGCCGATCGCATGATCCGTCTCGTACAGGAGATTCCCGGGATACGAAGACTGCTCAACTCCTACATGCTCGAGGCATCCGATTTCGTTGCAGCAATCGCACAGCAAGTTCCGCAATTCTTCGAACAGGAGATACAACCTACATTCGCAGTCGAAGACCCCTTCGCCATCGTGGAAGGGGATTCCGATGCAGTCACCCGACTGTTCGCCACGCACGTATCTGCTGAACTGGAATCGTGGATCGAAACAGAGTTTTCAGGTTCTGCCGGCGAGCGGACCTTGGCTGCCTGGGAAGCACTCACTCAGACCTACAACACCCATGCAAAGGGAAAAAACCTGTTACACCAGGATCCCGACGCCCCCCCTATACCGCTTATTGAGACCGCTCCTGTACAAACCATCACCATCGCGATCATTCGACACTTGATACATCAGATGACCACTCAGGAGGCGCTGGTTCGCACTATGGCCCCAGCCTATGAGGATCCACGGATCATACTTTTCTCGACACTCTGACGTGTTTCGTCACCCACTATCATCTTATCTCCATGGTTGTCTCGCGACCGGCAACAGCGTATAATCGCGCCATGGACCTCTTCACCCAACAGACAGGACATGAGCACCAACCACTCGCCTATCGGATGCGCCCCCGTACGCTCGATGAATATGTCGGTCAGGACCACATTGTGGGAACCGGACGCCTCTTGCGACGGGCAATTCAAGCCGACCAGCTCTCATCGATCATCCTGTACGGACCACCGGGAACTGGCAAGACCACCCTCGCTCGAGTCATCGCGAACACCACAAAGAGTCATTTCAGTACGCTCAATGCAGTACTCTCTGGAGTGAAGGAGCTTCGCTACGAGATCGAAGAAGCGAAGAATCGGTTAGCACATTATCAGAAACGGACGATACTCTTCGTAGACGAAGTGCACCGGTGGAACAAGAGCCAGCAGGATGCTCTGCTTCCCTGGGTCGAAAATGGAACATGCATCCTCGTCGGAGCCACCACGGAAAATCCCTACTTCGAAGTTAACTCAGCATTGGTCAGCCGCTCACGTATCTTTCAACTTTTACCGCTGGGACCTACTGAGCTCTTCCAGATCGCACACCAGGCAATGCAGGACCGTGAGAGAGGATACGGAATGTGGAGCGTGGAGCTCGAACCGGGAGCACTGGAACATCTGGTCGATATCGCCAACGGTGATGCCCGCTCCCTGCTGAATGCGCTTGAACTGGCAGTGGAGACAAGTGGAGACCGATTTCCCCCAGTCGAAGGGTCCACCATTACCATATCAAAAGAGGCAGCAGAGGAGAGCATCCAACGAAAAGTCGTGCTGTATGACAAAGAGGGCGATTATCACTTCGATATTATCAGCGCATTCATCAAGTCGATTCGAGGGAGCGATCCAGATGCCGCACTCTATTGGATGGCCAGGATGGTACGCGCAGGAGAGGATCCGAAGTTCATTTTCCGGCGGATGCTCATAAGTGCCTGTGAAGATATCGGTATGGCAGATCCCCAGGCGATCATGGTGGTGGAGGCCGACGCAGCTGCCTTCGAACGTATCGGTCTTCCCGAAGGACGTTTTCACCTCACTCACGCCGCTCTCTACCTTGCTACAGCACCCAAGTCCAATACCACCATGGCTTTCTTCGATGCACTGAAAGCAATTGAGGAGGAGCAGAATATCGATGTCCCCAATCATCTGAAAGATGGCAACAGAGATAAGAAGGGGTTCGGTCATGGAGAGGGATACCTCTATCCGCATGCCTATCATAACCATTGGGTGCCACAACAGTATCTCCCTGGAGCGCTGCAAGGAAAGGTCTTCTATCATCCTTCACATATGGGATACGAAGAGAAGATTCGTGATGAGGTTCTGAAGAGACGGGAAAGTCAGCTCGAATCGGTGGTTCCAGATACTCATGCAGGGAACCTCACCTACTCTCCCGACGATTCGATGCGGGAACAATGGGCTCAACGTACGATAGGTGACCGTGGCATCCTGCTCAGTCGCATGCGTGATTCGGTGTTCAATCTGCTAGACATTCGTCGGCACGATCGAGTCCTCGTTCTCAACGCCGGACATGGGCTTTTCGTCTGGGAAGCATTTCGCAGGGTACCCGAGGGTCTTGTCGTAGCTCAGAGTTCAGATAACGCACACGTGAGCCACATGCAACACTACGCAAAAACGCTCGACTCGCTGGAGAGACCTCAACTACACTGCAAGACGATCGCGGAACTACTGGAGAGACTCGACCCGGAACTGCAGTTCGAACACATAGTCGGACGTAACATATTCACACGACTTCAGCAGCAACGCGACCTGGTTCACCCGATACTACAGCGACTCTCCGAGCATGGTACGTTCATCACAGCTGAAACCATACCCTCTCTCGGTTCTCGACTTTCGCATTTCGCACAGGAAGATGAGACCATTTCGGCACTAGAGTCGGCAGAGGCACATCTGTATGGGGCCATGGGGAATTCTGCGACTTCTTGGGGCTTCGATGAACTACTCGAAATCTTTCCTCGCGTAGGTTACGAGATCACTACCAGTGAATTACCTGGCACAGAACAGCGTATGCTCCATCATGAGGCTTTGCGTCGGTGGATTGCCCAGAGCTATATCCCGGCATGGGAGGCGAACGGAGAGACATGGGATGCAGAACAGGTGGTTCGACGAATCACCCAGACCCTCGAGAATCGGGAAGTCACCTGGAAGCAGACGATAGCCGTGATCACCGTAAGAAAACGTTCTGGAACAACTGATTAATGGAGATGACCGTTTTTTTTCCATAAGTTATCCTGGTTTCACTTGACAAAACACGCGTTATCAGGCAGATTATCGTACGTTGATTTGCGCTGGTGTAACCGGACTGCAAAGTATTCTTGGTGGATGTAGTTCAATGGTAGAGCACCAGATTGTGGATCTGGTTGTTGCGGGTTCGAGCCCCGTCATCCACCCTAGTGCAGCTCAGCTACACTAATTGTGGTAAGATGCGTTCGTAGCTCAGCTGGATAGAGTTCCGGACTTCGAATCCGTAGGTCGCAGGTTCGAATCCTGCCGGACGCATAGTAGTTTTTTTTCATATTTGGGCCGCTAGCTCAGCTGGTAGAGCAGCAGACTCTTAATCTGCGGGTCAAAGGTTCGATCCCTTTGCGGCTCATGATAAAGCATCGACATTCGTGACACGAATGTATGCCACTGCGAGAGTGGTGGAACTGGCAGACACGCTAGACTTAGGATCTAGTACCGTAGGTGTGAGGGTTCAAATCCCTCCTCTCGCACTTGACCTTGAATGCGGAAGTCTGTAAGATGTGGCAGCAGTTTGCGAGAGTAGCTCAGTGGTAGAGCTCCACCTTGCCAAGGTGGATGTCGCGGGTTCAAATCCCGTCTCTCGCTCTTGTAAGCGACCCGGATTACCGGGTCGCTTTTTTATTCGGTATTTGTTATGATTGTGCAGGTTATACCGCATTGACCTTGCCGAGAGGCTCAGTCATGCTTACTATAGATAAACCATTTGTAAAGAGGAAAGAAATAGGATGATAGCTGAACAGACAGTCAAAGAGCTTGAGAAATCAGCCGTAGAGCTTGCCATCACGGTCAAGCAGGAGGCATTGGCGGATTCGTACACCAAGGTTTTGCAGAAATATACGAAGAGTCTGCAGATTCCCGGCTTTCGCAAGGGGAAGGCCCCGGCCTCCGTGTTGGAACAGAAGTTCGGTCCTGCCATGCGAGAAGAGAGTGTATATACCCTCATAGACGATGCCGTACAAGAGGCATTGAAGCAGGTCGAGGATAAATACAAGCCCCTACCCTATAGCTCTCCGAACTTGGTAGATGAAGATAATATCTCAACGGACATCGATAAGGATCTGCAGTTCTCCATCACGTACGACATCATGCCGCAGTTTGAACTGCCGACATATACCGGTATTTCTGTCGAGGTCCCGAAAGTCGAGGTGACCGACGACGAAGTGAGTAAAGAGATCGAGAAACTCCGTGACCAGAACGCACTCGTCATCGAAAAGGACAAGGCTGTCGAGAAGGATGATATCATTACCGTTGACTATGTGGAAATCGATTCCGATGGTAAAGAAGTAGCCGGTACCGACCACAAGGACTTCGTGTTCACCGTGGGTAGTGGAACCAACTTCTACAAGATCGATGACGACGTACTCGGCATGAAGAAAGGTGATGTTAAATCGATCGAGAAGAGCTTCCCTGAAGATAGCGAATACCCCGAGTATGCAGGAAAGACCATAACGCTTAAAGTAGAACTTAAGCAGGTTAAGGTCAGAGATGTCCCTGAACTCGACGATGAGTTCGCCCAAGATGTGAGCGAGGACTACAAGAGTGTATCCGATCTCCTCTCGGCAACCAAAGAGAAGCTCGAAAAGAGTCTCGAGAGCCACTTGAAGGAGACAAAACTCCAACATATTGTGGACAAGATTCTCGAACAGGTCACTATCGCCGTTCCCCAGTCGATGATCGAGATGGAGGTGGACTCCTCATGGAGGAGATTCGTAAGCCAGTCCGGCATGCCGGAAGATCAGATTCTCAAGTTCCTTGAATTCCAGGGACAGACGAAGGATGACTTCACCGCAACCTGGAGAGAGCCAGCCGAGAAGAACATCCGCGTGCAATTGCTCATGGAGAAGATCAAGGAGAAAGAGGGCTTCACCCTAGAAGAGAAAGAGCTCGAGGAAGAGGTCAATACGCAGCTTCCCGAGGGAACTGACGAGAACACCAGATCCTACTACAAAACTATTATCGAAGACGATATGAAAATCAAGAAGACCGGTGATTTCCTATTGGAGAACAACACGTTCACCGAGGGTGATGCCATTGCATACGATACATTCATGCAAGAGCATCAGCACTGATTGAGAAACCCAAACGGAGGATACATGGTAGACCAGTACACTGAACCCCGATCATCGCTTGTCCCGGTAGTAATCGAGCATTCCGGTGTCGGGGAACGTTCATTCGATATTTTTTCCCGTCTCTTGCGGGATCGAATCATCATTCTCGGAGAGGAAGTAAATGCAGCATCTGCAAATGTGATTGTCGCACAGCTGCTTTTCCTTGAGTCTGAAGATCCAACCAAGGATATCAGTCTCTACATAAACAGTCCGGGAGGGAGTGTAACTGCCGGACTTGCGATCTACGACACCATGCAGTATATAAAATGTGATGTCCAAACCATCTGCCTCGGACAAGCAGCCTCAATGGGTGCACTGCTTCTTGCAGCCGGAACAGCGGGCAAACGGTACATTCTCCCCTCTGCACGAGTGATGATACACCAACCATGGGGAGGTGTTAATGGACAGGTTTCAGACATTTCTATCCATGCAAAAGAGTTGTTGAGGATAAAGAAACTTAGTATCGAATACTTTGCAACTCATACCGGGAAGAGCCTTGAAACCATTGCCTCGGACATAGAGCGTGATTTCTTTTTCACCGCCGAAGAGGCAGTATCGTACGGTCTTGCTGACGAGATAATGATTAGGAGTTGAATATGGCACGCAACAGTAAAGTCTGTTCATTCTGCGGACGGAGTTCCAAGGAAGTGAAACGACTCATCGATGGCCCAGGAGTCGCCATCTGTGAGGATTGCATACATACCTGCAATGATATCCTCAAGGCAGACCCGAGCCACACAGCCGTACCAGATGATTTTCTCGGAGAGATACCCACCCCGAAAGAGATTCATGATTATCTGAACGATTATGTCATCGGACAGGATGTAGCAAAAAAAGTTCTCTCCGTTGCTGTATACAACCACTACAAACGGGTCAAGTATCAGGAACAATTCAAAGCCGACGGGTTGGAGATGGACAAGTCGAACATACTGCTGATCGGACCGACAGGAACAGGAAAGACGCTTCTGGCGAAGACCCTTGCACAGAAGCTGCAAGTACCATTCGCCATAGCAGACGCGACCACGCTCACCGAAGCGGGATACGTAGGAGAGGATGTTGAGAACATTCTTCTCAAACTAATCCAGAATGCGAACGATGACATCACAGCTGCCGAACACGGAATCGTGTTCATAGATGAGATCGACAAGGTCGCCAAGAAGAGTGAAAACGTATCTATCACACGGGATGTCTCTGGTGAAGGCGTACAGCAGGCGCTACTCAAGATAATCGAAGGAACCGATGCAAGCGTCCCCCCGCAGGGAGGTCGAAAACATCCCAACCAGGAGATGCTGAAGATAAACACCCGCAACATTCTGTTTATCTGTGGTGGAGCCTTCGTCGGCTTGGACAAAGTCATTGAGAAGCGAGTCTCAGCCCATCAGATGGGATTCGGTGCCAATATCATCGGAAGCCAGGAGAAAGACAACGTTGATCTATTCAAACAACTCCATCCCGACGATCTGGTCAAATTCGGATTGATCCCGGAGTTCATTGGCAGACTGCCCATCCATGTTGCATTGAATCATCTGACAAAAGACGATCTCATGCGAATCATCACCGAGCCGAAGAACTCCATCATCAGACAGTATGCGGCTTCCCTCAAGATCGATAAGGTTGACCTCGAATTCAAGGACGAAGCAATCGAGGCAATTGCCGAAAAATCGATCAGCCAGAAAACTGGTGCGAGAGGACTCAGATCGATCGTCGAGAACATAATGATTGAGGTCATGTATGACATTCCTTCACGAAAAGGGGTCAAACGAGTCGTGGTGAACCGCGAAACGGTGGAAAAGGCAAAACTCCCAGAGCTCGAAGTGGACTCTGCAGAGACTGCGTAATCGGAGATACGAATATGTTTGTCTATCCCGAAGTGCCTCCCGCCATCATCGAAGAGATCAAGAGCCGTTCGGTTGCAATCGTCATAGGACATGTTGGACCGGATGGTGACTGCATCCATTCCCAGATAGCCATGCAGAAACTCCTACAGAGGCTGGGAATGGAAGTTCATTTAGTGAACGCCGGCCCATTTGCAAGGAAGGAGATTAAACATTTCGAGCCGTTGTTCGCCCCACATGTGGATCCACAGGTAAAATCCAGGAATCCCCTTGTCGTTCTCGTGGATTGCTCTACATTGGATCGCATAGGATACCTGAGTGATGAGATCGAAGGGCTCACTGTCCTCACTGTGGATCACCATGCTTCGGGTACGAGTTTTGGGGATCTCTCATACATCGTTCCAAAATCGTTCTCCACTACCCTCTGCATCATGCAGCTGTACAAAGCATTCGAAGTAGAGATGACTCATGAGATCGCTGACCATATCTTCTTCGGACTTGCAACCGACACTGGATTTTTGAAATTCATCGGACCGTATCGCGGCGAGACTTTTCGACTCATGGGAGAGCTGGTTGAACTCGGAGTCTCCCCGAATGACATCTTCAACCGCATGGAGGGTGGAAACAGCTTCTCCTCGCAACAGTTCCTCGGAAAATTATTGCTTCGTGCAGAGCCGCTGCTCGAGGGAAGACTCATGGTCGTTGTCGAAGAACCTGATGACTTGCAGCAGTTCTCAGCTGCTGAACGACCTTCGGACTCCTTGTATGCACATCTGCTAGGTGTGGACGATGTTGAAGTGGTACTCTATTTCAAAGTGATCGAACAGGATGTCTGGGAGATCGGATTCCGTGCTGCGCACGCATCCTCGGCCGATGTCGGCAAGATAAGCGCCACCATGGGAGGCGGGGGTCATCGTAAGGCTGCTGGGGCTACTGTCTCTGGAAAGCTAGAAGCGATCAAAGAACAGCTCATCACGCTGATTAAAGAACATCTTGCACAGTAATATCTCTTAGTAGATAAGGAAGTTACCATGTCATGAGTATGTCTCTTGGCATGGGATTTGCATGTTGTTTCCTCCGCACCAAGGAGGAACAACTATGATCACCGATTTCACAAACCAAGTCTTAACCTTTCAACGACTTCACCACTCCGCTCATCTGGAAGAACGGAGAGCTGCGAAAAGACTGTTCAGAGTGCTGGAGAAGAAAAGCCTGATCATACTCTACGAATATCCGGTGAAAACCAATATGATAGATGAGGAATTAGCCGGAGATGTATTGCTATCCATCCAGAACAGAGTCCCTAAAATTCTACTGAACTTCACCTATAGAGGGGTGAGCTTCGAGAACTTCCTGAAAAGAGTGTCCTACATGCAGACACGGATGTTCTGTGGTCGTAGAAAGCACGCATTGCGGAAGGATCTGGCTCTGAGTCTATCCCCAGATGCTTTGGAGGAGCTGATCGTCTCAGAAGATGCACCGGATCACACTCAGTTGACGTTCTATAGGACCTATCAAACGGAATCCTCTTGGAGCCTGAAGACCGAGCCATGCAGAAAACTCAAAGAGCAGATGAAGAGATCGAACACGCTCAGGAAGCGGTTTCTCCAATTGGTTATACACTGTGCCGATTCTCTGACCGCTCATCAGATCTCATTTCTTGCGAGCTTTCTTGAGATCGATGAATTGGAGCTTGCTGAGCTCATGAGACGAGCTCGTGAAATGGCAATCATTCGACGAGGCCGCTTAGAGCACTTAAGACGCATTAGGAACCTTCACTACTTCGATGTGCTGATCAACCAACAGGAATACATCTATAATCGGCAGATTACCAGAGATCCCGAGATCCTTTCCGAATATAGAATCAGATATGAACGATCGTTGAAGCAATTTCGCAACCGTAGTCGGGAGATTCAGCAGAAAACGAACCCGATCACGCATGAAATACTCGGTAATCTGACCGGAGTCCCGAAAGGAACTGTAGATTCGGGCATGCACGCATTGAAACGGTATTTACGCGAAATCGTGGACGGATAAGGCAAAATCGAGTATGTTCCATCTATGGAACTCATATTTGCAACACAAAACGATCATAAAAGATTTGAAATGGCTTCGCTCTGTATCCCGCACGCGATTGTGATGCCTTCGGAATTGGGCGTCACCTTCTCTTTCGAAGAGACCGAAGAGACGTTCACGGGAAATGCTCTCGGAAAAGCCGATCACCTCTTCACCTTGACCCGGAGAGCAACCATCGCAGACGATTCGGGCATAGTGATCGATGCCCTCGGTGGAGCACCCGGAATCTACAGCGCAAGATACGGTTCAGATATCTATGGGAGAGCATTGAGTGCTCCCGAAAAGAACCAGCTCGTGCTCGAACAGTTACAAGGAGTTCCACGACAGGAAAGGAGCGCACGGTTCGTCTGTGCTTTGGCTCTGGTGCTCTCCCCGTACAGAAAGTTTGTGGTTCAGGAGACCGTGGAGGGGTTCATTGCAGAGAAACCCTATGGCGATGGGGGCTTCGGCTACGATCCCATTTTCCTTGTTGGAGAGACAGGAAAGACCATGGCTGAATACACCGAGCATGAGAAGAATGCAATCAGTCACCGAGCACTCGCCGCTCGCAGGATACTGGCATTGATACAGCAGATTGAACACACGGAGGTCATGCATGTCAGCTGACAACAATACCCACACTATCATAGAGAGAAGTCGCGTCGCACCTGAAGATACATGGGATCTAAGCGTACTGTTCAAGACTGAAGAACAGTGGGAACAAGCATGCGCCGATTTTCGAACCTCGATCGAGAATGCATCGAATTTCAGAGGAAGAATTGGAGAATCTTTCGAGACGCTACTTGCTGTACTCAATTGTTTGTCCCAAACAGGCATACAGGCTGAACGCATCATGCAATATGCATTTCTTCAGCATGCAACCGATGGTGGGGACTCGAAGAATCAGCGGCGTCAGAGTCTTGCGCATCAACTCATGGTCCAGTACTCAGCATCTACAAGCTATATCGAACCGGAAATCGTGGCAATCGAAGAAGGGACTATACGTAGATGGCTGGAACGTCCCGAATTCTCGGACTATCGAATCATGGTGGAGAAGATGCTCAGATTCAAGCCTCATGTCCTTACTCCCGAAGAGGAACGTATCATGGCACTCCAAGCTGAAGTAGGAGGAAAGTCCCATGATACGTTCGGAGCATTGACGAATGTCGATTTCTCGTTCGGACACATCGTTACCGATGCAGGTCGGATCCCTCTCACGCAGAGTACCTATGGATATCTTATGCAGCACGCCGATCGCAGCGTTCGTGAACGGACCTATCGGAAGTTCTATCGAGTATTCGATTCTCACAAGAACACACTCGCCTCGCTCTACGACACCAGTGTAAAACAGGATATCTTCCGCGCTAAGGTGCGCTCATATCCAAGTGCTCGCTCCATGTTCCTATTTCCCGACAAAGTCGACCCTGCAGTATACGATACCCTGATCGCTACCGTACACGAAGCTCTTCCTCAGCTCCATCGGTATTACGATATTAGAAAGCGGATGCTGCAGCTCGATGTTCTCACCCATTACGATGTCTATGTACCCTTGGTTCCAGGAGTGCAGGTGAGCCATACATACCATGAAGCAGTCTCAGTGATCTGCGAAGCTCTTGCACCTCTTGGTCAATCGTATGTGCAAACACTCCGAGAAGGGCTTACCAGTGGACGTTGGGTCGATAAATACGAGAACAAAGGAAAACGGTCCGGCGCATTCTCTTCCGGCATCTACTCCGGACTTCCATACATACTCATGAACTACAAGGAAGATGTACTGAGAGATGTTTTCACTCTCGCACATGAAGGTGGGCACTCCATGCACTCATACTATAGTGCCCGTAACAATCCATTCCCCTCCTATGACTACACGATCTTCGAGGCTGAAGTCGCTTCCACATTCAACGAGCAGCTCGTTGCAGACTATCTGCTGAAACAAGCTAAAGACAATTGGGAGATGACGGCCTACATCATCGGAAAGCAGATCGACGATATCGTAGCCACCCTCTTCAGGCAGACGATGTTCGCTGAATTCGAGCACTTGGTGCATGCTCAGGTGGAATCTGGCGAACCGAACACGGTCGATTCATTGAGAAAGACCTATCGGTCTCTCCTCGAGCTCTACTTCGGACCACAGGTGAAGTTGTTTGCTGTAAGCGATCTTGAGGGGCTCAGAATTCCCCACTTCTATCGAGCATTCTATGTCTACAAGTATGCAACTGGTCTCAGTGCGGCAATCACTCTGGCTGAGCAAGTTATGAACGGAGACGAAGCGGATCGAAACCGATATCTTGCATTCTTACAGTCGGGAGGATCTCGGTATCCCATGGATTCACTACGTCTGGCAGGAGTCGACATGTCGTCTCCTGAACCAGTGAGAAAAGCTCTTTCCACCTTCTCTGGACTACTTGATAGCCTAGAGGATCTTATCTGAGAGCAACGGTAGCCATGGCTGTGAGTTGAACAGCAGGCAATGACGACAGACCCTCTTGCATAGCCGGTTGCATAGCCAGCCCAACAGACCATGAGTCGGTCATATCCTTTTCTACTCCGAGGCCCCCTCTCAGCGTTCTATTGTACCGAAGACCGTACGAGATAGGAATGATCGCCTGAATGATTCTCCCGAGTGCGAAAGCTCCTCCGCCGACAATCATCACTGCGATCGGCAATTCCGAAGGAGAATAGGAGGGATCAGCGGTGTTGTAGGAGAATAGATACGTGACAAAGTATTCTGTAGCCATGATACCGAGTCCAACTCCTACGATGGAGAGCGTTGTCCAGTCTGATACGATACCGAATAGTTCTCCAGAAAGATGTCCCTGCAATTTGGAACCGGAACCGAATCCTGCAAGGAGATTCTTGAAAGCGGGCCAGGTTACCGACAGCTGAGTACTCTGGTAAAGATCGAGTCTCTCGTCGAATGCGAGTGTAGAAAAGTCATAGGCCTGAAACGTCTGTTTCAGTTCTTTATGAGACCTACCTCCTAAATGGACGGTATCACCATCCACGATGACAGGATGTGAATAAGTCTTCGTTGCTGCATCGAGCCCAGTTTCGAGAATCATCCCGATAGCCGAGTTCGCAGATACTGGAACAAGCAGAAGAGAGAAGAGAAGCAATAGTATCATGTGACGTTTCATGTGAGTACACCTCCGATTAAGCTACCCGATTGTACCATGCTTCCCTAGAGATTATAAGGATGATTTTGCTCTGGTACGGGTCTCCCTCTACCCTTGCATCGTTCTCGATTTCGGCATATATAGAGAGTATGGAGATTCGCACACTCGAACATACTTCACT
>Ga0334899_1002795_pt1 | contig 13211 bp, 11 predicted proteins | sample GraSluR3_MG_FD_207219 | JGI IMG/M metagenome (GOLD analysis project Ga0334899, IMG submission 207219) | Sludge microbial communities from methane-producing bioreactor in Wageningen University, Netherlands - Granular Sludge_8_08-R3 | ecosystem: Engineered > Bioreactor > Anaerobic > Unclassified ... | reverse complement strand
TTGTTTCCCGCACGGTGACTGATATAGGTGATCCCCTCCTGAGTGGAGATGGAACGCATGGTATTGAATATCTCCACCTGTCGTTCCTGTGAACTCATCTCCTGCATAGAGTCCGGATAGGGAACGAAGATGAGCGAGACCACCGAAAAACTGTCGGGTTTCTCCAGAGCACTCTTCAGGTGCGCAGCTGCTATGGAGTCTTGGGGAACCAGAAGCCGAACATCCTCATTGTAGGACCTTCCACGCACCATATCACCGAGGAGCAACTGTTGCACCTGCTCCTCGGTGAGCGAGGGGACCGCCTCAGCTATGGTAGCGGCAGAAAGTGAAAACACCATACTTGCGAGTAAAATTACTAAAGCATACACTCTCAATCTATGTATCACACACAACTCCTTACCGTCTCTAATACGCATTCTTGTTGATAAAACCTTTCGCAAAGGTAAGAATAAAAATCTTAAAATCCAGGAGGAAACTCCAATTCTTTATATAAGACAGATCATACTCTATCCTGCCGACAAGCGAGGTGTCGCCTCGAAACCCATTCACCTGTGCCCATCCGGTAATCCCCGACTTCACCTTGTGTCGCAACTGGTAGCCTGGGATCTCCTTCACAAAACGACGTACCAGTTCGGGGCGCTCCGGTCTCGGACCGATAAGACTCATATCACCTTTCAGCACATTGAAAAGCTGTGGTAATTCATCGAGACTGGTTCTGCGAATGAATTTCCCAAAGGGTGTTATTCTAGGATCGTCCTTGGTCGTCCACTTGCCATCTTCCTCATGGAGCGGACGGTCCGACATGGAGCGGAATTTGAGCATGGTGAACACTCGTCCATTCTCAGTCACCCTCTTCTGTTTGTAGAGCACTGGACCAGGACTGGTGAGCTTCACCAGCAGGGCGAGCACGAGCAACAGCGGGCTGATAAGGATCGTCCCCACCAGCGTGAGAAGGAAGTCGTACACACGTTTACCAAAGCGTTGGAAAAATGTAATGGAGACATCGTTGAGTTGCATGACCGGAATAGTATGAAAGTCGACAATCTTGCTCCCGATCATTGAGTAGGGAAGATCCGGTATCACCACAACCCGCTGTATGAGATCGTAACACCGGCTTATCATCTGTTTCTCTAGATCGCGAGAGTCCGAAGGATAGCCGATAACCAGTACCTGTGGCTTCGCTGTCTCCAATACATCCTCGAGAGAACCGTCGAATTGGGGAAACCTGGAATCGCTATGTCCATTTGTCTCATATTGACCCACGATATACATACCGTACTCAGGCCTATTCGACACCTCTTCGATATACCGGTTGAGACCCTCTCCATAGCCAATCAGCAACACCCGCTTAACCCGCTTCCCGGAGAGACGCAACTTCAAAAGATGCCTGTTGATGATCCCTCGCTCGATTATCAGAAGAATGGAGACGAGCACCATGAATACCGCAATGGTGAGTCGGCTCACCCGTTTCCCGTACAGATAGTAGAGTATCACAGTGAGCGTCAAAAACACCTGCACTGAACTGAATAGGAGCAATTGGACTTCACTCTGCCAAGTCAGGCTTGGACCAACGCGATAGAGCTTGTTGTGGTTGAGAAAGTAGAGGAACAATCCCAATACGAGAACCGCCATGGGGGCAAACAGGTGCAGAGGCTCTCCAACACCACCGGGAATTATGTAGAATCGAAGAAAATAGGAGCCGAACCATGAAATCAAAATGATCACACTATCGACAGCCAACTTTATGAGAAACTGTGAATAATCTTTCTCAGAATCCATGTATACCCACCATGCCCGTTTTCACTGTGTTATAAACCAACGCAACATATTTTGGTTACGTCTCGGTGTACAAGTATGCTGTCTCCCTCCTCCCTTGTCAACGAAGGGTGAAAGCTGGCATTCCCACTCCTGACCAATCGAACTCGAAGGAGAAACTTCCCTCGGGAATCTGTTGACCCATGAACTGGGCAATGGGAGCCAGCTCGGCTCTGACATCGCTGTTCAGCTCCTGAATATCCATTGAGAGTGCGAGCGGTCCCTCACCATCCCTAGGCAACTCGGCCTTACCCGTAGCATCCATAAGAGGAGCAGAGAGTGCAAACGTATCGATTGCCACCGACTCTTCTAGAGACCTCGCCTGCAGATCGATTGAGTCGAATCCCCAATTATCGGTATTCGCAATCCATGGGGAGACCATCGTGAACATGCCAAGTTGAGCCATTGTCTGCTCATCTGGCAGAAGGGCACCACCGGATGCTTTCAGATCAATATAAGCGATATCATCGAGGATGCCAGAAAAATCCTTCTCCAAGGTCTGCATGGTGAGCTTGCCCGAAATATCCAACTCGAGTGAATCGGCGGAGAACGCAACTGGAGATTCGGGATCGACAAAGTGAGCTTTCACTGCTGTGATTTGCGCCTCGCGAATCACCGAATCCTCCGGCCTGTTCAGATCGATGGTTCCGCGAATCTGAACCGTTGCATGCTCGGCTTGAACCGCAGTTTCAGCAGAGGTGAACTGCAACTGCTCCATATCCACCTTCGCACGTGAGATACCGCTGGATCTACCGAGAGCGAACGAAACTAGCTCTGACGGTTCGACATGAAGTGTCACTTTACCTGCCCGGACCGACGCGCCCTCTTCGAGTGGCATATCCAGAGTGGACATCGTAACCTGACCTTTCGTAGTATCGATGGCAATAGCGCTGTACTGCAGTGGCGGAGAACCCGGAGACTGCAAAGCATCTTGAATTGCCGAATCCACATAGCTTGCTGCCTGATTGTTCACAATCGGCATGCCGATGAACCACACAGCAGCACCTAGTACGATTAGCACCACGAGGGTGATCAGACATCCCCGCCCCTTTCTCTTTCCATTTCTTGCCATGGAAAAACTATAGCATGAAACCTAGGTAGAACGGTATCTCCATTTTAATTTACTTTCACAGTAACATTGGTGTTAGGATTCAATACCAATTCAGCAGTGGATGGAGATACAATCGTTACTATCCCCCATTCACAATTGGAGGGAGATATCACCTCGAACTTACCAATCGCTCCCTTCTCCGAAGTGATGGTAATCGGTATACCACTGAAAAAATCTCCACTCCAGTAACCGTCATGTATTTCCACCCCTGGCGTTTTCGAGGAGAGAGGAATCGATTCAATGAGTATATCTTCTCGTTCATCCAACCCCGTAAAAGTCAACGTCGATAAGCCTTCCACATCGGCAAAAAATTCTATGATGTGAGAACGAATATGCTCTGGTCTCTTTTCGGCGTAGTCGATCATAATTGCCACTTCGGTATTCCACTGCTCCTCGGTTGGCCATCCCCACCGCTCGTACTGCAAGGGAATTACGTGTCTGATCGCATCTGCATGCCGAGTAATCACTTCAATCACACGTCTACGATCGAAGGTAGAATTCAAGTGCATAGCTAGACTCTGTAAGAAGTAGTTCTTCAGAGTTTCATGACTCAAGAGATTCACTAGCAGACTTCTGTTTAATGCATACTTAGTTCTATCTTCAGTCAACATATAGGAAATCATATCAAATTCTGGACCTTGGACGAATCCAAAGGAGTGGTCATGATCGAACAGTATCCATCGCCATCTTCCGTCGAGCGGACTCCTCGATACCGACTTATCATCTCCTTCATACCTCCAGAAGGCAATGTTATTGTGAGGCCAATCGGTATTTGCAGAGTAAAGTTGGAGAATATTATATGTCAAAAAATTCGTGACATCCATATACTCATCTAATGTATCCAGCGTCATGGCATCTGCGGTGTTCGCCAGTGAAATGAACTGTTGAGCAGCATAAGAGTTTCCAAATGAGATCAGAGCATTGTCTTCTAGCTTTGTAACTTTCTCAGGTGATACGTCATATTTGTTCTGAAAGTAAAACTCATCCTGCCTCTCTCTCAGATTAAAAAGTCCCCAGAATTCTCCATTCACATACCCTTCAACAGGAATATAATCCTGCATATCGAATCGCATGTGCCGATATAATTCTTGGGAGACTACATCACGCATCATGCCCTCCCCCACATCGCTCCCTCCATTTCTTAGAATTAAGGAACTATGGAAAATATTATCCCTCTGTTCAAAGAAATCATATGCGATTGGTGTATTGTTTGTATCTTCATTGAACAATAATCGGATTGATTTTTGAGGATGTTGTCTTGTCCAGGAACCATGTATGCGAATCGATACAGGATATTCAAATGTTGTATCTCTGCGACTCTCAATGAATTCAAAATAGGCCGGCCTGCTGGAACTACTCCCACGTAAAGAATAGTTTCCCGTTGTACCTCCCACCGCCTCATGCACAGCTCCTGGGATATGAATCCCATACCGATGATCAAACAGATTGGATCGAGCTGTAGTAATACTTACGACAGGCAACCTACCGAAAACTCGTTCCGATTCGAAAACGTAAGAATTCGTTATCACGGGAGACAGGTATTCGCCATCCCAAATAGCAGCTTTGACTACAGCAATCTTCACAACAGGCAAAGTAGGCTCAACATAACCGAAGTCCCCGGATATCAGACCAGGAAGACCAGTATTAATCAAAGAGATATCGTTTGGGAGATTAATCAGATTTTCCAGATTTATTGGTTCAGTATATATGAAGGTTCGTTCTCGGGTCTCTCTTGGAAGTCGCTGCCAGGTCTCATCACTCATCACATTGTCGGGATTCGGATCCGACCCATCGATGGTGTAGTACACAACTTTCCCTTCTACCGCTTCTAAAGTCAAGAAGAATGGAACAGCATGTATACCCCCATCATGAGAGAACTTTGGCGTTGGAACATCAAAGGGTTGTAATACAGCCGGATACTTGATAGGTATCCGATTCCAGTGTTCGCGTATGACTTGAAAGGGGTCATGGAATGCTGTAGGAGCCGGAAAAGGATTCATTCGAATGTCGAGCTCTTCCAGTGAAGTAAAATCCACACCGCGAAGGAATTCGAGATCCTCGATACCTGTATTCCGTACATTTAAACGATGCAATGAGTCGAGCTCAGCAAGAACTTCAGAATCCTGGGAAAGATCGACGTTGGCAATGATCAGTGTCTCGAGTTTTCGTAGTGTAGCCAAGGACTGGAGGTTCTCTATGTGTGTGCATGAATGGAGATTGAGATAGCGTAAATCGGATAGATGCTTCACTGGCGAAAGATCGCGAACATTCGTCGATCGAAGATTTAGTTCTTCTAGTTGGTACAACTCTTTCACAAATGAAATATCCTCCAGAGGTACACCTTCCAGAGAGAGTTCCTTCAGATTGCTGAATTTGGAGAGAAACTGAACATCATCAAGGGGGAGCCCATCAAGCGTTAATCGCTTGAGACCTGAAAATTGCAGAATTGACGACACGTCAGAAAGCATACGCAATGATTCTCCAAGAGGCCAATATCCATTGTTACTCAAATCTAATTCGACTAGAGGTAGATGCGAGATGGATTCGAAATTGATTTCATCCAAGCTCGAAAACCCATTGCTTGCAAGGTTTAATCCTTTCAGATTCGGAAGCTTGGCAAGTGGTGCAACACTTTCGATCATGTTATGCGAAGCATCGAGTGTCACCAGTTTCGTGAGCAGCTCTATTCCCTCAAGTGACTGAATATTCCGTCCGGATATGTCTAAGTGGTGAATCTTCGCCAACTCGGAGCGTGAAACCCAGATATAATGTGCATCGCGTTTACCCAGTCCTACCTTCACAGCAGATTCCAATCGGGGATCGGCAAAATGCACACCCCAACTATCAACAATAGGGATTAAAAACAGCAGCAGTACGAATACCATCATGATAGCGAGGAACACACCTAGTTTTCTCCACATACGCTACCTCACAATCACAACGCCATCTGGGTAATACTGATCATGCCTCGAGGCCTCTATCGCTTGCGTGAACTTACTGTTCGCAACCAACTTGAGACCATTGTTGTGTATGATTCGCTTCAACCAAGGCACCGAATAGTCTCTGCACTTGATCTCCAGAACCACCTCATTCGGATGGTGTACCCGAAAAAATGGTCGATCTGGAAACAGTGTCTTCTCATGTGCACTCCGAACCAGATGATCGAACGTGATACGAACACCTTCGTCTCCCCGAGATTCGTACCCCTCTCGCAGATAATCGACCAACACTGCCGGTCGAAATGCCTTGATGTATCGGTATCGATCAAATTCGATCAGAACTTGATCGTCAGTGATCCCCCAATGACCCGAAGTCATAAATTGCTCATAGGCTTCAATCGAAATGAAGGTATGATATTTTGCGAGAGTTTCGCCTCTTCTGACCTTCAATTCGACCCGCACCGCTGAAGCCTCGGCTAGGTGCTCTTCATACGTGCGTAGTCGAAGCTTGACTCTGTTCATATCCCCGCTGAGTTTTTCCTTGTAGACCTGAAAAGAGGGCGTCTCAAAATACAGACTCCTCACAAAATATCGGTGATGTTCAGTTCTATTTGTAAAATGGTCCATACGCATATACGGAAGCAATGAATTTCGCACATTCAGATACTCATGAAATGAGATGCGGTATTTGAACTCAAACCTACCCGCTTCATCCTGTTTCTGCCGATAGGCTGTCTCCAGATTGTTCAACATATTATACAGGTAAGTTCAACTGCGGAGCCAACAGAGACGTTCGGTTGATCCCATCGAGATGATTTACTTCGTCGACCATGGCCGTCGCAGTACTGGCTTTGATCTGTGAAATACTAATCTCATAGACTATCTCACGGATGCCATTCTGAATCTCATGAGAGCGGACTTTGGCATTCTTCGAATATCGTCGAATTACCGTGTCGATAGTACTGGGAATACAACTAGTATCTCCAGCGATCACTAATACAAAATCCACATGAGAAGCGCGACCATACCGTACGAAGTACAGGAAAAACACAAGGGGCACCATGATAAAACTGGAAATGATCACCACCATCCAGTTATAGGTACCCGCACCTAAGCCAACAGCAATCGTCCAGAACAGGAACACCATGTCACGCGTATCTTTGATTGGCGTACGGAATCTGATGATAGAAAGTGAGCCGATCAATCCAAGGCTAAGAACCAGATCCCCACGAATAAACAGCATGACCAGTGTAACGATTGGCGCAAGCAGTACGAGCGTACTCATGAAGGAAAGCTCATAATTCATTCCTCTATGGGTATGCTTGTAGACTTGGCTGATAATAAGCGAGATCAAAACAGACAGGATGATGGAGAAGACGATTCTAAAAAAATCCATCTCTCCCATATTGAAAATAGTGCCGACTACCTCACGAACCGCATTTCTCATATGACGAAATTCTCCTTTTCATGGATACCAAACGTTCCACGAACAAGATTACCACACAGGAGGTGTTCCTCCAAGACGATTGACACATGATGCACAATTTACTTTATGCTATACTACCTACCCTACAGGAGGATCCCATGAGCATACATTTCGATACTGACATGGCCGGTACACTTGCCGAAGAAGTTGCACACCGCATGCTCACTGCAGCACGTACAGCACCAAAGGCACGAGGTAAAGACACCCTTGTTGCCGCACTTGTCGATGAAAAAACACGAAGCGCGATCGCTGAACACATGCGAAAGATGGTCACCGAAAATCGTGCAGCAGCATTCTTCGCTCGCGATGCAGAGAACCTCGATCAATCCCATGCCCTGATACTGCTGGGAACACGCATCGATCCCATGCGACTCGCACCCTGTGGATTGTGTGGATTCGCCAACTGTGAAGAGAAGGAAGCGCACCCTGATCACCCCTGTGCATTCAATACAGGAGACCTGGGAATCGCCATCGGTTCAGCCGTGAGTGTCGCGATGGATGCCCGTGTGGATAATCGCATCATGTTCTCGGTCGGCATGGCTGTCAGAGATATGCATCTGATGGGTGAAGATGTGAAGATAATCTACGGAATACCACTGTCCATTGCAGGAAAGAGCCCCTTCTTCGATAGGAAGCCGAAATAGTCCCTATGCTTCTCCCTTATTAGATAACTGCTCCCTTTTCCATATCACTATCCCATAATGGATAATTTCCATCTAGAAGGTCATGGAAAAAAAGCTTGCTCTACTGGTTAACCAGTGGTAGACTTGTGTCGTGTTCATCTGGTTAACCAGTTTTGAGCATAAAGGAGACGTCCCATGTTGGAATCGCAGAAGGAACATCCGGTGGATCGGGTTCTTAAAAGCATCCAAACCATGATCAAGGAGGGTACCATCTCAAGTGGAGGTAGGGTGCCGTCCGAACGAATCCTCGCAAACCAATTACAAACTACACGCGGTTATGTCCGCATAGCTCTTCGCCGACTAGAACATTATGGTGTGCTCAGTATCGTTCCCCAGAAAGGCATCTATGTTTCCGAAATAAAACCAATCACACTCGATGCCATCATCAACAATATCCTGCGCTTTAAAGATCACGATATTGCAAATCTCATGGAAACAAGAAGGCCGCTTGAAATTGAATCGGCTCGGTTTGCTGCAATACGAGGATCCGAAGAAGAGATTCAACGGATTGTCCAAGCCTACCATGATTTCGAATGTGCCTATCGGGAACAACGCCCTACCCTAGAAGAGGACCACCTTTTTCACTTAGCCATCGCCAAGGCGGCGAACAACACCGTGCTAGAGTCTCTCATCACTTTGATAACCCCCGAAATCATCACCATGAACAAGGACTTCAAGGAAAACTATGCGGTAGTGGTCAAACACAGTCTGCGAGAACATCTGGAAATCATGGAGGCGATAAAAGCAAAAGACCCCCAAAGGGCGATGGAAGCCATGGCCCTCCATATGGAGAATTCACGAAAACGGAGAATTGGAAACGCGATGCCAGAAACGGCACACACGATACAGAGGAGTACAAAGACCTATGAAACAAACACGCATGCAGGGTAATGCAGATTTGCTGAAATTGCAGGACCTTGCGCAACAACTTCGTCGGGACACCATCAGGATGATCCATCATGCCGGGTCGGGACATATCGGAGGAGCACTCGGACTCGCCGATTACATGGCAGCCCTGTACGGCTGGGCCATGGCCTACGATTCTGACGATATAGCCGATCCCAACCGCGACCGTATCGTCCTCAGCAACGGACATACCTGTTCCACGTGGTACGCCGCTCTCGCACGCAGTGGCCTCATTCCTCTTGAAGAGTTGGCCACACACCGGAAGATGGGAAGCCGTCTCCAAGGACACCCGGCACGAAAATCGATGCCTCAGTTCATAGAGACCTCATCCGGACCACTCGGCCAAGGGTTTCCGGTGGCAAACGGCATCGCCCTCTCCATGAAAAAACGGGCATCAAATGGGCGCATGTATGTGATCCTCGGTGATGGGGAACTGCAGGAGGGGCAAGTCTGGGAAGCATTCATGACCAGTGCCCACTACAAATTAGACAATGTGTGCGCATTCATCAACTACAACAATATCCAGATCGATGGAAAGGTCGAGGATGTGATGGGTATCGCGCCGCTTGCCGAAAGGATAAGTGCCTTCGGTTGGCATGTAATCCAAATCGATGGACATAACATGGCTGCTATCGTTGAAGCCCTATCCGAGGCTGCAGCAACCAAAGATAAACCCACTGTCATCATCGGCTACACCGTCATGGCGAAAGGAGTCCCGTTCATGGAAGGGCAGGCGAAGTGGCATGGGACCACGCCGAGTGACCGTGAAGCCGAGCAAGCATTAGAAGCAGTCGGAACGAATGGCCGATACCAAGATTTCCCCCTACCCGTCAAGGCTTAGGAAACAGAGGAGTTGAACATGTACAGTGGAAATATTGCAATGAGAGATGCTTTTGGAGATGCCTTAGCCGAAATCGGGGCGAAGGATGAGCGGATTGTCGTACTTACAGCCGACCTCACCGATGCCATCAAGGTGGGAAAGTTCAAAGAACAGTTCCCCGACCGATTCTATCAGATGGGAATCAAGGAGTCGGATATGATCGGAACTGCTGCAGGCATGGCCATCGATGGCCAGATTCCCTTTACCAGCACATTTGCTATCTTCACCGCCAGTTTAGCCAACCAAGCCATCCGGGTGAATGTCGCCTACAACCAAGCGAACGTAAAAATCGCAACTAGTCATGGAGGTGTCTGTGTAGGAGCCGACGGTGCCACCCACCAAGCTTTTGAGGATGTCGCACTTATGCGTATGATCCCCGGTATGACTATCATCGTTCCGTGCGATGCGAATGAAGCCTACAAGGCGACTGTTGCTGCAGCGAAGTTAGATGGTCCCGTCTACCTCCGGTTCGGACGAATTCCTACACCGGTGGTGACTGCAGCAAGTGATCCGTTTGAGATCGGCAAAGCCCGCACCATAAGAGGTGGTAAGGATGTGGCAATCATCGCAATGGGAGCCATGCTTCCCATCGCGCTGGAAGCAGCCAGCACGCTTGCTGAAGAAGGAATCGAGGCAAATGTCGTCAACATGCACACAATCAAACCACTTGATGAAGAGGAAATAATCCGTAATGCGAAGACTTGCGGATGTATCGTTACTGTAGAAGAACACACCGTCTTGGGCGGCTTGGGAGGAGCCGTCGCAGAGGTGTTGGCAAAAAACCATCCCACACCAATGGGGATGGTCGGTGTTCAAGACACCTTCGGCGAGTCGGGGGAACCTCAGGAGATCTTAGAGAAGTACCACCTGACCGTCGCCGATATCATTGAGCAAGTCAGGCTAGTCCTGAAGCAAAAACCATAGGAGGAACATATGAAAAAGGTTATTGCATTGACTTTAGTCCTGCTAATCGTCGGTACATTCGTCTTTGCCCAAGGAGGCAGAGATAAAGCCGATGATGTAGAGGTCGTCAAGTTCTGGTACCACTTCGACAACCCCGAGACAGCATTGAATCCGCTCATCGAGAAATTCGAAGCTGAGAACCCGGGCATCAAAATCGAACCCGAACGGATCAGTTGGGATACATACAACCAGAAACTGCTCACCGCCATCGCCGGCGGCTATCCACCAGATGTCGCACAAGTGAAGCTGTGGTGGCAACCCCAGTTGGTTGAGATGGGAGCACTCCTTCCCCTTGACGATTACATCGCCAATTGGGATGGCAAAGATGATATCCATGACAGGATATGGGAACTCACCCGCCACTCTGATGGCAAACAGTACTACATGCCCTTGCAGATGGTTATCCTCTATCTCTACTACCGCGCAGACATGTTCGAAGAGCTGGGTCTCGAAGTTCCCAAGACACGTGAGGAATTCCTCGACGTGGCAAAAAAACTCACTCGTGATCTCGATGGCGACGGAATTGTGGATGTCTATGGTTTCGGAATCCGTGGTGCGCGAGGCGGACACGACTGGTGGGGCACATTCGTCCTTTCCAGCGGTGCTGAGTTCTTTGATGAACACGGTAACTCCAAACTAACCACTCCCGAAGCCATTGCGGCAAACCAGTGGTTCATAGACCTCTATCGCAAACACAAGGTGAGCCCGCCAACCACTCCAAGTGACGGATTCGTCGAAGTCATTGCCAACATGAAGTCTGGCAAGACAGCCATGACCATCCACCACCTCGGTAGTGCAGCAGAATTGGAAGCCGTTCTGGGTGATAAGATTAGCGCAGCTCCAGTTCCTAGGGGAACCGAAGGCTACTGGACCTCGTTCGGAGACGAAGAGAACGCCATCTTTGCCGCGACGGAAGTTCCTGATGCAGCGTTCAAATGGGCGTCATTCCTTGCAGAAGCTGAGAATAACGCCATTTGGCAGAAGTCCAGCGGACAGGTCTCGGTGAACAAGAGCAACGCTTCGGCCGATGCTGATCGTTTCCTCAAAGCCACCACAGACAGTGCCGAATTCGCCGGTGTGCTTCCAGCGCATCCTGGTGTCAGTGAGTTTGTAGAGTCATTGTGGCCTGCACTCATGCAACAGGCTTTCGCAGGTCAGATCACCAGTGCAGAAATGATGCAGGCAATCGAAGACCATTTCGCGAAATAAGTTCACATTCGTTTCGGGGGTACGTGGAGACACCTACCCCCGAATTCATCCTTGAACTGCATCATATGACTGCAACGGAGAAGATCATGGGACAACCGTCACTACGAAAAAAGCGGGACTTGCTTCCATACGCATTGGTCACACCGGCACTTGCCATCACCATTGCTATCATATTCCTGCCCATGTTCCAGACCATCACCTACAGCTTTTCCCATTACGTCCTGTACAAACCACAGGAGAAGGGCTTTATCGGATTGGAGAACTTCAAGACGGCGTTCACTGATCCACTATTTGCATCGTCACTTATCAACACCTTCATTTGGATAGTTGGCATCATCGTATTTCAGTTTCTTCTCGGCTTTGCTACTGCGCTACTGCTCAACCGTAAGTTTCCTGGCCGAGGCATCGCCCGTTCGCTGATCCTCATACCATGGGTGACACCAAGCGTCATCACCGCCCTCATGTGGCGCTGGATGTATGATGGCAACCATGGATTAATCAACCAACTGCTCTCAAAAGCAGGGCTGATCAAGGAGTTCATCCCATTTCTCGCGCAAACCTCGACAGCAATGGGATCGATCATTGTAGCACTCATCTGGCAGGGTTTCCCCTTCTTCGCGATCATGTTACTCGCAGGATTGCAGGCAATCCCCGAGGAGCTGTACGAAGCCGCTGAGATAGACGGGGCTACAAGGATCCAACAATTTTTCCGAGTAACCATACCGATGCTCAAACCGGTCATTCTCACCACCGTGCTCCTCCGCACAATCTGGGTGGCGAATTCGCTCGACATCATACTCATCATGACAGGAGGCGGCCCGGGGTACAGTACCTACACCCTACCCGTCTACTCCTATATCAAAGCCTACAAAGGTATGGATTTCGGGTATTCGGCAACACTTGCCGTCCTGCTCACTATACTACTCATGATTATCGTAGCCGGGTATGTGCGCAATATACTGAAATCACAGGAGGATTGAGATGAGACATACACACCCCCTGCGACTCATTTTGGGCACCTATCTGCCGATCATACTGATCGTCCTGTTCGCCATCGGACCTTACATCTGGACCTTCATCTCATCCATCACACCGGAGACGGCACTGTATCAAGCTGAGTTCCGATTCTTCCCAGAACAGCCCACCAGTGAAAACTACACACGACTGTTTACTAAACTCGATTTCACCTCGAATATTCTCGATAGCCTCATGGTCGCAT
>Ga0334899_1002786_pt1 | contig 13249 bp, 11 predicted proteins | sample GraSluR3_MG_FD_207219 | JGI IMG/M metagenome (GOLD analysis project Ga0334899, IMG submission 207219) | Sludge microbial communities from methane-producing bioreactor in Wageningen University, Netherlands - Granular Sludge_8_08-R3 | ecosystem: Engineered > Bioreactor > Anaerobic > Unclassified ... | reverse complement strand
TGCCTGCTCCATCTTCTCGCCGTACATCGAGCCGGAAATGTCGAGAACGAAGACAACATCCTTGGGAATGATTGTTTCTTCTTTCAGTCTAGGAATAATTGTAAGAAGGAAGTATCCTTCATTCATGGCATCATCCCAGTGGGTGGCAAGGGATGAAGGTATCTCGTCTTCCGATGATGTGAGAACCAAAGCTACGTCTGAACCTGGCACGAAATCGGTTGCGCTAAAGATATAATCCCTGCCCGACGCACTTTCCATCTCTCTGAACGGGTGAGTCGGCGAATAGACCTCTGCAATCTCAAACGGGACCGAAACTCTGATGTTGACAGCTCCTATCGGAGCAGAGAGAAAGCTATCAATCTTTAAAGGATAGATCATCGAATAAGAATTAGAAGAAATCTCGAGAGGCTGACTGTATTGGATCAGGAACTGGCGTTTCTCTCCCGGTTCAAAGGGATATATGCTCATTCGGATCAGTTGAGTTCCAACGTACTCGAGCAATGCAGGGTCTTTCATTTTTGCGACAATTTCCTGATAGATTTCTCGGGCCTGATCTGCCGGCAGTACTTCTCCCTTAAGAACTTGATCCCCTATCTTCATAGTGAAGTCGCTAATCACGGCCGAAGATGGTATTGGGAAGAGATACACCGCTTCAAGCAATCTCATGGATTTGTTCTCAAATTCCTCCTCGATAATCACAGTTGCAATTCCGTCTTCGACTTTTATATGAACATTGTGAGAGTTCATAACAAACCCGCCTAGACCCCTTTCAATTGGATACGGTGGAACCACTACTCCGTTTGAAAAGACAGTTGCACCAGCCAAAACGAAAAGAACCATTGCCCCAAAACCCTTCATTCTATCGCCCCCTCTTTCTCCTTACTACATATGACATGAGAGAGGGCTACAAAGTTTGCTACATCAATGCGATTCAATATATGAGAATTCATAAATAGCTTATTATTGGCTCAAAAGAGATTTGACAATGCCTTTTGTCTTTACCAACAAAAAACCCGGAGATCAAAGATCTCCGGGAATATCTTGCTGACCCAAAAAATCTAGAATATCGAATCAGGTTCGTAGTAGAGTTCAGCGTTTTCAGCTGTAATAAGCTCTGCGGCGAGAATTATCTTAGAAGGAATCTGCTGCTGGTAGAATCCTTCCAGTGGATGGCCCCTCATTGCGAATACAGCCATCGAAATACCGGTAGCGATCATTGACGGCGGATATGTAACATCTGCTTTCACGAGAGGGTCATTGTCGATGATCTTCTTTATCATTTCCTTTGATCCGGCGCCACCGAGGAAGAGCTTGATATCATTTCTTCCTGACTCCCTGTAGGCTTGAAGAACTCCAACGAGAACGTCGTCATCCTGTGCCCAAACGGCGTCGATCTTTGGGTATTTCTGGAGATAGTTTTCCATGATTTCCAGTCCGCGGGCTGTATCCCAGTAAGCGGGCTGGGAATCGAGAATTCTTATGTCTGGATACTTAGCCATTACTTCATTAAATGCGTCGACTCTTTCGCTGTTTATTACACATGGAATGCCTTCAAGAACCACTATATCGCCTTTGTAATCAAGAGCTTCTGCCATCCACTCGGCGGAGACCCTTCCAAGTCCCGGGTTATCGCCGGCAACGTACACGTTTTCGACAGGCTTGGTGAGACCTCTGTCGACGGAGACAATAAATACCCCGCTGTTGTACGCTTTCTCAACTATCGGCGTGAGTGGTTCGGAGTCATGAGCAAGAATTACAAGAGCATCGATGCCCTTTACCATGAGGTCTTCAACATCTCCAACCTGTTTCGCGGGTGAATCGGCAGTGACTAGGAAGAACTCAACATCGGGATCCTTTTCGTTCCAGTCCTTTATTGCCCTCTGTGCCCACCATACTATTCCACCTGTCCAGCCGTGATCTGCACTCGGGATGGCGACACCAATCTTAATCTTCTCGGCAGCCATTGCAAAAGCCGAGAGTACAAACACTACAAGGATCATGAGAACTAATGCCTTTTTCACAAAAAACACCTCCTATTTCCTTTGGCCCCAACGGGGTTATTGAGCTCTCTTTCTCTGTATCAAGACCGCGCCAATTATTACTACTCCCTTGACCGTTCCTTGCAGATACGGTGAGACTCCCAGCATGTTCAGCATGTTGTTTATTATTCCGAGAGTGATCGCTCCGATTACGGTTCCAAAAATCGAACCCGAACCACCTGTCATAGGTGTTCCGCCGATTATGACTGCTGCAATGGCATCAAGTTCATAATTGAGACCGCCGTTAGTGGAACTCATAGAATTCAATCTGGCCGAGAGAAAGACAGCGGAGAATCCTACGGTTATTCCGACTGCTACGTATGACATGAATCTCGTTAGATTTACCTTTATTGCAGAATACTTTGCGACTTTCGGATTGGAGCCTACAGCACAAAGGTACCTACCATAACGTGTCTTATTGAGTATTATGGCAAAGACCACCGCAAGACTTATGAAAACGATAACCGGGTTCGGAATTCCTAGAATTCTCCCCATTCCAAGATCCGGGAAGAGCCTACTCTGCGATCTGAATACACCGGCACTTCCTATATACAACGCCATCGATCTGAATATGGCCATGGTACCTAGAGTAGCAATGAAAGGTGCTATCTTGCCAAGGGTGACCATCAATCCGTTAAGAGCTCCAAGTCCAGCACCGAAACCCAGCCCGATGAGAAGGGCAAAGAATATGGCCCATGGTTCCCCGCTTGCACCAAACACTCCCAGAAGCCAGTTCAGTGCAAGGATAACAATTCCACCGACCAGTGCAACCATCGAGCCGACCGAAAGATCGATTCCTCCCGAAATTATAACAAAGGTCATACCTAGCGCTATGATTCCAGTATAAGAAACCTGCCTCAAAATATTTAGAAGATTCTGAGTCTGAAGAAAATACGGGCTGGCGAAAGCGGATATCACGAACAGAATCGCAAGAGCTATTAACGGACCAAACTTCTCGTATTCGAATCGTCTACGGACATTCTCTCTTGCCATCTAAGCAACCCCCTTGAGTCCAGTGGCGTGAAGCATTATCTCCTCTTCATTGATATGTTCTCCTTCAAGGATTCCCATAATCCTCCCTTCTCTCATAACGATCACGCGATTACACATGCCCATGATTTCTTCAAGTTCAGAGGAGATCAGAATACAGGATACACCTTCCCTAACTAGCTCGTTTATGAATCTGTATATTTCTCTCTTCGCGTTAACGTCAATTCCTCTTGTGGGTTCGTCAAAGATGAATATTTCGGGCTCCGGATCGAGGGATTTGGCGAGAGACACTTTCTGCTGATTACCACCGCTGAAGAACTCCAGCCTCGTCTTCAGAGATGCTGCCCTGATGTTGAACTTGTCAACGTACTTCTTTGTCTTTTCCTTCTCCAACTTGTTGTTGATAAGTATCTTAGAGTAGGAAGGCAGTGAAATGAGGGTGGTGTTCTTTATCATGTCGAACGAAGTGAGGATTCCGCTTCCCTGGCGGTCTTCAGACAAGTAAGCTATTTTGTTCTTCACGGCATCGATAGGAGATCTAATCTCGACTGATTTTCCGTTGATGCTGATCTTGCCGGAGTCTTTCTTTCTGATGCCAATGATCGTCTCGGCAAGCTCAGTCCTTCCGGCGCCCACCAGACCAGCAAAGCCGAGAATCTCACCTTTGCGAAGGCCGAAGGAAATGTCTTCCAGAAGGCCATGCAAAGATAGACCCTCAACTTCAAAGACAATCTCTTCAGAGGGTGAAACCTTCTCGGGAAAGACCTGGCTCAGTTCACGACCAACCATCCTCCTCGCCATTTCTTCTTCATCTGCCTCGTCAGCTTGACTGATGCTAATCGTCTTTCCATCTCTCAGAACCATAACCCTATCGCAGATCTCTTTGACTTCCTTAAGTTTGTGAGATATGTAGATGATCGTGACACCGCTTTCTTTAAGATTTCTCATTAGGTCAAAGAGGGTCTCGATCTCATTTAGAGTTAAGACTGTTGTCGGTTCATCCATTATCAATAGCTTAGAATTAAAAGCAATTGCCTTTGCTATTTCAACCATCTGCTTTTGGGCTACGCTTAGCCTTTCAATCTTTTCCTCGGGATGTATTGATTTCTTGAGTTCCTCCAGAAGCGAGACAGTCCTCTTCTTCATCTCTCTCTTGTTAAGAAAGCCCTTACGAGTAATTTCGCTGCCTAGAAAGATATTTTCGTAGACGTTGAGTTCGTTGATCAGATTGAATTCCTGTGGAATCATGGAGATGCCTATCGCTTTTGCATGCAAGGGGTCCTTGATATCTACTTCATTATCCTCAAAGAAGACCTTTCCCTCTGTGGGTGTGTAGATTCCACTGAGAATCTTGACAAGCGTAGACTTACCGGCGCCATTTTCTCCGATTATCCCAAAGATTTCTCCCTTGTTTATCTCGATGTCTATATTGTCGAGAACTCTGACTCCTGAGAATTCCTTTGAAATTCCTTGGGTCTTTATTAGGGCATCACCCATTAGGTCACTCCTCAACTTCTCATTGCATCGTCAAAAGCGACGTTTGAAGGCTCAAAGTCAACTTTTCTCACAAAATCGGCTGCTTCTTTCGCTCCGAACTCTCTTTCCATTCCGCTGTCTTCCCATTCTACTGATAAGGGGCCGCTATAACCTATGTTATTCAGTTCTCTAATTATCTCTTCAAAATCAACGTCACCGTGACCGAGCGACCTGAAGTTCCATCCGCGTCTAGTGTCACCGAAGGTCATCATTGATCCTAAAATTCCGGCTTTGCCGTCGAGGGTCACTGCGGCGTCCTTCATGTGTACATGATAGATTCTTTCAGCGAAGTCCCTTACGAAAAGGTGGGGTTTGACTCCCTGCCAGATGAGGTGGCTTGGATCGAAATTGAACCCGAGCGTTTTTCTGTAATTGAATACTTCCAGCAACCTCTTGGCAGTGTAATAATCGAATGCAATCTCAGTGGGATGAACTTCGAGAGCGAAGGTAATTCCTTCGGCGTCAAACTTATCGAAAATCGGCGTCCAGAGATCAACTATCTCTTGATAAGCATCTTCCACCATTTTCTCCGTTGTCTGGGGGAATGAATACCAGAACTTCCATACTGGAGAACCCGTAAAGCCGGTCACTGTGTAACAGCCCATGTTCTTCGCGGCCGTTGGTGCGTACATCATTTGCTCGATACCCCATGCTCGAATCTTTTCGGGACTTCCTCCACAGCTTGCCGGTGCGAAGCCGTCAAGTCTGACATCGTACAGATCACCTACACATTGCCCCATTAGGTGTGCTCCGATGGCCCAGCACTTCAGATTGTGTTTTTCGAGGATTCGCCTTCTTTCATCGACGTACTTTGGATCCTTCGCAGCCATTTCGAGATTCATATGATCGCCCCAACATGCTATCTCCAAACCATCATATCCCCATGAACTGGCCTTTTCACAGATTTCTTCGAAAGTGAGATCGGCCCACTGGCCTGTAAATAATGTAACTGGTCTTTTTCCCATGTCAAAACCTCCTGACTACAGATCTACCCAGACGCTTCCCTTCTGGGAGCTCTCGACTGCTTTTCCAATGAATCTAACTCCTGCCAGACCGTCCTCTACTGTGGGGAAGTCGGCGTCAGACAGATCTTCCCCATTTTTCTTTTTTATAAGAGTCGTTGCGAAATTCCTGTATATGTTCGCAAAAGCTTCGTAGTAACCTTCTGGATGTCCCGCAGGTATTCTGGAGATGTTTGCCGCAGACGGGAGCATGTAACCTCCGCCTCTAGAGAGTATCTGAACCGGCCCTCCTACATATGCTACCTTCAGGTAGTTTGGATTCTCCTGTTCCCATTCGATTGAACCTTTGCTTCCGAATATCCTTATCTTCAGGCCGTTGTCATGTCCTACTGCAACCTGTGATGCCCAGAAGACTCCTCTAGCCCCATTGTCGAACCTGACGAGAATCTCTGCGTTGTCATCCAAAGTTCTTCCGGGAACGAATGAGTCAAGACTGGCACAGATGGACTTTAGCTTCAACCCCGTAATATAAGAAACAGTGTTTTCAATGTGACTGCCAATATCACCGACACAGTTCGACTTTCCCGTCTGAGAAGGATCTGTTCTCCAGGAAGCCTGCATATTACCAGTATCTTCCAACCTTGTTGCCAGCCAGTCCTGAGCATATTCGCCCATGACAACTCGGACTTCTCCAATATCGCCCCTACGTACCATTTCTCTGGCATGTTTGACCATTGCATAACCGGAATAAGCGTAGGTGACCGCAAAGAGAAGATTCTTCTCTTTCGCAAGAGCCGCCAGCTCTTTTGCTTCTGATTCATCGACAGTAAGAGGTTTCTCACAAACAACGTTAATATCTGCTTCGAGAAATTCCTTTGCGATTGGGAAGTGAGTAGCATTTGGGGTGCAGATACTCACAAAGTCTATTCCATCTTCTCTAGCAGACTCTTTGGAGGCCATTTCCTTGAAATCTTTGTAGACTCTATCGTCAGAAACACAGAGTTTCTTCGCGGTTCTAACTGTGTCGTCGTAATAGATCGAGAAACAGCCAGCAACAAGCTTTGCAAGACCGTCCATCGCTATTGCCTTTCTGTGAACGTCGCCAATGAAAGATCCCTCGCCACCGCCTACCATGCCATATCTTAACTGACCCGCGGAGGAGACTTCTTTGCCTTCAATCATATTACTCACCTCTCGTCTATATTGAATCTCACAGATGTAGTACGAAGAAAAGGGCGAATTTCCCCTATTCTCTAAAATTATAGCTAAAATGGAACTCAATTCTTGCATGATAATTTGGCAAAGTAGCGGGAGGAAAACGGAAGAATTTTGTGAGAAACAGCATTGGATTCCACTGTTTTCACTATACGGAGGATAATCATCCCAGATCGTTCCTGGAGCGCTTAGAAGAGTGTCGTAACAATAATCGATAGATGCCTTTAATTTTTTGCCCCATAAAAATATTTATCTGATGGAAATAGGGAGGCGTGGAAATGCCCCGCCTCAGTTTTGATAAGTCTGGAGCCCCCCTTTTATCTTGCTCTTTATTAAAAGGAATAATATAGCTGTCGTTAGACAGGTCCACAAAATCTGGAAAGCAAAACCGCTCCATTTTGAGCTCAGGTTCAGAATATCCCGTAACGCCACGAATGACCAGCAAGTAGGAGACCAGAAGAAACCCATTGCGCTCCCTCTGGAAGTATGAAAACTAGCATCACAGGCATAAGCAATAGCCAGCCACTGATCTTCAACTTTTCAATGCCGCTCATCTGAGAGGATGAAACTACACCGATGAGAAAGCCGACAACTACTCCGATTATCGAGCTCACAGCGCTAACTATTATCAGCTTCAGATAGTCGATGCCGGGGATATCGAATATCAAAGTCGCAACGAGCGCATGGAATAGAGGTATCACAATTCCCATGACACTTCTGCCAAAAATTAGTTCGTTCTTTGTGATAGGAGTTACCATGAGAGCCCTCATAGCTCCGGACTCTTTCTCTTCTATTATGTTGAATCCGATAACCATACCACCAAGAACAAAAGAAATAATGACTACAAAGCTGAAACCGAATACCGTAATCAGAGGAACGAGTCTTACTCTATCGCTCTCCTCCACTTCGAGTGATTTCCATACATCGAATTGAATTCCCGACAAAATAAGTTTCGCAGCTTCTTCGATTTCCTTCGATTTGTTTCCTTGAAGAACGAGGTTATATGATTTTCCGTCATGATATAGGCCGATAACATCGCTCTTGCCTCCGACTCTTTCTTTCAATTCAGCTTCAGATACAGCGAATTTAATATCTCCGAACTTCTTTAAGGTCTCTGCAGCCTCCTGACTTTGTCACCAAAAATGACGAAAGAGTAACAACGGTCTTTGAAACTCGCCCGATATTTCATTGGACTGAAAAAAGAATCCGGGGACATTTTGTGTTGTGCTTTCTGGCTTTTCTAATGGAACGCTCATTGGAGATTAAAGCAAAAAAGAATGGGATTGATGCATCTCCTCAAAAACTGAAGGAATCTCTCAAATCACTACAGGTGATGGGTTTTTCTACAAATCATAAGGACTATTTTTTGAAGACAAGGGGGGATCCGCTTGGGAATAGGTTGGTGAGGCTCTTTAGAATTAAGCCTCCCAACAATGTGACGGAACAATCTGAACTCGTTCTTTGATTTAGATAAGATTCAAGTCGCTTCTGTTCGTGGTGGCAATTTGGCATTTTTTTGTTGTAACTTTTGCGCTATGACTGATTTTGCACTCCCTGTCGTGACAAAGTCAAGTTACTTGTCAATCGCAATATATGAATAATCACTGGGGAAAAAAGAGAGCGGCATCTCACCGCTCTCCAAGGAAATTGCAGCTTACTCAAGAACGTCAATAGTTATTAATTTCAATGGAATGATAACCTTTGGTTCGACGCTTGCACCGTTGATGATTCTCTGAGCCGCAATCACTGCCATTTCCATCTGCAGGTAGGGCTGCTGCTGAACTGTTGCAATCATTTCTCCAGCCTTAATTGCAGCAATTGCATCGTCAGTCGCATCGATTCCGACGATCTTGATTTCATTCAGCCTTCCTGCGGCAATCGCCGATCTTACAGCACCCAGAGCCATTTCGTCATTGTGGGCGTAAATTCCATCCAGAACAGGGTTCCCCTGTAGAATGTCGTCAGCGACTCTCGCGCCTTCTTCCCTTGAGTAATTTGCTGTCAGTGATGCGACGACTTCAATACCGGGGTACTTCTTCATCTCGTCCATGAAACCGGCTTGCCTGTCTACTGACGAGGGCGCACCGGGAATTCCCTCAAGAATCGCAACTCTGCCTTTTCCGTCAAGAGCCTCTGCCATGGCGACTGCGGCCAGCATTCCGGCTTCTTTATTATCAATATCAAGATGCTGCGCCACAACTCCTCCATTCGAAGGTCTTGTAACTGTAATTACCGGGATTCCGGCTGCATTTGCTTCAAGAACTGCCGAGACTATTGCATCTGAATCAACTGGATTGATGATAAGTACATCAACCTTTCTCGTTATTAGATCCTGAATCTGAGCGAATTGAGTTTCCGGTTTGTCCTGTGCGTCTAGAACGATCAGTTTCAACCCAAGTTCACTTGCCTTTGCCTCTCCACCCTCTTTCATGGTTACGAAAAAGGGATTCGCCAGCGTGGAAACTGAGAATCCAATGGTCTTGGCCGCAAGGCCAGTTAGTGCCAGCAATCCAACCATCAAAATTACCAAAAGCATTCGTTTCATGTTACCCCTCCTTTTTGATAGGTAATCTTAATCACTACGTTTTGCCAGTACGGCAACGAGTATTATGACTCCTTTAACGATTTGCTGAAAGAACGATGAAACTCCAACTAGATTCATTCCATTATCAATAACACCTATTACCATGGCTCCCAGGAGTGTGCCCAACACGGTTCCCACTCCTCCTGAAAGGGAGGCTCCGCCAAGTATCACCGCAGCGATGACATTCATCTCAAGCCCTTCTGCAGCGTTCGGTTGCGCCGATAGCAATCTGGAAGTTATGAGAATGCCACCAAGGGCGCTCGTGAGGCCGGAAATTGCGAAAGCAAGCACCCTGTACTTCTTGACAGGAATTGCTGATAACCTGGCAGCTTCTTTGTTAGCTCCGATCGATTTAACATATATACCATGTTTGGTTTTGTTCAGTACAAAGAAGGCAAGAGCGAAGACCCCGGCGGCAATAATCGTTGATACCGGCACTGGACCGAGATAACCAGCGCCCATTATACCGAAATTAACCGGCAATCTAGATATTGGTTTTCCTCCCGTCCACACTAGCGCTACTCCTCGCGCAATTCCCATCATTGCAAGCGTTACTATGAAGGATTGAACTCTTCCGTAGACGGTGAGAACGCCATTTGTAAGCCCTATACCGATTCCCATAGCCAATCCCGCAATCATAGCAATAAATATTGAGCCCGTAGCGGTCAGAACTGCTGCGGTTGCAACTCCTACCAATGCTGCGGAAGAACCTACAGAAAGATCTATCTCTCCAGTTAGGATGACGAAGGTCATTCCGATGGCGACTATTAAGGTTATCGACACCTGCCTGGTTATATTGAGCAGATTTCTGGAATTGAAGAAGAAGGGAGATATCACTGAGAAGACTACCATCAGGATCACAAGAATTAGAATCAGTCCCAACTCTCCTTTGAGCATCTTCAGAAATTTTGCCCAAAACGCAGATCTATCCGTTTTCTCGATATTCTTTTCCATCTGCCCTAACCTCCAAGTGCCAGTGTCAATAACTGCTCTGTTGACGATTCTTTACCGACTAACTCACCTACTATTTCACCCTTTCTTATAACAAGTATTCGATCACAGATCGCACTCATCTCCCTGAACTCAGAAGACATTATTAGAATTCCCGTGCCGCGGTCGGCAAGATAATTTATCAGAGAATAGATCTCAGTCTTTGCGCCAATATCGATTCCGCGGGTCGGTTCATCTAGAATCAGGATATCGGGTTCACCGCATAGCCACTTCCCAATAACTACTTTCTGTTGATTACCGCCGGAAAGATTTTGGACTGCCATCTTTATGTCTAGCGGACGCACTCTCAACTTTTCACATGTATCCTTTGCGAGCTGCGATTTCTTCTTGTTGGAAACTACCCCTTTGGTAATGGCAAGATCGATATTTGCAACACAGATATTGTGCTCTACGTTAAGCCTTAGAAAAAGGCCTTGGCCCTTTCGATCCTCAGGGATGAAGGAAATGCCGTGTTTCTTTGCATCATCAGGCGACTTCAGACTTACTGCCTTGCCACCGATCGAAATATCGCCCTGCACAGAACTGTCGGCTCCGAAGAGTCCAAGTGCTAGCTCACTCTTTCCAGAGCCAATTATTCCAGTAATTCCCAGTATCTCGCCCTTTCTTAGAGAGAAATTGATTGGCGCAAACATCTTTTCTGTTCTGAACTCTCTCACTTCAAAGAGCTTCTCTTCTGATGAAGTCCCTTCTCGAACGGGGAACTCCTCTTTGAGCGTTCTTCCCAGCATTGATTTTACAAGCGTTTTCAGATCTACCGAACGAATGTCGAATGTTCCAGCGTTCTGGCCGTCTCTTAATACAGTCGCCCTATCACAAACGCGAAAAACCTCATCTAGGTGGTGAGATATGTAGATCATGTTTACTTCTTTCTTCTTCAGGTCATCCATGATTTTGAAGAGTGTGTCAATTTCCGCTCTGCTCATACCGGTTGTGGGTTCATCCAAAAGAAGAATATTCGCATTGATAGAGAGAGCTTTGATGATTTCTATTATCCTTTTCTGGCCAAGTCCCAAATCGCCCACAAAAGCACTCGGATCCACAGCAATTGCAAAGGAGGAAAGATACTTTGCCGCTTTATCCAGAAGCTCTCTCTTTTTGATGGAGCCAAAGAAAGACTTTGTTGGCTCGTGGCCAAGGAAAATGTTTTCAGCAACCGTAAGAGAGTCCACCAGACTAAGCTCCTGATATATTGCGCCGATTCCTTTGTGCCTAGCATCGACAGGGTCTTCGATCGTCACACTTTTCCCTCTCACTTGAATCGATCCGGAATCCATTTTGTGGACACCGGTAAGGATTTTGATTAACGTTGATTTTCCGGCGCCGTTCTCCCCAAGAAGCGCGTGAACTTCGCCCTCGGCAAGTTCGAAACTTACATCTTTCAGTGCGTGTATACCTCCAAAAGATTTATGGATTCCTTCGAGCTTCAGCACAGTTTCAGGCACTTCTTACACCCGCTTTCCTAGCAAATCCCGTACGCTCTCTGACGAAGGGATAGAAGTCTGAGCACCGGAAATTGTTGTACTTAACGCTCCAGCTGCATTTGCCCATGCTAGAGACTGTCTCAGGCTTTCACCTTTTGAAAGGGCTGCCGCCAGCGCTCCGGAAAAAACATCTCCTGCAGCAGTAGTATCAACGCAGTTAACTTTGAAGGGATCGAGCTCTATAAAGCAGTCTTCATCGAGGCCCACGATGCCCTTTTCGCCCAGAGTAACTATCGGCAATCTGAAACCCAGCAGCCTAAGTTTCTCAAGAGCATCACGTGCCGACTCTTTATCACGTACTTCTATACCGGTGAGTATCCTCGCCTCCGTTTCGTTTGGTTTTATGAGATGAACCAAAGATGCAATGGAATCGGGAAATCCCTGTCTTGGGGCAGGCGCAGGATCGACAATGGTAAACATGCCTTTCTCGTGAGCCATTTCTATTGCCCTGTAGATAGTCTCTTCTGCTATCTCCATGGTTAGCAAAAGAATTCTTCCCGATTGGAAGAGATCCGAGTTCCTCTCTACATCAGCGGGAGAGAGTAATGCGTTGCTGCCTGGAGTGAATGAAATCGAGTTCTGGCCCTTCTTATCAACTCGTATCATTGCTATTCCGGCTGTTCTTTCGGGATCTCTGAGAATTCTGGAAGTGTCGACTCCCTTTTCACTCATCAAATTAACCAACTCTACGCTGAATCTGTCACCGCCGAGTTTAGTGAACATCTGAACCTTGGCGCCATTCATTGCAGCCGCGACCGCCTGATTGCCACCTTTACCGCCCGGATAGGTACTGAAGTTGTCCGTAAGAACTGTCTCACCTGGCTCTGGAAGGCTGTCCATTACCATAACAAGATCCATATTCATACTTCCCATGCACAGAATCTCTCCGTTGAAGTCGAAATCAACCATCTTTAGCCTCCCTTCGAAGAGGCTCGACACTTTTCATGAACTTCTTCACTCTGTCGGGATCCACAGGATTCTTCCAGTTGTTGTCTTTCTTGAAGTAACTGCCAACAATCGCTCCATCAGAAAATTTCAGCAACTCACTCGCATTATCTTCCGTTAGGCCGCTACCGATTATTACGGGGACGCGAACGGTATCGCTGAATCTCCTTACTTTCCCAGCATCGGGTGCTTGTCCTGTTTCAAATCCAGTAACTATTAGTACTTCTGCGCCTTCAGACTCTGCATCGTGGGCCTGTTCCTCCACACTTCTGTCCGAAATGATGAAATGGCTTCCATGCTTGACATTGACGTCGCACATGAACTTGACGTCTTCTGCGCCGAGGAGTTTTCTGTATCTAGCGAGTTCTGCCCCGATACCTTCTGTCAAACCGGCGTGAGAAACATATGCATTCACCCATTCGAAGACTCTTATCCATCTGGCTCCTGCTGCAACAGCCGCTGCAAGCGAAACCTTCCCTCCATTGA
>Ga0334899_1002767_pt1 | contig 13363 bp, 10 predicted proteins | sample GraSluR3_MG_FD_207219 | JGI IMG/M metagenome (GOLD analysis project Ga0334899, IMG submission 207219) | Sludge microbial communities from methane-producing bioreactor in Wageningen University, Netherlands - Granular Sludge_8_08-R3 | ecosystem: Engineered > Bioreactor > Anaerobic > Unclassified ... | reverse complement strand
TTTAGGTATAACTTGGTTTACTTCACTATTCAATTATCAAAAGTTCATTGTATTTTTCTGTGTTTCGCTGTTTTTGTCAGCGAAGATTATAATATCATATCTCGCAGACTGTGTCAACAACTTTTTTACATAAGTTTTTAATTTCTTAAAAACTAACGGAGAAGGAGGGATTTGAACCCTCGCGCCGCTATTAACGACCTATACCCTTAGCAGGGGCACCTCTTCAGCCACTTGAGTACTTCTCCAAACTGAAATAATTATAATAATATGAAATTGCTGTTATTTTCAGCGCAAGAATTATTATACTAAAGGCAGTTGCGATTGTCAACCACTTTTGCCAACTATTTTATAAAAACTCTAAAAGCAAGCAATTTGAGTCTGTATTCAATAAAATAGGACCAAGGATTCAAAGGCCTTGATCCTATTTTATCGTTTTAATCTAGCAATTATCGTTTTCCTTTGTCATAGGGTTCACCTGCTGCTTTAGGTCCGACAGATTTCCCACTAAATATAACAAGAGCTATAATCGTTAATACATAAGGTAGTGCATAGAAAAATTCATTCGGAAGCTTTCCAATAAATTCTAAACTAAATACATCTGCTATAGAACTTGAGTACAAACTAAGGACTTGTGAAAATCCAAAGAATAAACTGGCTGCAACAACGCCGGCTGGTCTCCACTTTCCAAAGATTAGTGCGGCTAAAGCAATAAATCCGGTACCATGAATACTTGTTATTGTATATTGTGTATTTTGCGTTAATACCATTATACCACCAGCGAGTCCAGCTAAGGCTCCAGATGTCAATACTCCGATATAGCGCATTTTATATACATTGATCCCCATACTATCAACTGCTTGCGGATGTTCTCCTGTTGCTCTTAGTCTTAAACCAAAAGACGTTTTATATAGTAGATACCATGAAATTAATACAATAATAAAGGCTAAGTATACTGTTGGATATACTCTACTAAATAAACTCGGTCCAATGACAGGTATTTTTTCTAATATAGGAATAGAAGATTTTAAGAAACCTTGATTAAATGTATCTGTTCTTTGTTGTTGAAAAATTATTTCCGCAAGATATATGGTAATCCCTCCTGCAAAAATATTGATGGCCGTACCAGATATTACCTGATCACTACTTAGATTAACTGAAAGATAAGCATGTAATAGAGAAATGAGCATACCTGCAAGTACACCAGCTATCAAAGAAATCCAAGGTGCTAAACTTGTAAAATTTTCAATGAACACAATGACTGTTGCCGACGCAAATCCCCCAATCATCATGATACCCTCTAATCCAATATTAACAACACCACTTCGTTCTGAAAATAATCCTCCCATTGCTGCAAGAATAATGGGTGTTGCATAAATCAAGGTCGCCTGAATCATAGAATAAATTAAATCTTTCATATTATTTAGCCCCCTTTACTCTTTTTAGAAGAGCCTGTATTCCTTTTTGCATTGCAACAAAAATAATGATTGTCGCTGTAATAATCGTAGCTATGGCATTTGGAACACCTTGTCCTTGCATAATTGGTTGAGCTGCTTTTAATGAACCTAATAATAATCCACTTAACAATGAACCTATTGCCGTATTGCCTCCGATTAATGCAACAGCAATTCCATCAAATCCATAATTCTCAAATGATGCAATCATACGACCATATCCAAATGTACCGGATACAATAATTACACCTGCAAGCCCAGAAAAAGCACCGGCAATAGCCATAGATAATGCTGCATTTCTTTCAACTTTCATTCCTGAATATTTTGCAGCAAATGGATTAAAACCAACCGCTTTTAATTCATAGCCAAATGTTGTTTTATTAATTATAAACCAAAATACTATTACTGCTAAAATAACAACAATAAATCCAAAATTTAAACGCGAGTTACTCGTTAAGTTTCGAAGCATTTCACTTCCTAATAAAGCATTTTCATTTAAATCAACAGTTTTATTGGTTGTGCTTCCCGGAATTAACTTCATTAAATAGTTTGTTAAAAATAAAGCTGTATAGTTTAACATGATTGTAACAACAACTTCATGAACATTAAATCTGGCTTTTAAATATCCCGGAATAAATCCCCATATTCCTCCAGCTAAAGCACCGGCAATAACAATAATAGGTAATAAAATCAATTTGGGAAGATCTAAGTTAATACCAATTATTGTGGTTGCAAATGCACCCATTAACAATTGGCCTTCGGCTCCGATATTAAAAAGACCTGTTCTAAATGCAAAGGCCACAGATAAACCAGTAAGTACGATTGGCATCACATAAACATAGTATTCTCCAGCAATACGAGCACTAAACCATTTATCCGTTCCTAAACGATCCATATTAATGCCTGTTACCGCGCGTATTATTGATTTAAACATAACAGCAGGACTTTGCTTTGTAATCAACATAATTAATGATCCAATGAAAAATCCCATAAAAATAGCTATCAAAGGAATTAATACTTTATGATTTTTCTCATTTGCAATAAAATTTCTGATATTTCCCATTAGCTGATAGCTCCTTTCTTTGAACCGGACATCATTAATCCGATTTCATTTTCATCAGTTTCATCTGCATGAACTATTCCTGCAATTTCACCTTCATATATTACAGCTATTTTATCCGAAAGGTTTAATACTTCTTCCATTTCTAATGACATTAATAAGACAGCTTTTCCTTGATCACGTTCTTCAACTAAACGTTTATGAATATACTCTATTGCTCCAACATCTAATCCACGTGTTGGTTGTGCCGCAATTAACAAATCCGGTGAACGATATATTTCACGTGCGATAATTGCTTTTTGCTGATTACCACCTGACATACTTCGAGCTGTTGTTTGGCTTCCTTTTCCACTTCGAACATCAAATTCTTCAATGAGTTGTTCTGACATTTTACGACGTTCTTCAAATTTTATTAACCCATTTTGAGAAAGCTCAGAACTAAAATATGATTGTAATGCTAAGTTTTCTTCAAGACTAAAATCTAAAACTAGCCCGTATTTATGACGATCTTCAGGAATGTGTCCAATACCTGATAATGTCCGCTCACGAATACTCTTGTTTTGAATTTCTGTCCCATTAATTGATATTGAACCTGAATCTATTTTTCTTAATCCGGTAATGGCTTCAATTAATTCTGACTGTCCATTGCCATCAATACCTGCTACACAAAAAATTTCTCCACGTTTCACATCTAAACTTAAGTTTTTTACCGCTGCTAAATTACGATTATTTTTAACCACTAGATTTTTTATAGATAAAACAACATCTTTAGGATTTGCTTTTTCTTTTTCAACACTAAAGCTTACTTCACGTCCAACCATCATTTCAGCCATTTTTTCTTCAGATGTTTCAGCTACATCTATTGTTCCTATGTATTTACCTCGGCGTAGAACTGTACATCGATCTGCAGCTTCTTTTATTTCTTTGAGTTTATGTGTAATTAATACAATCGATTTTCCTTCATTAACTAGTCCTTTCATTATACTCACTAATTCATGAATTTCTTGTGGTGTTAAAACCGCTGTAGGCTCATCAAATATAAGTATTTCTGCATTTCTATACAGCATTTTTAAGATTTCTACACGTTGTTGCATTCCTACAGATATATCTTCTATTTTTGCTTTTGGATCAACACGCAAACCGTATTGTTCACTAATTTCTTTTACTCTTTGTTCAGCACTTTCTATATCAATTCGACCCATTGATTTTTTTGGTTCTTCACCTAATATTATATTTTCAGTAACGGTAAAGTTTTCTACTAATTTAAAATGTTGGTGTACCATACCTATTCCATGTTCATTTGCGATGTTAGGATTTGCAATATTGACTTCTTTACCTCTAACTTTGATGATTCCTTCGTCCGGTTGATATAATCCGAATAAAACACTCATTAACGTTGATTTACCCGCCCCGTTTTCTCCTAGTAACGCATGAATTTCACCTTGTTTTACTTGTAATGTTACACGATCATTTGCCTTGATTCCAGGAAATTCTTTTGTAATATCCAGCATTTCAACTACATATTCCATAACACCACTCCTTAAGTTATTTGTATAAAATAAAAACCAAGACATAAGTCTTGGTTTTTATGTCATTATGCGAATTAATCTTCCGGTACAGTCGGCACAATTATTTCGCCTGATTTTATTTGTGTTGCATAGTCATCAACTAAACTTACAATTTCTTCAGATAAATTTGGATTTTCTTCAGGTATACCTACACCATCATTTTCAAGTGTAAATACAAGTGTTTCTCCACCTGGAAATTCACCATCCATAGTCATCTTAGAAACATTATAAGAAGCAACATCAACACGTTTTACCATTGATGTTAAAACAGCTGATTCGTCGCCAGTTCCATATACACCATCTTCATATTGGTCTTTATCAACACCAATTGCCCATACATCTTCACCACTTGCACGACGATCTTTTGCTTCTTTTAATAAACCATTACCTGCTCCACCTGCTGCATGATAAATTACATAACTACCATTATCATACATACGGCTTGCATAAGATGCTGCAACCTCTGTTGAAACAAAGTCACCAACATACTCCACAACAACTTCCATATCCGGAGCAACTTCTTTAACACCCGCGATAAAACCTGCTTCAAATTTTTGAATTAATGCAAAGTCCATACCACCAATGAAACCAACAGAATTCATACCTGCATCAAGTGTCGCTTGGGCTGCTGCAACACCAACTAAGAAAGAACCTTGCTCTTCTGCGAATACTGCACTTGCAACATTGGTTCTATCTGCAACAACTTCATCAATAATTAAGAATTTTTGATCAGGAAAGTTATTTGATACTTCTGATATTGAATCAACAAATAAAAATCCAGGAGCAACAATTAAATCATAATCTTCTTCTGAAAAAGTTGAAAGGTTTGGAACATAATCTGCATCTGAATTAGATTGCGCATATGTGATATCTGCACCAGTTTCTTCAGCAAATTTTTGAATACCTTCCCATGTACCTTGGTTAAACGATTTATCATCAATACCACCGGTATCTGTTACTAAGGCTACTGAAAAATCACTTTCTGTCATTTCATCAACCGTATCTTCGACTTCATCGGTTACATCATCAACCGTATCTTCGACTTCATCAACAGCATCCTCGACTGTGTCCTCCATGTCTGTATCTGTTGATGCATCATCATTTCCACCACATGCTGTTAAACCTACGATTAACATAAGTGCTAATAAAACTGTTAACATTTTTTTCATAATTCTTTTTCCTCCCTTTACAGATGACAAATTTATTGTCAAAATTATTGTTACTTAATATATTATAACATATATAGTTTATTATAAACTACCTATGCTTATTAAGTGATTGAATAAATTCATGACTACATTGCAATTTTATTAAACTAATATCCATATAATCATCATATTCAATGAAATATACAAAATACTTAGGCATCCAATGTTTTAAACATGTTTTTTTCTTTTGATACCTATAATCTTTATTCTTTCCTTGGTCTGATACACTTATAATATGGTCAAACGGAATCATAAGAATATATTTTTCCTTTTTTCCTAATATTTCCCTTATAATGAGGTATCCTTCAGTAATCTCATATTGATAAGAATGCATTTGCCAATACAAAAAAATGAAAATGAACAAGTACAACACAACAAAAAAATCAATAATACGATTTACTTCATACTTGCCTACTAGCTCAATCATTTCAATGATAGAAACAATTGCTATATATAGTATAATGAAAATAATGCACCATTGAAAGAATGTTAATTTCTTATGTTTAATAACTTCTTGCGTCACGAAAGCTCCAATCTAAATTTATTATAGTATATATATTTTTTAATTACAAGATTGTTTTTAATCTATATGTCATTATGTCATAACATATATTTTTCTCTTGCCTTTTTATAGAGATTATTTCCTTTTGAATCAATCACAACAGTTACCGGAAAATCTTCAACATACAATTCACGTAATGCTTCCGGACCTAAATCCTCATAAGCAATAATTTTTGATTTTTTTATACAATTCGCTAGCAAAGCTGCTGCACCACCGACTGCACCAAAATATACTGCTTTATTTTTTACCATTGAGTTTATAACATCTTGATTACGATCACCTTTACCGATCATTCCTGTTAATCCAATATCTAATAATGTTGGTGTGAATTCATCCATGCGATAACTTGTTGTTGGACCTGCAGAACCTATAACTTCACCTTCACGAGCCGGTGCCGGTCCAACATAATATAAAATACTATTTTCTATTGAAAAAGGTAAGGGTTGATTATTTTTTAGTTGTTCTATCATTCGTTTATGTCCTGCATCCCTTGACGTATATACTGTTCCTGTAAGCAAAACTTGGTCCCCACACGATAATTGTTCAACTTTGTCTTTAGTTAGTGGTGTATGCATCTGAATCATGAATATTCTCCTTCATTATATAACAATTTCCGAATGCCTTGTTGCATGACAACTCATATTAATAGCTACCGGTAATCCGGCAATATGCGTTGGATAGGTAAGAATGTTAACACTTAATGCGGTTGTTCTTCCTCCAAAACCTTGAGGACCTATACCTAAATTATTGGCCGCTTTTAGAATTTCTTCTTCTAAATCAGCAATTTGAGGATGCTCTGAATGTTGATTAATGGGTCTAAGTAAGGATTTTTTTGCCAAAATTGCCGCCTTTTCAAATGATCCACCGACACCAATACCTACAATAATTGGCGGACATGGATTTGGTCCGGCTAATTCTATCGCTTCAAGCGCTACACGTTTAACCCCTTCCATACCTTCAGAAGGTTTTAACATATATATTCGACTCATGTTTTCACTGCCTATCCCTTTAGGTGAAAACCAAATTTTTAATTGATGACCGGGAACAATATTATAATGAATCACTGCCGGTGTATTATCCCCCGTATTTACACGATCAAAAGGATCTTTTACCATTGATTTTCGTAAATATCCTTCTGTATACCCGCGTCGTACTCCTTCATTAATCGCCTGTTCAATTCCACTTTGCTCATCATTTTTCATCTCTAAATCATTATTAAAATGTATATTTTCGCCTATTTCTACAAAAAAAACTGCAATTCCAGTATCTTGACAAATGGGCATTTTTTTATTTGCTGCTATATCCGCATTTTCTATGAGCTGATTCAGAATATGAATACCTGTTTCCGATTCTTCTGTTTGGATTGATTCCTGAATTTTATCGCGAATATCATTACTAAGATAATAATTTGCAGACAAAATCATTTCTTTTATTTTTTCAGTTATATAAGATAATTCAATAACGCGAATCTCTGAATGATTGATGGGGTTTTGCATTCGGTTACCTCCATAATAAAAGCTATTTTATAATTTTCTTATATTGTTCCATAATATTGTTAAATTCTAATGTTGTTATATATGATGATGGATTAAACTGATAGGCATTATCCGTAATCAGCCCAATTTTCTTTGCTTTGTAAATCGACTCTAATGCATAATTACTTATTTTATCTTTGTCTGTAAAACGAATAGATCGCTCAGAAGATGAAAGATCTATCGTTCCATATTCTTTTTCATAGGTACGAATAATTATTGTATAAACTTGTTCACGACTTATGTTTGCATTTGGTCGATACATATTATTCTCATAACCTAGTATAATATCATTAATATAAGCGGTATAAATATATTTGTAATTAGGTGAATTTATATTTACATCCGAAAAAATAATTTCTAATGACTCTTTTTTGGGAATTGAACTTGTTTTCATTAATTCTTCAACGAATTGACTTCGTGTAATATAAGCTTGTTGATTGATGGTAAATGAACTTGAAGCTGTTGTAAATGTTGATGTATAATTAATGGCTTTTCGATTTGTTTGAACGCCGTTAATTTCAATCATTCGATCAAAAGTCATGGTACCTGTTATCTTAATTTGGTAGGTGGTCCCATAACTATAGGATTTTAATGGTAAAATCATAATTGTATTATTAATATTTCGATCTTGATCCGAAGTAATAATTAGTGTATCGATTTCTTTTTCAGTGGAAACATTTGTCACACTTACTTTTAGATTATTAAATCGTTCAATAATTCCTGATTCTTCATAATATGTATATGTAATTGGAATTCCTACAAAAGTATTTGTTTTTACATCTGCATAAGGGTTGAGTATATACTTATTCGTAAAAATAGTCCCTACATCTGTTTGTTGATTATAAGGATAGACCACTTCATATTGATTGCTTCTTGATTTTCCACCTAAAAGATAGGTTACATACCCTTTATATATATTCATTCCTAAATCCTCATATAAAGGATCTAAAATACCATATCTTGCATAAGGGTTTTGAATCAACTGATTTAAACCACTTGTATAGTTTGAAATATTATTATTTAATAATTCAAAAACATAAGGTTTACGATAATTATTAAAGGTTGTTCGATCCCAAGGATATCGACCTCGAAAGTATGTTTTACCACTTTCTTCTATAGATGAAAAACTTTTATTAAATTCCATATACCTATTATGGGTCTCAGCAGTTTTATTCAATGATTCATTATATGACAAATAAGGTAAGTCATAAATAGCTCTTACCTTATTAATATTATTAATTGTTCGATTGATTTCATCATCCGTAAATCCAAATGTATCAACTTCACGTCCATTGATTGTATTGGTCATACTCAAATGACTAAAAATGAAAAGAACAAGAATAAGTATATATGCAATTCTTTGGTTTTTCTTAGTATATTTAATCATAACCATTTCTTTCCTAGTATATTACATTAAATTCTCTGTTCTATTATAACAAATAATCTGCATGTTTCCTATTACAAACATATTACAGAAAAATCCGCCCATGTAGGCGGATTTTATTTCTTCATTATTCTTCTGTTTTTGTTTTTATTTCTTTGATTCTAGCAATACTTGCAATAAAGATATCTTCATCTAAATCCATAAGTTTTACCCCAGAAGTTACACGACCAAATGTACTTATATCATGAACTCGAATACAAATGACAATGCCTTCGGTCGTAATTAAAATAAGTTCATTATCATCATTGACCGCTTTCATTCCAACAACATTTCCGGTTCGTGCATTTATTTTATAGAATTTAACACCTTTACCACCACGATTTTGAGCACTAAACTCTTCCATCGGTGTTCGTTTTCCTAAACCTTTTTCTGATACAACAAGTAAATCTTTTCCTTGAGATATTAATTGCATTCCGATGACTTCATCATCATCATTTAAATTAATTCCTTTTACGCCAATAGACGTTCGTCCAATCACACGTACATCCGATTCTAAGAACCGAATACATTGACCAAGTCTTGTTCCAAGGATGACTTCTTGTTGGTTATCTGTTAATTTAACTTCAATCAAAATATCATCATCACGCAAGTTAATCGCTTGTAATCCACTCACGCGAATGTTTGAGTATTCCATGATGGATGATTTTTTAATCATACCACCTTTTGTGGCCATAAGAAGATACTTATCTTCTGAATAATCTTTCAGCGGAATGACGGCTGTAATATTCTCACCGGATTCAATCTGAAGCAGATTAACAATAGCTGTTCCTCTAGCTGTTCGGCTCGATTCAGGCACTTCATAGGCTTTTAATCGATATACCTTTCCTCGATCTGTAAAGAAGAGAATATAATGATGGGTTGACGTAATAAATATTCGTTCAATGAAATCTTCTTCACGAATGGTCGCCCCAATTTTTCCTTTTCCACCTCGATTTTGGCTTTGATATGTATCGATTGGCATACGCTTTATATATCCAAGATGCGTCATTGTAATCGTCGTCATCTCTTCTTTAATTAAATCTTCAATATCAATTTCACCATCATCAAATGTAATCTTTGTTCGTCTTGGTGTTCCATATTTTGCTCGAATAATCAGTAATTCTTCTTTGATAACTTGTAATAAACGTTTCATATCCGCAAGAATTGCTTTTAATTCTTTGATTAATTCAAGTAGTTCTTGATATTCTTTTTCTAATTTTTCACGTTCTAAGCCCGTTAATGCTCTTAATCGCATATCAACAATTGCTTGGGCTTGGGCTTCTGAAAAACCAAACCGTTCCATCAAGTTTATTTTTGCATCTGCTGTACTATTTGATCCACGAATAATCTTAATAACTTCATCAATATGATCTAAGGCTTTAATGAGTCCTTCTAAAATATGTGCACGATCTTCAGCACGTTTTAAATCATACTTTGTACGACGTGTTACCACATCTTTTTGATGATCCAAATAGTATACGAGCATTTGCTTTAAGTTTAATATTTTAGGCTCATTGTTCACTAATGAAAGCATATTCATACCAAATGAATCTTGTAATTGGGTATGCTTGTATAATTTATTTAGTATAACATTGGCATTGGCATCTTTTTTTAGTTCGACAACAATACGCATTCCACGTCGGTCGGATTCATCGCGTAAATCACTAATACCTTCAATTCGTTTTTCTTTAACTAAATCTGCGATTTTTTCAATGAGTCTTGCTTTATTGACTTGGAAGGGTAATTCAGTCACAATAATACGTTGACGTGTTGCGCTCATTGGCTCAATATCAACTGTTGCACGAACTTTAACCATTCCTTTACCTGTCCGATATGCTTCTGTAAAACCGGATGTTCCCAATATACTACCATATGTCGGAAAATCCGGACCTTTAACAATATCAATCAATTCATCAATTTCCGTCTCACGATTTTCTACTACTTGATTATCAATGATTTTTACAACACCATCAATAACTTCTTCTAAGTTATGTGGCGGAATATTCGTTGCCATCCCAACAGCAATACCTGATGTACCATTAACTAAAAGATTAGGATATCTTGCTGGAAGAACAATGGGTTCTTTTAAAGATTCATCAAAGTTTGGTCTATAATCAATGGTGTCTTTATTTATATCTGCTAACATTTCCATGGCAATTTTACTTAAACGTGCTTCTGTATAACGCATAGCCGCCGCACTATCACCATCTACAGATCCAAAGTTACCATGGCCCTCAACAAGCATTTCTCGAAGTGAAAATTCTTGTGCCATACGTACCATTGCATCATATATTGAAGAGTCACCGTGTGGGTGATATTTACCCATTGTATCTCCGACGATACGTGCCGATTTACGGAAAGGTTTATCCGGAGATAAATTCAACTCAATCATTGAGTATAAAATTCGTCGTTGTACAGGCTTTAATCCATCACGAACATCTGGCAGCGCTCTTGATGCAATTACACTCATAGCATAATCAATGTATGACTTCTTCATTTCATCTTGTAATTCAACGGAAATAATCTGATCTCTTTGTTGATTTTCATCCATTCCTTGCTACCTCCAAATCATTATATATCCAAATTCTTTACATATTTGGCATGGGTCTCAATAAATTCACGTCGTGGTTCGACACGGTCACCCATTAATGTTGTAAATATTTCATCTGCGCCTGCGGCGTCATCGATTTCTACACGTAAAAGAATTCGTTTATCAGGATCCATTGTGGTATCCCATAATTGCTCAGCATCCATCTCTCCAAGACCTTTGTATCGTTGTAATGCAATATTATCTCGTCCGATTTCATCTAATAATTTTTCAAGTGCTTTTTCATTGTACACATATTCTGATTGTTTATTTTTAGTCACTTTATAAAGTGGTGGCTGTGCAATAAATACATTCCCATTTTCAACAAGTTGAGGCATATAACGATAGAAAAAAGTAAGTAATAATGTACGTATGTGTGCACCGTCTACATCGGCATCTGTCATAATAACAATCTTATGATAACGTAATTTATCCAAGTCAAAATCTTCACTAATACCTGCTCCAAAGGCAGTAATCATAGCTTGAATTTCTTTATTACCAAGAATTCGATCTAATCGCGCTTTCTCAACATTTAATATTTTTCCTCGAAGTGGCAAAATTGCTTGCGTTCGTCGATCTCTTGCGGATTTTGCTGAACCTCCCGCTGAATTACCCTCAACGATATAAATTTCAGAAAGTGCAGGATCCTTTTCTGAACAATCTGCTAACTTACCGGGTAAGGAGGTACTTTCAAGTGCTGTTTTTCTTCGGGTTAAATCTCGCGCTTTTCTAGCCGCTGAACGAGCTCTTGCTGCATTTACCGCTTTATTTAAAATAACTTTAGCAACAGACGGATTTTCTTCTAAGAAATAATTTAAATGTTCCGATAAAATCGAATCAACAGCTCCACGTGCTTCACTATTTCCTAACTTTTGTTTTGTCTGACCTTCAAATTGTGGATCCGGAATTTTTATACTTACAATTGCTGTAATTCCTTCTCGAACATCTTCACCGGCCAAATTCGGTTCATTATCTTTTAAAAATTTATTTTTTCGTGCATAGTCATTAAGTGTTTTCGTTAAACTTGATCTAAATCCACTTAAATGTGTTCCACCTTCTGGTGTATTAATATTATTAACAAAGGTAAATACATTCTCAACATAAGAATCATTATGTTGAATGGCAACTTCGACAAGTACGTCGTCACGCTCACCTTCACAATAAAATATTTCCGGATACGATTTTTCTTTATTCCGGTTACGATAGGCAACAAATTCCACAATTCCACCTTCATAATGGAATTCTTCTTTTTGTTTTTCTCCAGCACGTTTGTCTTCAAGTGAAATATATAATCCTTTTGTTAAAAAAGCCATTTCCTGTAAACGGTTTTTTAATAAATCGAAATCATACACTGTCTCTTCAAAAATTTCCGAATCTGGTTTAAAATGTACATAAGTACCTGATTTTTTTGTTTCACCAATCACTTCAAGGGGTTTAATCATTTTTCCACGTTCAAAACGTTGAAAATGAATTTTTTTATCTTGGTAAACGGTAACTTCTAACCATTCTGAAAGCGCATTAACAACTGAAGCACCTACACCATGTAATCCTCCTGAAACTTTATAACCACTTCCACCAAATTTACCACCAGCATGAAGTATTGTGAAAACAACAGTAACTGCAGGTAGTCCCTTTTGTTTTTGAATTCCTACCGGAATTCCATATCCGTTATCTAATACAGATATTGAATTATCTTCATGAATAGTTACTTTAATCTTACTACATCGATCTGCCAATGCTTCATCAACTGAGTTATCGACAATCTCGTAGACTAGATGATGTAAGCCCCGTGAAGATGTGCTACCAATATACATTCCCGGCCTTTTACGAACAGCTTCTAAACCTTCTAAAACCTGTATTTGGCTTTCATTGTACTCTAAATTTTTACTCATGTGTACCTCCTAATTGCATGCTTACCATTATAGCATTATAGCTTAGTATACTTTTTTATGCAATTTCTCCTGATTTG
>Ga0334899_1002763_pt1 | contig 13383 bp, 9 predicted proteins | sample GraSluR3_MG_FD_207219 | JGI IMG/M metagenome (GOLD analysis project Ga0334899, IMG submission 207219) | Sludge microbial communities from methane-producing bioreactor in Wageningen University, Netherlands - Granular Sludge_8_08-R3 | ecosystem: Engineered > Bioreactor > Anaerobic > Unclassified ... | reverse complement strand
GACAAACCGACCAGTGGCTTTGCCTTCACCCACGCGGTACTGCAGGAGCTCAAACGCGCCGAGCGTTACAGCACCTTCCTTTCGTGTGGAATCCTCGAGTTGGGGACGATCGCCGAGAATCACAAGATCAACCCCGGGGAGCTCATCGATGCTGTCCGCGAACACGTCCGGCGTAACATCCGAGAAGTCGATTCCGTGACCGCTCTGGACGACCGCCGACTGGCCTTCCTGTTACCAGAGACCTCCCGGCAGGGCGCCGAGGTCGCCATCAACCGCATGACCGAGGTTGTCAGGCGACGCCTCGCCGATATCACCCGGCAGTCCGTCGATGATTTCATCCCCCTGACTATGGCCTCATTCCCTGACAGCTCCGGCACGGGTACCATCAAGGAATTCCTCAAAAAGATCGGAACGCTATCGTCTTAGCATTCCCGTTTTATCTTTACCTCCCATTCTCAAAGAAGGTTGTCTGACCCCTCCGGACGGCCTTCTTCCTTTTTATTGCTCGCCCCCTGCTTCCCATCACCCTGTACTCCTGCCGTGTCCATGCCTGTGCCAGATACCCCACAACTGTGGGTGGTGTTGCCTGCACGCGGTGCCCCATCCCGCCTCAGGCGGGGTGGGTTCCTCCGTGCGCGGCAGGCGTCCCCCCTGCCCCGTCATTGCGAGAACCGCCACACAGAAACTAAGCAACCTCAACGAACACAATATCAAAACCACACTCAACTCGGGCACAAAGAATGGGGTGCCCCGACGCTTGGGGCTTGTTGCGAAACCCTGTTCAGTCAGGTCTTGCGGTCGTCAGAGACGAGCGTGTGACCTGACTGCTTGCACTTAAGTAGTTGCAAGACCGTCGGGTCACAATCCGCCGTTGGCGCATCAAGACCCCACGGAACAGTACGGGTGGCTTTTTCAACAAGCCCTGCGGCAGGGGGCACCCAAGAAGCTGTAAAACGAGAACACGCTGGGACGCACCTGAAAGAGCGCCAGGCCAGCATCATAAACGAAGCAGTCGACTCTGGATGGGCCGTTCAATGGACAACTCTCAGGACAAGCCGGGATGCCAACGTATACCGAAGTTGCTGCATCTCGACAAGGCGTGAATCCAAGATGCTTAGATAGAGAGCGATGTTGGAAATCGGGCGAGAACTCAAAAGATCAGAATGAACTCAGTCCGCACATCAGGGGCAGACTTCACAATCAGTTCAGCGTCGTGCAGCTTCATAATCTGACGAGATATACTCAGCCCAATGCCTGAGCCGTCCTTCTTTGTGCTGTATAGTGGAATGAAGATCTGATCGATTGCTTCGGGTATCATCCCTGGACCGTTGTCGGCGACGGTAAGTCGAACCTGACCCAGCGAATCCTGCGTGGCCGTGAGTTCAATCAGGCCGTCACGTCGCCCCGACAGAGCCTCCATCGAGTTTCTCACCAGGTTAAGCAATACCTGCCCGATCATCCCGGAGTCCACCACAATCACAAGATCCTCTGGTGTCACCGCGCTGCGCAGTTCGATTCCTCTTTCGGCCACTTCAGCCTCGACCAGGCGAAGCGTATCGGCCAGGATATCCACTACCGAGGCTTTCGCACACTTAGGCCTCGGAATCCGCGTCAACCGTCGGTAGGTATCGACAAACCTCAAGAGCCCGTCGCTCCTGCGCCGAATTGTTTCCAACGCGTCCACAATGTCGCATACCTCTGTATCACTACCGCCCTTTTCGCTACTAACGGACTCCAGAATGCTTCCAGAGAGCGAACTTATCGGGGTCAACGAGTTACGAATTTCATGCGTGAGGACTCGAATCAAGCCCTGCCATGCATCGACTTCTCTCGCGCTCAGTTCGGCAGTGATGTTCTGAAAGGAGGCGATGGTAACGACACGATCTCGAATGAACAGTTTCGACGTCACGACCGTGACCTCCTGAGAATTCAACCCATCACCGGTAAAGGTCACCTGCCTCTTGCCAGGTTCTGCGCCGAGCAACATTTCCGATAGGCCGGAACTCACGTCTTCCAGCGCCTGGATATCCTTCAACATAACTGTGCTAAACAATCGTCGGGCAGCACGGTTGACCAACTCGACTTGACCGTCGTCGCGAAACACAATCAGTCCTACTCCGATGTGCTGTACTACCGCCTGCAGATATTGGTGTTGTGCCTCGCTCTCGATACGGAGTTCACCGAACTTCTTCATCACACGGGCGAAGGCCTCATCCAACTTGGCGGACCCCGCCCCAAGACGTTTGGACGCCGGCTCTGCTGGCAGGTTGCCATGACTGATGGACTCAAGGAAGCGAGTGAGATTCCTGTTCTCCCGCTCAACAAAGAGGATCAAGAAGTAGACCTGCAGTATGGCTATTAGCGCGAGAATACTGGTCGTCGCGTACATCGACGTATATGCGAACAGAAGGCTCGCAGCGGAGACAGTCAGGGCAAGCAATGTAACTCGGACTATACAACTTACTCGGAAGCGGCTATAGATCATGCTTCTTCATCCGACGATAAAGGGCTGGTCGAGTCAAGCCCAATGCCCCCGCAGCCTTGGTAATATTGCCTCCGAAGCGAGCAAGCGCCCGTTGAATCGCTTCTTTCTCGATTTCTTCGAGATCATATGTGTCGCGTTCGAACCTTGCCGCTGCGCGGCCGGAAGAGAGCGACTCGAAGTCCTCTGCCTCCAGCACATCATGATCCGATAGGATAACGGCCCGCTCTATCATGTGTTGGAGTTCGCGAACGTTACCGGGCCAGTTGTAGGACATGAGACCTTTGAGAGCATCATCGCCCAGGCTCAGTTTCTGCTTGTAATACTTCCGGCCATATCGCTCCAGAAAATGGTCTGCGAGAAGTGCAACATCCTCCAACCGCTCTCGAAGCGGCGGAATGTGAATGACGACAGTGTTGATTCTGTAGAATAGATCCTCACGAAAGTCACCCGAGTGTACAGATTCCTGCAGCGGGACATTCGACGCACAAATCAACCTGATGTCGACGGATGTCGGATCGTTCGAACCCACTCGCGTGACCTCTCTGTTCTCAATCGCTGTCAGTAGTTTCGGCTGTAAAGGCGACGGGAGACTGGCAATCTCATCCAAGAACAGTGTTCCGCCATTAGCTACTTCAAACCTACCTGGGCGAGCTTCCCGGGCATCCGTGAATGCCCCTTTCACATGGCCAAAGAGCTCGCTCTCAAAAAGCGACTCCGATAGAGCACCTAGGTCAACTCTACAAAAGACGTTGTTGCTCCGCTCGGAAAGCCTATGCACTTCCCTGGCAACGAGTTCCTTGCCGGTTCCATTCTCTCCAAGTACAAGAACATTGGCATCGGTATCGGCCACTTTTCGAATCAGGCCGAATACCTGACGCATACCAGGGCTGTCTCCAATGAAGTCGCTGAAAGGCTTGTCCAAGTCCGCGTTCAGTTGCCTTTCACGAGACTTGAGTGAGCTGATCTGAAAACGCGATCTTCGCAGTTTGATTCCTGCTAGTACCGTGGCCACCAGTTTGTCATTCTCCCAAGGTTTCACTATGAAATCAGTTGCCCCCGCCTTGATCGCCCTGACAGCGATTTCAGTGTCTCCAAATGCCGTAACCAGAATCACAACTGCATCAGGATCGTGCTGCAGTACCCGTTCAAGCCAATCGAATCCCTCGCAGCCGCTCGTTACGTCGCGAGTGAAATTCATATCGAGCAGAATGACATCGGGAGATTGTCTTTCCAGACGTTCGACGATGCCATGAGGGTCGCCGAGAGAGTCTATTCGCTCGACACTTCGCTGCAATGCGAACTTAGCAGCTTGAAGAATGTCAGGATCGTCATCGACGACGAGCACACTACCTTGCAGATTGGTGTTATATCTGTTCACGAGCCCCTCTCATACTTCGTCGGTTGCGCAGCTATTCGCTGTCCGTTTGCGAACACTTCGTGTATCGAAAGCGGACAGGCTCATTTACAATATGAACTCTAAGTCTCAAGGGGGCAAGGGTTTTTTGGTTTGGCATGCGGTTTGATGTGTGTGATATCTATGCAGAATGAGCCACTGACATCAAGTATGGACCGACCCCTCGCCCGCAAGCGGTGGACGAAAGGTCGCATTCTGACCTATCTTGCAGCGTCGGTGGCTTCTGTTGTGCTGTTGTACGGCATTTGGTTCAAGAGCTTCGGCTCGGTCGTCCGAGTTGGCAGGGATTCAATTGTGCTTTCGGCGGTTGTACAGAATGAGTTCCAGGAATACATCCCCATTACCTGTACGGTGAGCCCGCTCAAGACGTTCTACTTGACTACCTCGCAGGGTGGGATGATCTCGGACGTGTATTTGGAAGAAGGTGCGATGGTTTGCTCCGGTGACAGCATACTGCGACTGGACAACACAGATCTACGACTTGATATCATGTATCGGGAAGCTCAGCTATTCGAGCAAATCAACAACCTGCGAAACACCCGTTTGGCAATGGAGCAACGCTCATTGGATCTGCGCGCAGAGTTGCTTGACGTCGAGCTGCAGATATTGGAGTCTCGCCGCAGCTTTGAACAAGCAAAGGAGCTATGGCAGCAACACCTGATATCCCGGATTGAGTTCGAGCGTGCTAAGGAGTTGTTCGACTATTGGTCTGAAAAGCGAGTGCTTACTCTCGAATCACAAGCTCAGGACTCAGTGCTTCGTAGCGCTCAAATCAAACAGCTTGAGGAGTCCGTGGGGCGAATGCAAGATAATCTCGAATTCGTCAAAACAAGACTGGACAACTTGATTCTCAAAGCGCCAATGACCGGCCAGTTGACATCTCTGAACGCCGAGGTTGGCCTTTCGATTGGACAGGGCCAGAGAGTCGGCCAGGTTGATGTCACCGACGGCTTCAGATTGGACGCTTCGCTCGACGAATACTACTTGTCCCGAATTCGGAGGGGGCTGGCGGCCCAGTCGAGTGTGGCCGGGACAATATGCTCGCTCACAGTGTCGAAAGTGTATCCGGAGGTGAGCGAGGGGAAGTTCAGAATCGAGTTGGAGTTTGTGGGGACATCCCCTGTGAACCTACGACGGGGCCAGTCGTTGCAGGCTCGTGTCTTGCTCGGAGACCTGTCACAGGCAGTCTTACTGCCCCGTGGTGGCTTCTACAATTCGACCGGCGGACGTTGGGCCTTCGTCATGCGGCCGGATCACGACGAGGCCATCCGCAGAGACATCACACTCGGTCGGCAGAACGCGCAGGTCTTCGAGGTCCTACAGGGGTTGAGGCCTGGTGATAGTGTGATTACTTCCTCGTACGACATGTTCATGGAATACTCGAAAGTCGTCATTGAATAGAAGGGAAGAAGCCAATGATCCGGACTGTGAACCTTCGCAAGATGTATGCAACTGAAGAAGTCGAAACGACAGCCTTATGCGACGTTAGCTTCGAGGTGAAAGAGGGTGAGTTCGTTGCTATCATGGGACCCTCGGGATGCGGAAAGTCCACGCTACTCAACCTTGTTGGCATGCTCGACAGCCCGACGGCGGGCGAGTACCACTTCATGGATACCGAAGTTGGGGCCATGTCCGAACGCAACCGTGTTCGATTCAGAAAAGGGAACATAGGCTTCGTCTTTCAGAGCTTCAATCTAATCGACGAACTTACGGTATCGGAGAATATCGAGCTTCCACTGCTGTATCTGGGAATGCCTTCGGCCGCACGTCGACTGGCTGTTCACGAGGTAATGGAGCAGATGCAGCTTGTGCCGCGTCGCAACCACTTCCCACAACAACTGTCTGGTGGCCAGCAGCAGCGAGTGGCGGTTGCACGAGCCGTGGTCGCGAAGCCAAAGCTGATCCTCGCTGACGAGCCTACTGGCAATCTGGACTCCCGTAACGCTGACGATGTAATGAACCTGTTTGCCCAGCTCAATGCATCCGGAATCACTATCGTCATGGTCACTCACTCGCCTGGATATGCAGAATGGGCACAGCGCACACTTCATCTGTTCGATGGCAAAGTCGTTTCAACAAGTGTCGCAAAGGCGAATAACGTCTGACGGTCGCCTCTTCATAAGTGAGCGACGTTCTCAGAAATCGGCATAGGAGCACTATATGTGGAAGAACCACTTCAAGGTTGCGCTAAGAAGTACGCTTCGTCATAAAGGCTACGCCGCAATCAACGTTGCCGGTTTGGCCGTCGGAATAGCCTGCTGCACAATGATCCTGTTGTGGGTGATGTTCGAATTCAGCTATGACAACTTCCACAGAAATGGGGATCGCATCTACCGTGTTGCGGAAACCACGCATGAACAGACCGGGTTTCACCGTCGGCGCGTGGCCACGGGCACCCCGCTTGGCCCGATTCTTGCGAGCGAATGTCCGTCGGTTGAAACCACAACCAGAATCTACAAGACCAGTGGCATCATCTCGGCTGCAGGGCACGGCTTCAGCGAAGACGCGTTGCTGTTCGCAGACAGCACGATCTTCAGCATATTCGACTTTGCGTTGGCAGGTGGCGACAAGAACACGGCCCTGGACCGCCCGGGCAATGTGCTAGTCACACCAGAGATCGCGAAGAAGTACTTCGGCGACGTGGACCCGATCGGCAAGACACTACTGTATGATGGCGTAACCAATCTGATGGTAACCGGCGTATTGGCACCAATGCCGAGAAACTCCCACATTCGCGCCGATCTCATAGTGTCAATGTCTACTATCACCGCCAGTAACGAAGGGTTCGCAAGACACTGGGACTCTCCAGTGCTCACCTACGTTCTCTTGCGCCCTGGCACCGCTCCTCAACAGCTGGAGGCGCAGTTCCCCTCCATTATCAGCAAGTACCGGGGATCAGAAAGGACCGAGGAGGTCAGCCTCTCTCTGCAGCCACTATCGACCATACACCTTCAGTCAAACATGGGAGGGGAACTCGAGCAGAAGACCGATGTCGCCAGACTGTATCAATTCGCGGTCCTCGCGCTTTTCATCCTGCTGGTGGCGAGTGTCAACTTCGTCAACCTCTCGACTGCTCAGGCGGTCAGACGAAGTCGTGAAGTGGGGATGAGGAAAGCGCTCGGTGCGGGCCGTTTGGACTTAATCAAGCAGTATTTGTGCGAGTCAATTATGGTTGCAGCCCTGGCCACACTCCTGGCGTTGGCCCTGGTAGAACTGATCGGACCAGCCTTTAGTAGTCTTGTCGGTGCCCCAGTGGACTACTCCGCTGTGCCAACTCTCGCACTGGTGCTGGGCATCGTCGCCGTTCCCGTGATTGTCGGGACTCTCGCCGGATTGTTTCCCGCGTTGTATCTGTCGGCCGCGCAACCGACAGAGGCAATAAAAGGAACTATCGTAAAGGGAAAGGGAAGAACGCTGCTTCGTAAGGCACTCGTGATTGTCCAGTTCGCCATTGCCGCCGTTCTTGTCATCTGCACGCTGGTGGGATTCAGCCAGTTGTCATATCTCATGAACAAGGATCTGGGATTCGTGCACAGGAACCTGCTTGTTGTCTCTCTGAGCAGTCCCGAGGCGAGGAAGAATCGTGAAGTATTGAAAGGAGTTTTTGACCGCAACGAAAATGTTCGGTCCGTCACTGCCGCCTCTAATATTCCGGGAGAGCAGGACTGCCACGGGCTGCTATTCAAGCGGCCAGATGGTTCGGGTTACATAAGTATGCCGGTAGTGTGGACTGATAAGGACTATCCTCAAACACTGTGCTTGCGAATGTCGATAGGAGTTGGTTTTGACTCCTTGAGCACATCCGGTACTGGAGCTGCGCTGATGAACGAATCTGCCGCTCGTACCATGGAAGTAACGGACCCGCTTGGAATGCAGCTCTTTTCGTATGTCGGCGGAGGAAAGAGCTACGAGTTGATGCATCAGAGCCGGGTGGCAGGCGTAGTCAAGGACTTCAACTTCAGAGACCTGAGTTACCGGATGCAACCTCTGATCCTAATAGACGATCCTTCCCGAACACGGCAGTTGCTGGTTCGCGTTCGGGAGGGAACGGCAGTCACGGTTCTGCGTGATCTGGAACGTGAGTGGAAGAGCATACTCCCCGACGTTCCATTTGTCGCGACTCGCCTCGATGACGTTCTAGCGGCCAACTATGGTGACGTGAATCACTTCGCCACTGTACTCACCTATTCGTCCCTGTTGGCCATACTGATTGCCAGTATAGGACTGCTTGGCCTATCCTCGTTTGTGATCGTCCAACGGACCAAGGAACTCGCAATCCGGAGAATACTTGGCGCCTCGACTGCGGCAATTGTCCGCCTACTGACCAGAGAGTTTGTGATTTCGGCAGCACTCGCCAGTGTGGTCGCGTGGCCCATTGCGTATTATCTGCTGAGGTGGTGGCTGAATGGATTCACTCACAGAATCGACCTCGGCATCTCAGTGTTCCTTGTGACCAGCCTTGCCATGACGATGTTGGCCTTCATTACGGTAGGAAGTCAGGCGATTCGCGCGGCTCGCACCAATCCGATCGAGAGCGTCCGGTACGAATGAAGGAGATTAGGCTGGAGCTGGTTGCAGGAATCCCGCGTGGTCACAGCTTGGGATGGTTATCTCGCGGCCGCAGCATCACGTCCACATTCGGTTGCGGACACTATCAGGAATTAGCGCACACGCTGCCGATTTTCTAATTGACAACATCGACTCGGTTTTCGTATGTATATTGGGATCTTGAAAAGAGGGCCTCCAAGAAACATCATCGGTGTAGCAGCGCATGGCCCATTGGGAAGTATTTGCGCACCGGGTCACGCAGTTGAGTTCGTAGTACCCAGAGAGTACCCCCTCAGAAAGTGCTCTCAGCATGATCGACGTGGTGTGCTCTAGCGGTATCCATGCAGAGCTTGTGACCAAAGGTCATCGCTCCGCATCGGGCTAGAACATCCATGTGGGAACGTGGGCAGTTCCCTCGAATCGGCACATCATTGTATTCAGCATCCCGGGGCGGTTCAGGCAGAACATGAAACTAAGACAAGTAAGGGCGGAGCCGTGATCGGCTCGCGTTTTTCGGCATGGGCAGTGGCCCTTGCCTGTATGTCCGTCCGGGCGTCGGGCGCCTTATTCCTCTCATCAGTGGAACTGGTGTTGGAATGAGTCAAACGGCGACTGAACGAAACGACACTACAACTCATGTTCGTCGTCATTCGACGACAATGGAGGTTTGTTCAATGAGCGACTTGAATTCATTGCGTAAGGCAATGCAAGAAAACGGGCTCCTTAGAAGCCCGAACACAGAGGCCGCATCGTCGGACTTGATTCCGTTCTTCGACGATATCTTCGGTGGTGGTGGAGATGAGCCGACGAGCGGCATAGGCTCGCGGGACTGCAACGCCGGGTGTGAGCCTGGCTGTCTGCAATGCAGTTCTGGCTGCTCGACGTGCAAGAACGGCAACTCGAACGCCAGCTAGCGGCTAACTCCGAGCACGGCAAGCACATTACCACGCGCCAAGCCGTACCCAGAGTATAGCCTATGTCAGGCCGACATGGCTCCGCCCAATTGAATCTGAACCAGAAACAGAAAGGACCAAAACCATGAGCGACCTTACTCTACTTAGAAAACTAATGCTTCGCAACGGACTCGTCAATACCAAGTCGGGCCGAGCCGCCTCATCGAGCCCTTCACTTATGCTTGGCGATACCCTGCTGACGGTGAATGATCCGAATTGCGGGGGCGGTTGTATGTCAGGCAGTTGTCTTGCCGGTTGTATGCAAGGGTGCTCGACCTGCAACAATGGGAACTCGACGCCCAGGTAAACACCGGACATTCGCGGAATAAGTCGCCAGCCAGAAGGGCGCTGGACGTTCTGTTAGTTCCTGCAAAAGGATGGCTCAGAAGCAACCGCAAAGCAAGGGCGGAGTGGTGACTCCTTGGTCGCCACTCCCCTAAGACCGTGTGGTTCGGCCTCATCGGATAGATGGGCTGCAGGATCAATGTTGAAGAGACCTACCCATAAGTGGAGCCTGTCCGACAGGCTCGATGTCCGTGGCTCAGCCACTGAAACTGGCTGAGCGGATGCTTGTCATTTAGTACAAAAGGAGTTGAACAAATGGTTAGAATATTCGACCCTCTGATCACCATGAGGAAGGATGGCAATCGAGTTGTCGCCTACCCAAAAGGAGAGGCTGCTTTCAACACAGAGAAGGACTACTCCTTTGGATACAAGATTATCCCTCCAAAGGCCGCTATAGCGTTGGCCCTGTTTGATGGGCAGAGAACGGACGGGATGGTTGCCGAGTCTTGGGCGGAGCTCACCGGCTTCGGCCTGCAAAGTGCCCAAGAAGACATCACTGCAGTACTGAGCGAACTGGGTGACCTACTGACCGAAGTCGAACATGTTCCAATGGAACACGTTCCATATGACCCAATCACTCTGGTCTGCAATGCTCGGGAACTAGAAGGGGCTACCTGGCGTCTTCACACCCCGAATTCGATGCTGTTTCTGCCGACACTTCAATGCGGGTTCCGATGTCTCTACTGCTACGCCGACTACCAACCCAAGCGAGATCCGAATGAGATGTCTCTTGTCGAAATTGAGAGGATTCTCGACGAGTGCCGCGACTTGCAGTTCGCAAGTGTGTCGTTGTCAGGTGGCGACCCGTTTCTTAGAAAGGATATCTTCGAGATTATTGCCATGCTCTACGACAGGGGATATAGAGAGGACATTCCCACCAAGTCGCCTCTCAACGAATCCCAGATCAAACGGCTGAGGGATATCGGGGCCCGAAACATCCAACTCAGCTTAGATTCGCCGCTGGATGCCGGTGTAGTTGAACGGCACGTTGGGAAGAAGGGTTACTTCCCCAAGATCATGCGCACCCTGCACCGTTTTGGCGATGAAGGCTTCAATGTCGGAATCACCTGTGTCCTAACAAAGTTCAATATAGACTCGGTCCCGGAGATCATCGAATACTTCGGCAATCTTGGATTCGTGAATCGCGTAAGTTTCACACTGGCGGCGTCGTCCATCTACCGGGATTTCCATGAGATATTTCCGCACCCCAATGCGATGCAATCTTTTGAGAACAGAGGGCCAGAGTTTCGTGAGCGTTATCCGCACATGTTCATCAAACTCGACTCGGTCCCTGATCCATACTACATGTCCGTAGAAGAACGGCGTGAATGGTACGCGAAGCGCGCGCATTGCTCCGGGGGGCGCTATGCTTTTGTGCTGCTGCCAGACGGACGAGTCACCCTCTGTGAGGAACTGTACTATCACCCAGAGTACATTGTCGGTGATCTCAGGCATCAGTCAATCCCGGAAATGTGGAACTCGCCGGAGATGATGCGTGTCATGGAACCCGTCAGAGACGACTTTGTCGGCAGCCCGTGTTTCGAGTGCGAGGAGTTCGACGAGTGTCATCGAACGCAGGGCCGCTGCTGGAAGCGTGCACTAAAGGCCTATCGGGATCAACCCAATGCCGCACATTGGCCTGATCCCTACTGCCCTTCCGCTCCGCAACTGACGCAACGACTTGGAGAATGAGGATGGGGTTTGGAAGATTCAGCCACATTCAACTGGACGCCATCTCGCTGTCTGTTTTGCAGAAGTGGTGCCAAGCGAACCAGCTATCCATGGCAAGTGCCACCGAAGTAGTTGCAGAGACTAAAGGGTACCGCATCTTCCTCGGACGCCACCGGTCTCGGATGACCTCAAATGACTTCTGTCGAGACTTGTTCTTGCTCGCCAATGGGGAAAGACAGGACCTGAAGTGGTTGCGACGCTGGATGTGGTGGTGTGATCACTTCGACGAGCTATGGGACGTCGTCTCAGCCATTGAGGATTCCTGGCAGTACTGTATCCGAAAGGCACAAGAGCGAGTATTCAACTGGCTACCCATGGAATACTACCCCCGTCTGAACGTCCATCTGATTCTCGACGGGATCAGTTGCGGTTATGGCCGAGGATCAGATTACATCTGCGATCTGGTTCCGTTTGGCGACCAGCCTCGCAGCGCATGGCGAATGGAGCTTGAGCGACAGCTATGCAAGATATTGCATCAACACCAATTGCGCGTGCATTTTGAGTCAACCGCCTACAGTCTCCTCGATCACCTTGCGACGCCATTGGATCAGTACAAGTTCAGGCTACTGTGCAGCATAGTCGAGAATGGCCTACCTGAATTCTTGTACCAGGACTCGGCGAGAACTGCGTGGTGCTCGAAAGGCGATATCGACTCAAACATCCGCGACCCGATTGATATCCACAATCAACTGGTCGCACGAGTTAGATCAGTGGCACGACAAAGGAATGAAGTCGAATCAGTGATGATCGATCTTGAGTGCTTGGCTGCCGAAGGGTATCAGGATTGCGAAGATCTTGGAACCCACATGTGTATTTGCATTGCATCTACTGGTGGCGGGGATCAACTACGGCAGCTCTCTCGTAGCCCTGTCGAATTCTATCGCTTTTTCATCGACGAGGCCGTCTCGCGAGACAGGCGGCTCCGACTGACAACTCGTTTGAATGAGATTGAACCACCAGACGTAACACCTCAATCGATCCACATCTGCTCTGCCAGACGTGAAGTCGGCGCAAAGGCTCTGGGCGAGCGGATAATTGGGCTGCAGACAGATGGCGGGCGGAGCTTCTGCGTCGCTGTTGTAAATGCAGGAGCATTTGGCGAGGTTAGCTCTCGTTACCCATCAGGGACCGCACATGCCTGCGAGCATTTTGTCGCTCGCAAGATCCGGGAACAGATTCCAGGATTGCTGAGATTTGGGGCTCTTACCACGCCAACCGACATCTTGTACTTCGGATCCTTGTCGGATGCCACAGAGGTCGGGTTCTCGGACGTAGTGCAATTGCTGTGTTCGCCAGCACATGTAGGTGCCGGGGATCTTGCAGGCGTCATCGATGAGATACGTAGAGAACTGCGCATAGTAGGAGCGAATCCCTTCTATCAATTGGAGGAGCGGCTTCATCGATTAGCATTCGACACCGGCTTCTCAATCCGAGGCACGGAGAGGAGCGTTCGGCAGTTGACCACTGAGAGCATCCAACGAGTACTATCTCAAACGCATACGAGGTCGAACCTGATTATCTCCATTGCAACTCCAAGCGTGGATCAGGACATTGATGAAGTGGCGTCGGCGATGCAGGTAGCTCCTGATGGCGTTCCCCTCTTCTGTGCACCTCTGCCATTCGGCCGCACAGAAGAGAGGATTGACTGGAGGCACCTGGATCATCCGGTTTCAAGTATGTCCCTTGGAATCCTGATTCCCAAACCAGAGAGTAATTCTGGCTGGGCGAACGACCTTGAACTTCTACGGATCAGAAGTCTCGGCATCGAACTTGTGAAGAGTCTCGGTGCGGGAATAAACACATCCACTTCGCTACTGGAAACAGCTACAGCCGTGCTGGTGAAGGTGAATTGTCAAAGTGCCCTCAGTCATATAGGCAAAGTGCACAAGTCGCTCAATAGGAAGTTG
>Ga0334899_1002761_pt1 | contig 13389 bp, 8 predicted proteins | sample GraSluR3_MG_FD_207219 | JGI IMG/M metagenome (GOLD analysis project Ga0334899, IMG submission 207219) | Sludge microbial communities from methane-producing bioreactor in Wageningen University, Netherlands - Granular Sludge_8_08-R3 | ecosystem: Engineered > Bioreactor > Anaerobic > Unclassified ... | reverse complement strand
GCAAGTTGTACATGCAATGTAATGGCACCATTTGTAAAGAAACTGTAACATTATGGACGGTTTTTAGTAATATAGTATAGAAAAAACCCCTCCGGGGTCCGGGACAGGTCCCGCAGCCGGAGGGGGATTTCAAATGCTGGTTCTGTTACAGTATCACTTGCCTATAATACATCTCCATATACTACTATTATCTTGGCATAGTTTGTGCCGGCAGCATCCAGTACTACAGTGACGTTGTTAAGATCTACTTCTTCGTCTGCTGCAAGGTCTCTTAACTCCCTGATGCTTATTACTTCAATGTCGCCTGTAGCCCTTGCGTCAACGATGAAGCCGTCGCTTACCAGCTCAACAACGTAGTCCGGATCTTCACCCATATCAAATGTTACTTCCCTGTCACCGACATTTACGCTGCTTATTTCCAGACCTTCTACCATCAAAGTATCTTCTTCTTCTACTTCTACAAGTACCATTCCGGTAACTCGGCCTGTTCCGTCGTCTACTGTTATTGTGTATACGTCGCCATAATCACCGGCGCCAAGCTCCTTCTCCACCTTGTCGGTATTCACGTAGAATGTCTCTTCCGCACCGTCAACCAGGAGTTTTATTCTTTCAGCTACTCCATCTTTGTCGGTTCTTACCTGTGTGAGTACTCCGGTGTAATCGGTGGTATCTTCGGCGTCTGTTACTAAGATTATTACGTATTCTGCGTCGCTGCCGTCAAAGTAAACTGTTGCATCCTTAATTGTGAAGCCGGAAAGGTCTCCCCATGTGGTTGCCACTACATCGTCTGCATCAGTTGCATCAAATACTACCACGCCGGCGGAAAGTCTCTTGTTGCCCTCGCCATCTGTCTCAAAATACTTGTCGTCCAGCTCCAGCTCGTCGTTTATATCGGCAATACTGTTGAAGATGTTGAGTTCTATGATTCTGCCGTTTCCGTCAACTGTTACTTCTATGATGTCGCCTTCCTTAACGTTGTCAGCGTCGAGGTCGATTACATCGTTTCCATCTTCTTGGATTACTGCAGTATCACCGGAACCGCTGACTTCAAGTGCTTTGTAATCATCGCTGTCATCCCATACCACGGTACCGTCAAAGCTTATTTCTTCCAGCTGGCTAAGCCTGAAATCGTAGAATACTTCTTCGTCCATCTCGCTTACGCCTTCGATTTCCATGTAGCCCCTGCTGCCTATTGCATATGCATACAGGTCTTCTGTCAGGTAGACTGCGAAGGTATCGGATTCTGTTTCGGCCATTTCGCCTACTACCAGAACAGCGTCGCCTCTCCTGTCTACAAATACCGTTACGTCTTCGCCTTCGGCTTCCATGTCTTTGGCTTCGTCGTAACCGAAGTCTTTAACCTTGCCGTCTTCGTCAAAGTACCTTGTGCTTATCTCGTCCAAACCGTAGCTGTATCCGAAGGATTCTCCGTCCACTTCAAAGCCCTGCCTGTAGTATTCATCAATAGGACCTACCACGGTTTTGTTGAATACTTCGCCGAATTCATTCTTGGTGTTCATGAATAGGATATCGTCAGCTTCGATATCGTCTGCAGCCATCAGTTTTCCGTCTTTAAGGAGAACGTAGTCTTCAATATCCTCTTCGTCACCGCTGTAGTCTGTTACCAGGTAGTCGTCGTTTTCTTCAACCACGAATACCGTATCCCATTCGTAAGCATCGATGTATACAACGTCTCCATCGGCATTGACTACTACTTTTGCAAGGTCATATTCAGCATCTTCTATTTCGTCTGCGCTTTTGCCATTTACCAGTATTTCTGCGTCGTCGTCAATATCCAGGTCTTTGTCGGCTTCTGCAAGTGTAAGCTCGTCGTCGTCTATTTCTATTGCATCAATGTAGAAGTCGCTGTCTATTCCCATGTAGATAACTTCATCATCATCGTTTACCCATACGGTTACTTCGTTCAGGAATGCTTCGTATACGTCTGCATCTGCTACTACTTCAAAGGTGCCCAGGTTTTTAAGCCCGTCACCAGAGTCTACTGCAACCCTGATTTCATTGTCATCTGCGTCGTATGCTGTTACCCTGACTTCGTTAATACCCTTCATGCTCTTGCTGTACGCTTCTACTTCCAGCTTGTCTTCCAGCAAAGTCGTACCCAGTCTGCCATAGCTTACGCTGCCGTCATCACCGTACTCGCCGGCTCCCCAAAGTTCCACTTCGAGGGTGTTGACCAGCATTTTTGCTACCGTACCGCGAACTGCGTTTTCACTGCCGGATACCGTAACACCCTTAAGGATGCCTTCATTGGCAGCCCTTCCGATGTAGTTTGCCGGCCATGTGCCTTCCTTCTCAACTACCGGGCCAAGGCCCACCAGCCTTACAAGGATGGTTACCGCCTGTGCGTAGGTCAGCTGGTCTTCGGGACCGTAGTTCCCGTCACCGTAACCAAGGATAAGCCCTCTCTGGGTGGCTACGTTTATATAGCCAGATGCCCAGTGGTCTGCGGGAACGTCGTTAAAGCTGGTTGCTCCCATCGACAGCTCTGCTGCCGTGTCAAGGGCAAGAGCGCTCACGGCTATCCTTGCAAACTGCGCCCTCGTCATGTTTTCTTCAGGCTTGAATTCGCCGTCCGGGAAACCTGCCATAACGCCCAGCGCTGTCAGTTTGCCCGCTGCATCTTCATACTCAGTGCCCACTACATCGGGCTGTGCAGCAAGCCCCGGCGCTACCGTACCGAAAACAAAAAGTACTGCTACTGTTAAAGCGATTAGTTTTCTTCTCATACTGTTAATCCCCCTTTGGATTTTTTAAATGTGTTGCAAACATTAGAAAGCTTTTACTTAAGGACCTTTTCAACAAAAACTGCTGCTGATACGGTATTGTTTCCCCCCTTCATGCTGAGGTATATGCCGCCGTCCTGACTATGCTCAGTAATATAAGTAGAACGGGAGCAAACTTTGTAAAATTATGTTCAGGTAACGGGTAAATTGTCAAGGTGCACAGCATACTGCAATTATAGCACCCGGAAAATATGTTCGCAATAGAACGGCAGCCTTTGTAAAGCAAATGTAATCATGTTACATGCATGTTACAATTGCTGCCTTACACTGGATTTTTTGCATAAAAATGCTGAAGCGGAGGTCTTCCTTTTTAGTGGTTGTAACCTAATCTGTTATAGGTTATAATAACTGTTGGCAGTTTTTTATCGGTAGGGGGAATTAATATGGATAGAAAACCTTTAATAATAGCAGTGGCCCTATTATTCGTGGTATTTTTCGGCGTCTGGGCCGGCAAGATATATTTAGAGAACAAACCCGACGTATCCCGCGAAGAAAGCGAAATCCTGCTTGACGAGTACAAGGAGAACATATCGGAATCATACCGGGAACTCAACACCAATTACGAGGGCTTGGACAAAGAAACCCAGGCAACGGAATGGGAGGGCTTCTCCAGGGATTGGATGCAGAACCAGACAGACGTCAGGCCGCCGCTGCTTGACAAAAAGCTGCCCAAATCCAGCATAGACAGGAGAAATCTGCTTATGGCCGCGCAGAACGAACTGCTCCCGCTGTGGACCGAATACAATAAAGCATTTACCGGAAAAAGCGTGAATGAAGAAAAAATATCGCGGCTGAAACAAAGGGTTGAAGATATACTTAAAAACACTTAAAATACGGTTAAAAAAATCCGGGGAGCAAAACCCCGGAATTTTTTTTATTTTTTGCCGTTTAGTGCAGCCCTTACCAGGCCTTCAAACAGCGGGTGCGGACGGTTTGGCCTTGACTTGAACTCGGGGTGGAACTGGCAGCCGATAAACCACGGGTGGTCTTTCAGCTCTATCATCTCCACCAGATAGCCGTCGGGCGAAATCCCGCTTATGACAAGCCCCTTCTCGGACAGCACGTCCCGGTATTCGTTGTTGTATTCGTACCGGTGCCTGTGCCGCTCGTTTATCATGTCCTCACCGTAGGCCCCGTACGCCTTTGTGCCTTTGTTAAGCCTGCACGGGTAAAGCCCCAGCCGCATGGTGCCGCCCAGGTCCTCTATGTCCTTTTGCTCCGGCATCAGGTCAATAACCGGGTGGGCTGTGCCGGGGTCAAACTCGGCACTGTGGGCGTCTTTGTATCCCATTACGTTCCGGGCGAACTCAACCACCGCAAGCTGCATGCCGAGGCATATTCCAAGCAGCGGTTTTTTGTTATCCCTTGCATATTTAATCGCATGGATTTTACCTTCTATACCGCGGTCCCCGAACCCGCCGGGCACAAGTATGCCGTCGGCATTCTCGAGGTAGTCCTTCACATTGCCGGCCGTTATATTGGCGGACTGGATCCATTTTATGTCAAGCCTTGTATCGTTGGCTATGGCACCGTGGCACAGGGCTTCCGCCACCGAAAGGTATGCATCATGCAGCTCTACGTATTTGCCCACCAGCGCTATTTTCACGTTATGTTTAGGGTTCTTTATTCTGTCCACAAGCCTTTCCCATTCCGACATGTCCAGTGACTCGCACTCAAGGCCGGTCATATCCACCACCAAATCGTCAAGGCCTTCCTTTTCCAAAAGAAGCGGTACGTCGTATATGGTGGGCACGTCTGTGTTCTGTACCACCGCCTCCGGCTCAACGCTGCAAAAAAGGGCTATCTTTTCCTTTATATCCGAAGTGAGCGGCTTTTCCGAGCGGCATACTATTATGTCGGGCTGTATGCCTATGCTGCGCAGCTCCTTGACGCTGTGCTGGGTGGGTTTTGTCTTAAGCTCGCCCGCCCTGCTCAGGTAGGGCACCAGCGTAACGTGTATGTACAGCACGTTCCCGCGGCCCAAATCATGCCGCAGCTGCCTTATGGCCTCGATAAAGGGCAGGCTTTCTATGTCGCCTACGGTGCCGCCTATCTCGGTTATCACCACGTCAAAGCTGTCGTCCTTAGATACCTTCCGTATCCTTTCCTTTATCTCGTTGGTTATATGGGGTATTACCTGCACGGTACCGCCGAGGTAGTCCCCTCTTCTTTCCTTGTTCAGTACCGACCAGTATATCTTACCGGCGGTTATGCTGCTGTCCTTGGTAAGGTTTATGTCGATAAACCTCTCGTAGTGTCCCAGGTCCAGGTCGGTCTCGGCCCCGTCTTCTGTGACGAACACTTCGCCGTGCTGGTACGGGCTCATGGTGCCGGGGTCGACGTTTATGTAAGGGTCCAGCTTCTGCATGCTGACCTTAAGGCCGCGGTTTTTTAAAAGGCGGCCGAGGGATGCTGCGGTGATACCCTTGCCTAGCGACGATACTACTCCTCCGGTGATAAAGATATATTTAGTAGCCACAGTAATACCTCCATGTTTTTAGTATTAAGGAAAGGGGACACACCGCTTTTTGCGGGTATTCCTTGTTGCGGAATGTCCCCGATTGATAAGCTTTTGGGTCAGGGACACACCTTCATATTTGGTATCCCTTTACAGCCAAGGAATGTCCCCATTAGAATTCCTTGCTGCGGAATGTCCCCGGCAGGTACTTCTTATATATCAACTATATAATTATATCGACATAATCAAAGCATAGTCAAGGCAGAATTAGTGAAGGGTATCCCCCTCTCCCGGGATACCCCTTTTATGTTCGGCTATTGGTCTTAAAGAGTTCTATGGCTTTTTGAAGCCGTGCGTCCGGCGTGTTTTCCTGATTGGCGTGATGTTTTGCTTTTATTGTTTTCATCGGTTAGTCCTCCTTGGTTCTGCTCACCGGCTGCGGCACAACGGCTACGGCTCACCGGCTGCGGATCACAACTGTTCCGGCGGAATATCATCCGTTGGAATATCATCCGTTTAAATCTATACTATATAGTATTCAACAAAAATATCCATATACCTTCAAAAAACCAACAGGGAAATATAATATTAACGGTCAGACAGTTTGTTTAATTTTTCCCTGAATAGTGGTACAATATATAAAAATAGTTGGCAGGAGCTGTAATGGTTATGATTGGTGAAAAAGAGACTGGTATTATCATAAAAACACTTACCGACAGGCTGAATGCCCGCCTTATTTACGTTTTCGGCTCTGCCGCCAGGGGCGAAATGACTGAAGAAAGTGATATGGATATAGCATTTCTATCCGATGGTTCCCCGGACCAATATGAAGTGTTCGTTGTAGCTCAGGAAATGGCCGGTATGCTGAACAGGGAAGTAGACCTTGTAAATCTTGACAGGGCTTCAACGGTACTGCAGGCCCAGGTGGTCAGTACCGGAAAGGTCATATACTGTAAGCGCAGGGAAAAAAGGCTTATCTTTGAAATGAATGTACTGAAAGAGTACGCCAGGCTCAATGAAGCGCGCAGGCCTGTTATAGAAAAAGTTATGGAAAGAGGCTCTGTCTATGGAAAATGATATTGTGCTAAATAAATCTAATATCATTGAACGTTGTATCAGAAGAATCAACGAAGTGTATGAAGACGATCCTGAAAATCTAAAAGACTTCACAAAACAGGATTCAATAATACTCAATATACAAAGGGCATGTGAAGCATGTATTGATTTGGCTATGCACATCATCTCGGATAAGAAGCTGGGACTTCCGCAAAGTACCAGGGACGCCTTTGATTTGCTGGAGCAGGAAAGAATTATTGATAGTAATATGGCAAAACGGCTTAAAATGATGGTAGGGTTTCGTAATATTGCGGTACATGAATATCAGAAGCTTAACCTTGTAATTGTACAAAAAATTCTAGAAAACCATCTCAAGGACCTTTCGGATTTTTCGCAGCTTATATTGAAACGATAACAAAAAACCACTCAATCAAAGAGTGGCGTTGAAATAAAAATATCATCCCAGCTTGCGTTTGAGGGTTCTTATCTCCGCTTCGTGTTCGCCAAGGATTTCAAAGATTGATTTTTTGTCTTCTATCAATAGGTTCAGTTTTGATTCCATCTGCAGATGCCTGGCAGCGTTCCTGGCTTCCAGGTCGTTCAGCTTGTCTTCCAGCCTTGCCTGGCCCTCCTTAAGCGATGCTACGTCGCCTTCCAGCCTCGACTGGCCCTCCTTAAGCGATGCTACGTCGCCTTCCAGCCTCGACTGGCCCTCCTTCAAGTCCCTGAGCCCTTCCAGCACTGTCTTCTGAAAGTTTTCACCGGTCATAAAGCATGCCCTCCTTCCACTAATAATATACCACAAATATACATGCTGTATGATTAAGTTTAATAAAGAATCCGGTCGCGGTAATCCCGCCTTATGTCGCTCTGTAAGTACCTAATGAACCGGTACAGAATGGCCGCCGCCTCCGCCCTGGTCAGCACCTCGTTGGGGTTTAGGTTGCCGTAGCTGTCGCCGGTGACAAGGCCTATTTCCCCGGCGGCGTATACCGAATCCATCGCCCAGCCGGGTATTTCATGGTCGTCGGCAAAGCCGGTCCTGAAGCCCGGGCTGGGTGCCATGTTCTCAAACCCCAGGGCACGTATCATAATGGTTATCGCCTGGGCACGGGTCAGCACACCGTCCGGCTCAAACCGGCCCTGGCTCATGCCCTGTATTATACCCCGTTTTTCCACTTCCATTATATAATCGTAATAGGGATGGTTAGTGCCAACATCCGAAAACGTCTCATTTCCGGTGTCGGCCTGCCGCCCGGGCAGCCCGCCCTGCTGCGGCTGCTGGAACTGCGGCTGACGGCCCTGCTGCGGCTGCTGCGGCGAAATTCCCGCCGCTTCTATTACAGCCCTTGCAAAATCCGAGCGAAGCATGGGCAGAGAGGGCCCGAAATAGGCCGAAGTATGCTCAAACACTCCCAGGCTGTACAGCGCCTCAATCTCGCGCTGGGCCCAGTGCCCGCCTATGTCCTTCAGCTCGGGAATAAGGAGCCTCTGGTATTTCGGCACCGTTTTGAGCACAAAGCTGTCACCGCCCCTTTCGCGGTTTCTCCCGTGCGGGATACCGTCGCTGGCAAACTCGGGCAGGTCGCAGCGGTATTCTATGAGGTTTTCCTGCTCCTCGGTCAGCATGTACCCGCCGTGGAAGCTTATCTGGGTAGGCTGGTTTCTTATGTAGGTCATGTACTTGTTTGTTACCGACGATACGGTGTAGGAAAAGTCCCCGTCCCAGCCGGCGCTTACGGTATCGCCTTCATCGTCGGTTATGTCCAACCTGCAGTCGACAAACCCTTCCACCCGGCTGGTGGTAACGCTGCCCCAGTGGTGGTGGTAGCCTATGTCCTGCCCTACTGTATCTATCGTGACCCGCCCGTTTCCGTTGTCTATCGAGTATATCTTTTTCCCCTGCCAGTTGCCGGAGAAAAAGTCGGCTATCGGCTTGTTGTGCGTGATACGGGAGCCGTTCAGTATGTATTCCTCCAGCTTGTACCTGGCGTCGGGGGTTGTTACCGTCTCGCTGAACCTGTCCAGGGAAACAGAGCCCACCGTCTGGTTTATATCCTCCCGCACATCCAGTTCGGTCCTTATGCTTATGGTACGCTTGAGCTTAATTCCAAGGGCTGCGTTTTCCAGGTTGTACGTGCTGCTGGTAGTGGTGTAGCCCCTGCCTTCCCGCTCGGTTACCTTTACCGTACCGGTTACTTCCACCGGCTCACCGGTTATAAACAGTACTTCCCTGTACTGGTATTCGTCCATTACGCCGGGAAAGTCGGCGGATGATGCATATCCCACCGCCTGGGTTAACAGTAACATGATTATTGTAAATACTAATGTTTTCTTCACTGACCACAGCCCCCCTATATAACCAGAATAATGATTCCCCTGTTATCGTCCCTTACAACGTATACATTCTCGCCGTTTTTCAGATCCCTTGCACTTATTGGCCTTCCGTTCCTGAATATCAGCGCATTGGCGCAGTTTACGTAAGTATCGGCATCCGCCGGTATCCACTCTTCGTAAAAGCTGCTCCAGTTGCCGGACTTGCTCAGCGTGATTATATTATGAAGGTTATCTATGTCCCTTATTTCGCCGGTGGTAATCCTCAGCTCCTCCAGGTCGTCGTTTTCCATGCCCGAGCCGCCGTGGGTTATGCCGCCTTCGGTTATCCGTATCGCCCTTGCCCTGTCCCCGTCGGCTATCACGTATGCATAGTAATCGCTGCTCGATTGCCTGGTATCGTCGTCGGCGTAATCGCCCTGGAAGAAGTCCTCGGCGTCTATTACAGCCGCTCTGCTGCCGGATGCGTCTATTATGTAGGTATCACGGTCGTATTCAAAGGTCAGGTTCCTGGTCCTTCTGCTTATCCTGTCCCATTCGTTGTCCTCAAGGCAGGTGTAGTAGTTTATGTCAAACTGCCGGGTGCGTATCTCGTTAAGCCGGCCCGCATAAATCTTATCACCGGTGGTTACCGCGTCCTCCAGCATCACCAGCACCGCGTTGTTCCGGCCACCGTACCGGTCCGCCACAACGGTAATGGTATGGTCCTCATCCAGCACCGCCATGTCCACCAACCGGCCCTTGGACAGCACTATCGAGGAATCGCCTATACTTATGTTGTTTTTGTCCTTAAGCTCCAGCTCGCCGGTACCCCAGCTTATATCAATTATCCTGCCGCCGTAGCGCTGTTCGGTGCCCCTCTTCAGCACCACCTTCACCGCCCTGGGGTTTTTAAAATTGCTGCTTACCGCAACATAGCCCTCCAAATCAAGGAAGCTGCTTTGTATCTCTTCCGGCGTTACCCGCCGGCCGCCGTAATAAATCCCGGTTTCCGGGCCCAGTTCGAAGGTTATCAGCCTTTCGCGCTCTTCCCAGCCGCCGTTTACAAAGGCGGATGCACCTTTTAGCACCAGGGTTCCGCCGGACGGGCGCACCGATTCCACCGTTCCCCTGTACACGTCACTAACCAGCTGCTGCATGCCTTCTATATTTATACGGGAAGCGGTGAACGAGTTCACCGTGTCCATGTACACCTGTACCCTGTCGCCGGTCCTTATGCTTGATGTATACACGTTTGAGCCTTCCTTTGTTACTATGGTATCCGGGGAAAGGGCAATCTCCTGCCGCCCGCCGCTGTCCAGCTCAAGCATTATGCCTTCGCCGTCCGCGTATATTACCCTTCCATATCTCACCCTGCCGGCGGAGGGTATGTACCCCGGCTGTTCGATGTAGCTGACGCTTGACACCGCGGTAACCAGGCCGCCGGTTAAGGCAAGCTCGACTTCCTGGCCGAACTTTAAATCGTGCAGCGCTGCCGGGCGCTGGTTTATGGTTACACTGGTGCCGGACGAATACCGGTATGTGTGTACGTTTCCGTCGTAATCGGTTATGGACAGCGTGCCGTCATCAAGGCTTACGCTTCTGATATACCCCCTTGCAGCGGTGGGGCCTGCCTGCACGGTACCGCCGCCCTGCACCGCCGCATACAGTATGCCTTCATCGTCACATATATAATCCACCCTGTCTCCCACCTGCAGGCTTTGGCCGGGGCCCAGCACGCCGTTTCTTGATACCGGGAAGTCACTGCCCTCTGCCAGCGTCACGGCACTTAAAGAACCGTCGTCGTTCTGAATGGCAAAGGCGGGTACACCGTCCGAGGTGCCCTTCGCCATCACCATGCCGCTGTAGGATATAAGGCCGCGCCTGTCATAGAACCTGTCCGCCGCCCTGTCCAGCATAACCGCCATCTCGGACCTTCTTATGCCGGATGCTGGCCTGAAGTATCCCCGGTCGTCACCGCGCATGATATCTTCGTTAAGCACCGCTTCTATATACGGCAGGTTGGCTGGGTTTATACCCTGCCAGTCGTGCAGGTTGTATATGTACTGCTGGTCGGCGCCGTATACCGGGTCAAGCCTTAAGGCCCTGGCAAACCATACCGCCACTTCCTGCCGCGTTGCGTTTGCCGACCAGTCGCCGCCTTCGCCGATACCTACCATGCCCAGCTCTTCGGCCATCGCTATGTATTCCCTGGCCCAAAGGTCGAATATGCCGCTTCCGGCGGGCATGGTGCCGCCCGCGTCCGCCCTTCTCTGCACCTGGTCCTCCCTGCCCATTATGCGAACCAGCAGTGCGATGGCTTCCTGGCGCGACAAATAGCCTTCCGGCGCAAACCGGCTGGAGCCGTAACCGCGTACAACCGACTGGGCCGCCATGTTCAGGATATATGGCCGTGCCCAGTGGTTCCTTATATCGGTGAAGTCCATGTTGTCCCTGAGCTGGGTGCCGGTCCTTTTTCCGGTAAAGCTGTAATCGGCATTATCCAGCATCCGTCCCAAATCCGGCTCGGCTGCCGGCAGCCCGCCGGGTCCGTAATCGGGTATAAAGGGGTTGTACCCCAGGACGGTGGTGCCGCCGGATACCGTCAGAACAATTGAAATTATTAAAACTGTCGTTATTTTTCCTATTCTGCCCAAACCGTCGCATCCCCCTTTACAAAGGTCAGTTTCCGCCAAGTACCGCGTATATTCCGGGCCCTGAAACCCGCCCGTAGGCAATGTCCAGGTTTGTATTAACTCCCGCCGCATTCGCCGGTTCCCATTTAAGGCTTTCCGGGTTAAACCGGTGCAGTAAAAGGGCGGATTCTCTCATGCCGTTAAGCCTGTCGGCACGGTATTTTATCTGCAAATCCACCGGGCCGCCAAACCCGTTGTACGGGGCTATATTTTTGCCGTCCACCACCGACAGTTGGGCCCGGTATATGTCGGACACTATCCGGTACCCCGCCGGCAGGTATTTTGTCGCCCTGTCCCCTTCGCTTTTTGCAGGGCCTATGGTAAGCCTGGTAAAGGCCGTGTCCTGGTCGGCCCTCGATATGCTCCACGCCGGTGCCACGTACAGGGCGGATGCCGGAATCTGCATCATCACATTCCCGGTGTTTAACATAAAGGTACCGTATGTGCCCCTTACAGCCCCAAGGGGTATGTTTATTATACTCCGACCGGTCCGCGCATAGGCGGAACCGGTAAGGTCGATGCTGTAATAGCTTGTGCCGTCAAGGGCGTCCCTTGCTATGTTAACGGTTACGGTATCGCCGTCAACCGATATGCTTTCGGTCTCGTTCAGTGCGCCGTCGATGTCTTCTTCCCTTGTGTCGTCGGTACGTATCGACCGGCGGCTGGTGAACTCGGAGGAGCCGTACCTGTTAACCGCCTTTACCCTGAAATAGTACCTGGTGTCCGAATCAAGGTCGATTACATAGTACACGGTACGGGTGGTGGAGGCTATGAACCTAAACTCGCCGCGGGTACCTTCCCTTGCATATATCTCATAGTACAGCGCATCTTCCACCGCCGGCCATTCCAGCCGCACGTACCTGTCATACACCAGTGACACGTCCAGGTCGTCGGGGGTCCCGGGTATCGGCAGCGTAAGGCTGATGTCAAACTGGTCGGATACGCCGCTGTCCGAGTTTATCACGGTTATTGTGCTCTCGCCTTCCATGCCCTCGGGGGTGACAAGCCGTATGGTGCCTTCGTCCACCACTTCCACTTCGGCTGCTTCACTGCCGCCTGTAACCGAAATGATTTCGTCCCCGGAAGTGTGCCCCTGTATGCCGCCGTCCGCCTGGGAGCGGGGCACTACCTCGCCGCCGAAAATAACCCTTGCTCCCGGCATGAACCCGCTGCCTTTGAGGTAAATTATGTCACCGCCCAGGAAGGATATCGAGCCTATGGTACCGCCGTCCAGGTTGGTGATATAGTCAACCCTGGGCCAGCTTATTATTGTTACCGCGTTTTTAAGCGTTGCGGTACCGTAGTCCGGGTTTATCACCTGCAAATCGTAAACGCCGGGTGCCAGACCGCCGGGCGATTCTACGAATATCTGCCTGTAGGTCCAGCTATCAGTCTTTATGTTCTGACACGGGATTCCGCCTATTACCACCGTGGCCTCCGGCCGGAAGTCGTAGCCCTCTATTACCAGCTCGTTGCCGCCGGCTGCCGAAGTCCTGTCGGGATAAACAAAGTCTATCACCGGTTCGCTGCCCGGCCTTTTGTACGAAAACCAACGCGGTATCGGCAAACTCTTAGAATCGGCGGTACCGCCGTCGCGGTTTACCACCAATATATTCAAAAGCCGGTCCAGGTAACTGCTGTCCGCCGGCGGTACCCGTACCACAAGCTGGTCGTCGTCGTTTGACCTGCTTACCACCTCGGCTTCGATATCGCCTATGAAAACCCTGACACCGGTCCTGAAATCTGCACCGTCTATGGTCACATAGGTTTCGGCATCAATGCTGCCTTCGGTGACATAACCGCCTAAGCTTCCTTCGGGGTCGTACATTTCCTTTTTGGGCCTTATATCGAATATGAGCGGGTTGCTGTCCGGGTTTGTATATTCAAAGGTCCCGGCGGCGGTGCCGCCGTCTTTGTTTATCGCGTACAGGTTCCGCTCGCCGGTAAACTGTGCCGGCGGCGTGGATACTATTACGGTACCCTGGTCAATATGCCTGGCATAGGGCGCTATCCTGCGGGTTACCGTCAGCCTGCCGCCCGTCACTTCCACCATTATGCCCTC
>Ga0334899_1002753_pt1 | contig 13412 bp, 11 predicted proteins | sample GraSluR3_MG_FD_207219 | JGI IMG/M metagenome (GOLD analysis project Ga0334899, IMG submission 207219) | Sludge microbial communities from methane-producing bioreactor in Wageningen University, Netherlands - Granular Sludge_8_08-R3 | ecosystem: Engineered > Bioreactor > Anaerobic > Unclassified ... | reverse complement strand
TCACCCGTTTGGGCCTTTTCGGCCAATTCCTTCACATCCCTGGTTCCAAGGTAGGCGAATAGCCCTCCATTGCCTGTGATCAGCTTGCGCAGCTGCGGGTAGGTATAGGTTCCCGAACGGACCAGTTTCACCAGGTCCCCGACGGGGAGTCCTCCCGACCTTTCGGGGGTGAATGGTCCCTCACCATCAAGTGCATTGTTCACATCGACCACTCTTCCCTCGAAATGGGCACCTACCGATATTCCTCCGCCAAGATGGGCAACGATGAGGCGAACATCCTCGTAACGCCGTCCCAATTGGGCGGCCGCCTTCCGTGCGACATACTTGTGGTTCAATGCATGGAAAATACTTTTTCTTTCGATATCGGGAAGTCCCGAAATCCTGGCTTCGGGGATCATCTCGTCGACCACCACAGGATCGGCGATCATCGCTTCACACCCGAACCGTTTTGCGATGGCATCGGCCAATGGCGCACCAAGATTGCTGGCATGTTCGCCGTAGACACATGATTGCAGATCCCTGAGCATGGCATGTCCCACCCTATAGACTCCACTGGGCAGGGGATGCAACAGCCCTCCCCGTCCCATGGCCATGGCCAGATCGCCAGGTTGTATCTTGTGTTCCGCAAGGAAGGAGATGATCAAATTGCGACGGAAGGTGAATTGCTCGAATACCGTCCGAAACTTGGTCAATTGTTCGGCATCATGGTCATGACACACTTGGGCGGTTTCCGTCATATCGGAGAACAATGCGAGTTTCGTCGTGGTGGAGCCGGGGTTTATCGCCAGTACCAATTTCGATGTGGTTCGCATGACTCTCCCTCCACCATCTCAGGTGTGTTGCCGCAGAAATGCTTTCGTTCGCTCCATTATCTCGAGATTTTTACCGAGAAATTCCTTTTTCCGCAATACCAAAGGGATACATTTTTCGAGCGTGGAAAGCGGCATCACACCACTTTCGAGCAGATATGCGGTGACCATGACCACATTCGCGGCCGACTGCAACCCCGCTTCCCGTGCGATCTCGGTTGCCGGGATATAGAGGGCCTTCACATCCGACCTCTCCACTTTCCGCTCCACGATAGAGGAGTTCACCAATATCAGTGATCCGGGAACCACATGGGGTTCGAACATGTCGAGTGATGGTCCGTTCATCGCCACAAGCACGTTCGGATGGTCGATCAATGGCGAACCGACCTCCTCTTTCGAGAGTGTCACGCTGATGTTCGCACTCCCTCCACGCATTTCCGGACCATAGGAGGGCAACCAGGAGACCTCCAAGGATTCCATCATGCCGCAGGTGGCAAGCAGTTCCCCTGCAGAAAGGACTCCCTGGCCACCGAATCCGGCGATCTTTATCCTTTGGGTCTCTTCAAGTGGATCTTCGCGGACGATGGGTACATTCGCTTCACCGCTGAGCAAATCGATCAACTGTCCATCATCCATCATCTGCGGTTCTGCAAAAGGTGTTGCCGAGGCGTTATTCTTTGTAATGTCACGGAATATGCCGAGAGGGAATTGATGGACCATCTCACTTTCCATCCATTTTCGCGACTCAACAGGAGACATGTGCCAGTTGGTCGGACAAGGTGAGAGGATTTCCACGAAGGAAAAACCCAATCCATCCATTTGGGCCTTCAATGCCTTGTGGATGGCTTTTCGTGTCTTCATGATATGAGCGGGAGACGATACCGTGCAACGTTCGATGTATACCGGGGCTTTCAGCGATTGCATGACTTCCGCCATTCCGATCGGATTCCCATCCCGTCGCTCCTCCCTCCCGAATGGAGTGGTCAGCGTTTTCTGTCCAAGGGGTGTGGTCGGCGCCATCTGGCCGCCTGTCATGCCATAGATGGCGTTGTTGATGAAAAACACGGTGACAGGTTCCCCGCGGTTCGCCGCATGCATGATCTCGGTCATTCCTATCCCCGCCAGATCGCCATCCCCCTGGTAGCTGATTACAATCGCATCCTTCACCGTCCGCTTCACTCCTGTGGCGACCGCGGGAGCCCTTCCATGTGAGCATTGGATATTTCCGGTATCGAAATAGTAGTAGGCGAATACCGCGCAACCGACAGGAGAGAGGAAGATTGCCCGGTCTTGTATACCCAGTTCATCGATCGCTTCAGCAATCAGCTTGTGGACCACCCCATGTCCGCACCCGGGGCAGTAGTGGGTACTCGTCGTGTCGTCGCCCTTGCGTTCATACGAATCGTAGAAGGATCGTGCCTTGCCGTATTTCGTTTCACTCATGTTCCACTCTCCTCATGTTGTGAAGCAAGTTCCTTCTCCACTCTTGCGACGATTTCGGCCACCGTAGGGGTTTCTCCTCCCATGGTGAGATGCCGATGGACCGTCGAACGTCCTTTGCTCGCCAGTTCGATGTCGTCGGCCATCTGTCCGCTGCTGAGTTCTACCGCCATGAGTGGAATACCCTTCTTGGCGATAGATAGGATCGCTTCCTTGGGGAAGGGAAAGAGTGTTTTCGGTCGCAAGAGACCGACTTTCAAGTTCTTCTCACGCAAGGTGTGGATGGCGGAATGGCATATTCGTGCCGAAATTCCATATGCGACCAACACGATCTTCGCATCGTCCACCATATAGGTTTCGTAATCCACCAGATCCTCTTCGACTCTCCTGTAGTTCGCCTGCAATTCCTCGTTGTGGTTCCTTTGCAGTTCGGGACTCATATGGATGGAGGAGATCAGGTTGCCTCTGCTGTCGGCATCACCGTATACGGCCCAGTCCTTCCTTTGTGAATGGAGTACGGGCCCCGAAATCTCCACCGGTTCCATCATTTGTCCTATATAGGCATCGCTGAGGATGAATACGGTCATCCGGTATGTGTCTGCAATCGTGAAGGCCTTCTTGGTGAAGTCGAACATTTCCTGTACCGAATTTGGCGCCAGCACGATATTCGAATAATTGCCGTGTCCCCCTCCCTTCACCACCATGTTGTAGTCACTTTGCTCTGGCCAGATGTTTCCCAATCCGGGGCCTGCCCTTTGCATATCGATCACCACCGCGGGAAGGCGTGCTCCGGCAAGGTAGGAGAGTCCCTCACCCATCAGTGCGATACCGGGACCGGACGATGCGGTCATCACCCGGGCTCCGGCGCTCGCCGCACCGTAGAGCATGTTGATCACACTGACTTCCGATTCGGCCTGTAAGAAATGTCTACCTGAAGCGGTGAAATAATAGGCTGCCGCTTGGGCTATCTCGCTCGCCGGAGTGATGGGATACCCGAAGAAATGGGTACATCCCCCCATGAGTGCGCCATGCACCGCCGCTTCGTTTCCCTTCATCAATCTTCGGCCCATTAGTCGTCCTCCCCGCCGGTGAGTACGGCAAGTGCCCCGGGTTCGGGACAGCTGAGGAAACAAAGCCCACATGCGGTGCACGCACTCGGGTCGATGAACTGAACATATTCGTATCCCTTGGCATTGAGCTTGCCGGACATGGCCAAGCAATGGTGTGGGCAGACGGAGACGCAGACGGCGCATCCTTTGCATTCATCGTCACGTACCAAGACTCGATTCATGCAGGACCTCCATTGGTGTCGTGGTTTCCACGGTACCGTTGGTCTCGACAGGTCAAGTATATAACAAGTCGGACCGTTTTTGTGATTTATTTTGGGAACCCGTTTCGGCTCGGTGTTCCCTGTGTTTTATCCTGACGGTTTTATCACTTTGTGTCAAGTTAGATATTTTCTTTAAATCTGTCAAAAATAATAGGAACTGGAGGTACAATCTCTTGCCCTGTGTAAGAATTCCCGATATATTGATGTTGACAAATTTTAATATTGTGTAATTATAGTTTGACATATCCATAGGAGACAAACATGTACGATACACTTCCCAAACTGTTGCAGACCATAGTGAATCAATATGGTGCCAATGAAATCCAACTCTCAAAGGACGACAATGGGGCCTTCATCCCCACCACGTACCGCGATTTTTACCGGGAGGTGTTGGATTTGGCCGCAGGACTCGCCACTCTTGGAGTGAAAAGAAAGGACCCGGTCGGACTCATCAGCGACAACAGGAAGGAGTGGTTGGTTGCCGATATGGCGATACTCTCCCTGGGTGCTTCCGACGTACCGAGAGGTAGGGATGCGATGCCCTATGAACTGGAGTTCATCCTCAAGACCACCTCCAGCAAGGTCTGCTTCGCCGAGAATTCGGAACAGGCAAGGAAGATTCTCGATCTCACCGGCAATTTGCCCGAGCTCACACATCTGATCCTTATGGACACCACACACCATGCATCCAAGGAGTTGGAGGAACACGGAACGGTCACCATCCTCACCTACACGGAATTGGTTGCAATGGGGAAGGAGCACCAAGTTTCACATCCCGATTTTGTCGAAGGAGAGATGGCGAAGGGTAAGGATGACGATATCGCTACGATCATCTTCACCAGTGGAACCACCGGTGAGCCGAAGGGTGTGATGCTAACCCACCGAAATTTCCTTTTCCAGTTGGAACAGCTGCCCAAGGTGATCGATTTCCAGAAAGGGGAACGCTGGTTGAGCGTGTTGCCGGTTTGGCATTCGTTCGAACGTATTCTTCAGTATGTGATCGTATCGCAAGCGTCCACAATCGCCTATTCGAAGCCAATCGGAAAGATCATGCTGGTCGACCTGCAGCGGGTGAATCCTGCTTGGATGGGATCGGTTCCCCGTATCTGGGAAGCGGTGAAGTCGGGTGTCTACCAGAATGTGAAGGGCAAGAGTCCAGTGGCTCGTGCACTGTTCCACTTCTTCGTTTGGGTCGGAGCCAACCACGCTGCGGCGATGAATCTCGTGGGGAACCGCATGCCCCAGTTCACACGACGGTTCTATCCCTTCGATCTTCTGTTGGGAATCGTTCCGGTGATCGTGCTCACACCCTTCAAACTGTTGGGAAATGTGTTGGTGTTCAAGTCGATCAAGAAAAAGTTCGGTACGAACTTCAGGGCTGGAGTCTCGGGAGGGGGGTCTCTTCCTTCATCGGTGGACAAGTTCTTCAAGGCCATCGGTATCACTCTGCTCGACGGATATGGACTTACCGAAACCGCACCTGTGATCGGCCTGAGGAGATTGGATCATCAGGTACCCGGTACTGTAGCGCCATTGCCGGAAACCGAGATCAAGATTGTCGACGAACAGGGAAAATCCGTCAAACCGGGAGAAAAGGGCGTGATCCATGCCCGTGGAGCACAGGTGATGGCAGGGTACTACAAACGTCCCGACCTCACCGATCTGGTGATCGACAAGGATGGATGGATCAACACAGGTGACATTGGGGTATGGACCCACAAGGGTGAGTACGCCATTCGGGGACGGGCGAAGGACACGATTGTACTGTCGGGTGGGGAGAACATCGAACCGGTTCCCATCGAAGCCAGGTTGCGGGAGTCGGAATTCATCGAGCAGGCGGTTGTCGTAGGACAGGACAAGAAGTATCTCGCTGCACTTATCGTTCCCGATACCAAGAGGCTTGAGTTGTATGTGAAGGAGAACAACATCCCCTATATGGCCCGTTACGATGTGACTGAATTGCCGGAGGTCCATGAACTGTTGAATACCGAGATCAACGAACTGGCAAGTGCCAAGAACGGCTTCAAGAGCTACGAAAGGATCAACAGGTTCGCGATCTTGCCCGAATCGTTCAAGGTGGGTCGGGAACTTTCGGCCAAGCAGGAGGTCATGCGGCACAAGATTGCCGAGATCTACGCGAAGGAGATCGCTTCATTGTTCGCCTGATGATCGATCCCATTTGCCTTTGGAAGCCCCGATGTCTTGACATCCGGGGCTTCTTCAGCATAATGTTGCAATTGCAACAGTGTTGCACCACCAATCATGTTATCATCACAAGGAACCATACGATGGAAGGATACGATAGTTTGGACTTGCGCAAGAGTGTGTATACACTCTGTAGTGAACATCCGGAACTGGTCGATACGCTGGCCGAGCTCGGTTTCACCGAAATTGTGAAACCGGTCATGAGGACGACCGTGGGAAAGGTGATGACCATACCCAAAGGGGCTGCGATGAGATCGATGGATCTTGCAGCCATCATTGAAGTATTGGAGTCACGAGGCTATCGCATTGAGAACGATCCTAGGGAGGAGAAGAAATGAGTGCCGAAATAAACAATAGCGTACATCGCCAGAAACTGTTGAAGGGACTGATCGAACGGTTGCATGCAGGGGATGACTTCGATCGTGTGAAAGCCGATTTCGCACGTGAATTCGAAGGAGTGGGAGCCGATGAGATCGCCGCTGTGGAGAAGGAACTCATCGACCATGGTGGAGTGAAGGTCGAGGAGGTCCAGAAGCTCTGTGATGTCCATGCATCGCTCTTCAAGGGTTCGGTGGCCGATATCCATGCCGACAAGAATCAGACCAAGGACCACGGTCATCCCACTTGGGTGCTCAAGGAGGAGAACCGTGCTCTCGAACGGCTTCTTTCCGATCGTATCGACGTCCATGCACAAGCGATGGGAAAAGGGGACCTCAAGGCCATCGGAGCTCTGGTGGAGGATCTGAAGGACCTCTGGCAGATAGATAAGCACTACTCCAAGAAGGAGAATCTTTGGTTCCCGATCATGGAACGCTACGGCATCACCGCACCACCGAAGGTGATGTGGGGTGTGGACGACGAGATCCGCGACATGGTGAAGCTCACCCGCAAGACTCTTGACGAGTTGATTGCCTCGGGTCGTCCTTCACCCGGGAAGGTGGACGGGTTCCTCGGTGATCTGGAGGCGATGAAGGAGAAGATCGTCGAGATGATTTCCAAGGAGGAGGACATCCTCATTCCCATGGTGAGCGAAGTGTTCTTCCTTCCCGACTGGCGTCAGATCACAGAGGGGAGTGCTGAAATCGGTTATTGCCTGCTTGACGACCATCCCACCTGGAATCCTCCCGAGGAAGTGAAACCGTCGATGGACAAGGCTTCCCTGTCACAAGGAAAAGTAACCCTTCCCACCGGTTCGTTCTCTCCCGAGATCCTCACCAGGGTATTGAACACGCTTCCTGTGGACATCACCTTTGTGGATGCGAATGATGAGGTGGCCTACTTCTCCCAAGCGAGCGAGAGGATATTCCCCCGCACCACCGCCATCATCGGTCGCAAGGTGGTCAACTGCCATCCACCTGCCAGCATGCATATCGTGGAGAGGATCATCGATGATTTCAAATCAGGCAAGCGGGATGTGGCCGAGTTCCATATCCATCTTGGGGAGGTCTTCGCCCATATCAGGTATTTCGCGGTACGCGATGACGAGGGAACCTATCTGGGAACGCTTGAGGTAACCCAGAACATCGCTCCCATACAGAAGCTCGAAGGCGACAAACGGTTGCTCGACGAGCAATAGGATAGTGGGGCCGAGGCGTTTCAGCATTGGCCCTTATCTCATGCGAACCACTCGAACCCGTTCCTGTGCGCCAATTCGCTGGCGAAACGGGGAAGTGTCCTCACAGGATAGACCTCCATGTGACGTTCGGTCTCCAACATTGGAGAGACGATGCGCCACGACTCGCTGATCTCCCGCATGGAAGGGAACAGGCTCTTGTCACCTTGGAGTATCTTCTTCACGATCTGTTCATAGGCTTCCGGGGTATTGGCTCCAAAGGTTTCGGCTTGGTTGAACCTGAATCGTACCGATTTCGATTTCCATGAGGTATCGGGTTCCTTGAGGTTCATGCTGATGTCGATGGTCAATTCGGGGTGGATGGTGATGATCACACCGTTCTCAGAGATCGTATCGTCGTGCATCACCTTGCGTGTCGTATTGCGGAACTTCACATAGATGAGCGACTTCGCCTCCTTTTGCATCTTCCCCGTCCTGATATAGATCGGCACTCCTGCGAAATAGTAGGAATTCACCGACAACTTGAGTGCCGCATAGGTGGGTGTGTCCACGATATGTCCGCTGTTCGCCCCCAACGATTCGTACCGGCCGGTGTGGAATTCGGTGATCGGAGCTATGGAACGGAGCACCTTCACCTTCTCCACCGCGATATCCTCGGGAGAGAGCGCCGCAGGTTCGTTCATCGTGAGATAGGTGACGATCTGCATGATGTGGTTCTGGATGGTGTCCCGTACCACTCCTATCTGTTCGTAAAAGCCGAGTCTCTGGTCCACACCATGCGTTTCGTCGAATATGATCTGGATGCTCTCGATCGATCGGTTGTCCCAGATACTTCGTATGATGTCGTTGTGGAAACGCAGTATGAGGAGATTCTGCATGAACTCCTTTCCCAGATAATGGTCGACTCGATATATTTCCTTGTCATCGAAGGCCTTGAGCAGTATCTCATTGTACCGTTGCGCACTTTCGAGATCGAAACCGAAGGGTTTTTCAACCACAATCTTTTTTGTCAGGCAACAGTGCCCCGACAGCTGGGAATCGATGATTTGGATTTGATGGATAGCCTCTTCATACAACGAAGGCTGCAAAGCCATGTAGTAGATGAGCTCGACTTCCTCATTTTCACCGATGATGGATTCAATCTCGTTCTTGAGCGGTTCGGTTGCCTTGGGGTCGGCCATATCGTAGTAGAGGTATTGCAGTCGATCGAGAAACTTCTTTGAAGTCTTCTCCGGAACCATGGCCTTGATGAATTCCTTCCTCTCCTTGAAGCGTCTTCCCAAGGCCAAGACGGTGAAGTCGAAGCCTTTCTCGATCAGGTGTTCATAGGCCGGATAGAGTTTCTTTTGGGCCAAATCTCCCGTGCCACCGAATTGGATGACAATTTGTTTCAAAGGACGACCTCCTTGATGTCGGTAACCATGTCGAACGAGAACCATTCCCTCGGAAAGAACATGCAAGGCAATGTGGAAGGACTTTCATTTTCAGAGAGAAACCGCTCCAAAGCGGTCCTCTTGCCCTCTCCGAAAAATAGGAGGAATACCTGGGCCCGCTTTGCATACTTCTTCAGCCCACGATAGGTGACGGTGACCCGTACCGGTGGTGGTTTTGGGCTATTTTCCACCAAGGCGGTATCGGCGGTTTCCTTACCGTCGAGAGCGGGATAGGAACCTGGGAATAGGGACGCGATGTGCCCATCCTCACCTACACCAAGATAGAGCAGGTCCAGATTTTCACCCGATGGCACGAAGGGTTGGTCGATTGTTGCCACGTGGAGTCGGGATGTACTGAACCGTCCTGCCGCGATGGCATCCCGCAATCCCACATCCATCAGGGTTTCGAGATTCGTCCGACCCTCCAGACGCTCATCGACCAGGTACAGACTCACCCTCTTGAGCAATTCGTCATCACAGAGGAGCAGACCGGCGATCACCGATACCGCTCCCCTTCCCCCGGGAAGACCGATCGAGATTTCGCGATCGTTTCCCTGTGCCACTTGAGCTATGTGGGAGGCCACCAAGGGTGCGAACTCCCCGGGACTGTCTATTCGGATCTTCTTCATGTATGGAATATACCGCGTAATGTCGGATTCGGACAGTCCGCTCAGATGATTCCGAGCTTCTTGGCCTCTTCACCGATGATACCCATCGCCGTATCGAGTTCCTCGTCACTGTGGATGGCCATGCAACTGGTACGCAGCAGCGCCCTTTGGGGAGGAACCGCGGGAGAGATGACCGGATTGACGTAGACCCCCCGTTCAAAGGAGTTCTTCCAAAGCAGGAAGGTCTTGTCATTGTCCCCGATGATCAACGGCACTATGGGTGTTTCGGAAGTTCCCACATTGAATCCCAAAGAGGTGAATCCATCGATGAGTCTTCGTGCATTGTGCTGCAGCTTATGGACCCTCTCGGGTTCGGCTTGGATGATTTCGAGAGCCTTCATCGTGGCGGCTATGTTCGCAGGTGGCATCGATGCACTGAAGATCAGCGGTCTGGCGAAGTGCTTGATATAATCGACCACCTCCTCTTCTCCGGCGATGAAGCCGCCTATCGAACCGAACGACTTGCTGAATGTGCACATCAGCAGATCACACAAGGTGGGATCGTTCCCATGATGCTCGCACGTTCCCCTGCCGGTCTCACCCACCACTCCGATCGCATGGGCTTCATCAAGGTAGATTCCCGCCCCATAGGCATCGGCGAGTTTTCGGATTTCCGGCAATGGGGCGATGTCTCCCTCCATGGAGAAGACTCCATCGATCACGATGAGTTTCGCCTCACTGAATGGTATGCGTTGGAGCACCCTCTCCAGATCCTCGAGATTGTTGTGCTTGTAGCGATGCAGGTTGATCTGTTTCTTGGTTCCCTCGGCCATGAATATTCCATCCATGATTGAGGCGTGGTCGTACTTGTCGACGATCACGTGCTCGCCCCGGTTCAACATGGCCGAAAGTGAACCTAGGTTGGTTTGGTAGCCTGTGGTGAAGCAGAGGGCGGCCGGTTTTCCTACGAACTGGGCCAAACGATGCTCAAGTTCCTCATGCAGGTCCAACGTTCCGTTCATGAATCGCGATCCGCTGCAGCTCGTACCGTATCGTTCGGCCGCGGCTTCGGCGGCTTCCTTCATCCTTTGGTCATTCGCCAGGCCAAGATAGTTGTTGGAACCCAACATGATCATCTCCCGACCATCGATGTAGACTTTGGTCCCTTCGCTTCTTCCTATCGGCTTGAAGAATGGGTAGAGTCCCGAGGCCCTCACCTCGGCCGCTGCGGTGAATTCGTAGCATTTGTCGAATATTGGAGCGTGATGCCTTTTGTCCATGATGAAGTCCTCCAGTCGATACGGTTCAATCGTTACCACTCTACCCCATTCGTCGTTCTGACACAATACGCTGAATCGTCAAGTTGGTCACAATCGGGACAGATCAAGTAGCTTGTGCAAATTTTCAGTCCATATTTGACATTTTTTTTCATAAGAAACAGTATTGGCGGCACTGGTTGACAGCAAGGGAACCACAGGAAGGACAATACGATGAGATCCCAAGTTCCTGTTGTACCGCTGGAACAACCTCATCGCCGTGGTCCCATTGCAAAGGATGTGCGATATACCCGGGTAGTGTTCGAGCACTTCCTTCAGGGCATTGAAACGGATATTCCGTATGGCCGAATCGGCGGATCCTTTCCGTTCGCAACTGGACACCACATCCCACAGGGCGATATGGGAAGATATCAGCATGTCCACCTTCGCATCCCAATCGGGAAGCGGACACCCGCAGAACGTCTCCATGATCGGCCAGAAGGCGTTGGTGGGATATCCGTAGTATTCATGCATTTCCAACGATTTCACGCTGGGCATGGATCCCAATATCAGTATCCTGCTATCCGCGTGCACAATCGGTGGAAACCCTTCGAGCGGTTCCATACCACGTTGGTACCATGGGAAGCGATCATGGTCAAGTCGAAGCACCATCCCCTTTGAGAAGTCCGGCCTGTTGCGTTATACTTGGGTGACAAGGCGGGTCTCTGGTGATTCGTCAATCTTCTTCGACGAGGGTGGAACATAGCTATGAAACCATTCATGGGTCCCGATTTCCTTTTGAATAATGAAACTGCGAAAGTATTGTATCATGGGAGTGCCGCGAAGGAACCGATCTTCGATTACCATTGCCATTTGATCCCGGCACAGATCGCCGAGAACAAGAAGTTCCCCAACCTCACCGAGATTTGGTTGGGAGGAGACCATTACAAATGGAGGGCGATGCGCTCGGTGGGTATCGAAGAGCAGCTCATCACCGGTGATGCCGACCCCTACGACAAATATCTGGCATGGGCCAAGACGATGCCCCAGCTCTTGGGCAATCCCCTCTACCATTGGAGCCATCTCGAACTGCAACGCTATTTCGGCATCACCGAACCACTGAATGAACAGAGCGCACAATCGATTTGGGATAGGACGCTTGAACTCTTGGCATCCGATGATATGGCCGTATCGAACATCTTCAAGCGGTTCAATGTCCATGCGGTGGGTACCACCGACGACCCTGCCGACGACTTGTCGATGCATGAGGCCATCAATGGGGGTACCGCCCCGATAGGAAAAATCGGTACACAGGTGATGCCATCCTTCAGACCCGACAAGGCCTTGCTTTGCCAGAACGATGGATTCGTGGAGTATATCGCGAAATTGGGAAAGGCTGCGGACATGACAATCGGTTCTGTGGCCGATGTGTGCTCAGCTTTGGACAAGCGTTTGGCGTTTTTCGTGAGCCGGGGCTGCAAGGCCAGCGACCATGGTATCGCGATGGTGCCGTACACTGTGGCGAAGGAATCGGAAGTGGAGACGATTTTCCAGAAGGCGATCGCAGGGAAGCGACTCACCGCCGGGGAGATCGATGCGTACCAGACGCGTGTGCTGCTCCATCTGGGGCGATCCTATGCCACACACCATGTGGTGATGCAGTTGCATATGAATGCGATACGGAATCTCAATGGACCGGGGATGCGCACACTCGGACCCGATACTGGTTATGATGCATCGCACGATCTACCGATGGCCGAAAGACTCGCCGGTTTCCTCGGAGCTCTGGAAGAGGACCATGCCTTGCCCAAGACAGTACTCTATACCCTGAATCCAAAAGACTACTATGTGATGGGAACGGTGATGGGTGCGTTCCAAGGAAAGGGTATTCCCGGCAAGGTCCAATTGGGTTCAGGTTGGTGGTTTTGCGACCATAAGGATGGGATGGCCGACCAGATGAAGATATTGGGTAATCTCGGCTCCCTTCCAAGATTCATCGGCATGCTTACCGATTCACGTAGTTTCCTCAGTTATCCTCGTCACGAATATTTCAGGAGGATACTCTGCAACCTGTTGGGCACATGGGCTGAGGAGGGAGAGATCCCCAACGATCCAGTGCTCCTCGATACGGTGGTGAGAGATATCAGTTTCCGCAATGCCAAAGATTATTTCGCATGAGGAGCACACCCATATGACGTACATGTCGGGTCCGAACCACCTCTCATCTGCCGAGCGAACCTTGTCCATCCTCGAGCATTTGGCCAACCACCACAAGATCAATTTGGAGCAGTTGGCCAACGAGACCTCCCTACCCAAGGCGACGCTCCATCGGTTCCTCAACACATTGGTTACCCTCGGATATGTCTTTCGTGATCCGTATGACCAGTATTCGCTCACCTTGAAGATGTTCAGTGTCGGTTCGAAGGGCTTGTCCCATATGGATATCGCACAGGATGCCCGTCCCATCGCCATGCAACTGGGAGAACGCTTGGGAGAGACTGTCCATATGGGAGTGCTTGATCAGGATATGGCGATGTACATCATGAAGATGGAATCCAAGTACACCATCAGGATGTACAGCAGGGTGGGAAAGCGGATTCCCCTCTACTGCACCGCCATCGGAAAGGTGTTGCTTTCAGGAATGGATCCGCAGATCTTGTCGCATACGCTCGATCACCTGAGGCTCGTCCCCTTCACCGAACATACGATCACCGATCGTTCAGTACTCGAACATGAGCTGCAGAAGATCCGTGATTCG